>Ga0207867_1000672_pt1 | contig 33474 bp, 44 predicted proteins | sample HigsolmetaAR206D_FD_184838 | JGI IMG/M metagenome (GOLD analysis project Ga0207867, IMG submission 184838) | Ionic liquid and high solid enriched microbial communities from the Joint BioEnergy Institute, USA - AR20-6-D (SPAdes) (version 2) ...
CCGCGCAGAAACTAAGGGAGGCGACGCGCAGGGGCGGTTAGCTCAGTTGGTAGAGCATCTCGCTTACACGGTGGCGCGAATTTCTCCCCTAAATAGTTGAATCTCAAGAGATATTCTTGAAGCGTGCTTCCGGTATTTCGGGAGTATTTCGGGACTCTGCCTCGCCGCGCTCCATGGCCATCATCGCCTCATAGACCTCGTCTTCGGTGGCGTGGGCATATTTCACGGTCGTCTTGATGTTGGTGTGGTCCAGTAGCAGCTGGGCGTGACGCAGGTTGCGCGAGGAGCGCAGCAGGCGCGTGGCGGCTGTGTGCCGGAGGTCATGGATGCGGAAGTCGTCGATGCCAGCCTCGGCGCATGCCTGGGCATGGGCCTTGCGCAGTACGGTTGGGGTTAGCGGATAGCGCTCACCTTTGACGCGGGGCACTTTGGCCTTGGGGCCGCGAGCTTGGGTTTTTTCGCAGATGTAGGTGAATACGAAGGGGCCGACTCGGGGCTGTCGTGCCAGCAGCGCAACCTCGTCCGGTGTCAGGCGCTTTGTGACGCGGCGAGCGGCTTCGCCTTGTCGCCGCTTGAGGGTGTACGTGATCAGTCCGCGCTGCAGGTCCAGATCGGCCCACCGTAGCCCCATGAGGCCGGCACGCCGGATGCCGCGTTTGATGGCGAATCGGAAGAAGTCGACCAGATCTGGTCGCATGGCGTTGAAATACCGCTGCTCCTCTTGGGGCGTCATCTCGCGGACCCGCTCTGGGCTGCGCGCATAGAACAGGGAGGTCCAAAGCGGCATCTCTCCCACATCTCGGCCGAGGACTCTCGCTGCATAGCGCCACAGGGCGCGGATCACCTCCAGTTCGCGATTTACAGACGAATCAGAGACGCTGGCCCGGCGGGTCGCCGCGACTCGGGCGATGTCGGCTGTCGTGATCTCGCGCAGCAGGTTGGTGCGGCCAAGCGCCTCCACCCATAGCGCAAGGATATATTCCGTGGTGGAAGCGCTCGCCTGGTGTTGAGCGACATTGATCCAATAGAGGCCTGCGGCGTCATCAAGAGAGATCGACGGCTTTGCCTCTGGCAAAGCCGCCTCTCTCCGTTTCATGGCTTCGTACTGCCTGGCGTCCGTTTTCGACGTGCAGCCTGTAGAGCCGTAAAAGCGACGACCTTTGAACTGGAAGTCGTAGTGCCAGTACGGCGAGCCTTTTGGCTTGTAGAGCGACACGGAGCGGCCTCTCGAGTCCCACGTTGCTTGTATTCGTCCAGATCAACTGGTTTGAAGGCGATTCGCCGGGGGCTGACCTGTACGTATCGGATGAGCCCTCGGGCGACAATTCTGCGGAGCGTACGCTCGCTGATGGTCAGCTCGCAAGCTGCCTGCTTGTAGGTCAACAACGGCTCTCTACTCATGCCGTTTCCCTTGCTGCCTCCAGATGGTGCTCGGCCCATCCATCCATGATGTCCCCCCGGCTACGCGCGTTCGGGGTCTCGGAGAGCCAGTATTCCCATCCGGTCAGGCGGCCGGAAGGTGTCTTGCTCGCAGGCACAATGCCGACTACATGGAGAATGATGCCTTCCCAGTCGGCACGCCAGTCGTCCGGCGCGCGCTCCTGGTCAACCTTGACCATGTCGCCGATGGAGAAACGGGGGCGGGCGTTCATGCTGCGCTCCTTCCTTCAATCAGGCCGCCGTCATTGGCAGCCGTACGCCGGGCCATGCGCAGCAGGCCGGGCGCAAGATCCGCGTGGACGCGCACCGGATGAGTGACGCCTGCGATGTCGGCCCACTGGCGGGGGGTCTTGTTGTCGTAGAGCACGTAGGTCTCGTGGATGACTTTGGCGTCGAGCCAGAGACCGTCCGGGCGTTGCTCAAGCCGCAGCTGGACGCCGAACCAGGCAACCGGAGCCGCCTTCACGATCGGCCCGCGGTTGATCCCGCCGCGCGCCGGAAACCCGGCGCTGCGCTCGGCCACATAGCGCCACTCGAAGATGCCAGGCTCGACCTGCCGGCCGATGACCGCCACCATCTGGGTCTGGGCTGCATCGTACTGGTCGATGATGACCAGGCGCGGGCTGGTGAGAGGGAGGGTGGTCATGCCGGGACCTCCTCGCCGCCGGTTGCCTTCTGGCTCTGCGTCAGGGCTTCCCGGATCTTGCAGGCGCAGGTGAGCGCCAGCTCCTGCTGGCGGCGCGAGGCGAGGGCGAAGGGCGCTGCATAGATGGTCTGGGTGATCTGGTCGGCGATCAGTTCCAGCTCGGCGCTGGCCGGTGAAACGGTCATGTCGAAATCCTCCAGGCAATCGGGGCAAAAGGGCAGGGCGCGGGGCTGCCGCCAGCCACCTGGAAGCCTGGCATGGGTCAGGAATCCCTGCCGGTTGTGCTTCAGGATGAGACGGCCGGTCGCGCCGCAACCGGCGCAACGGACGCGGGTGAGGGCTTCGGCGGCGGTCACGGCTGGTGCTTTCGGATGGTGACAGCCGGCGTGGGCTGGGCGAGGGCGGCCTGCACAATGTCCACGGCCTGCTCGGCCGTCAGCAGGCGCAGCATGGTCTCGCACCAGAGCTCGACCGGCAGGCCGTTGTGGTGAGTGGCCTCACCCCACGAATAGGTGATCTCCACTTTGGTGCGGTCGGCAAACCAGCCGATGATGGCGAGGGCCGGGCGCTGTGCGTCGTCGTGGTCGAGCATGGCGCAGACGAGCAGGCCGTTGGGCCCGGGAAAGGTGCGGGAGCTGGTCATGCGGACATCCTTTCAAGCAAGGCTGCGACGACGACGGCGATGCCGAGCGCAAGCTTCATCGGCAGGGCGCGGCTGCCTTCCGGCTCGCGCCGCAGGCGAACGGTGACGGCGGGCGCATCCAGCGTCGGCATGGTGGTGTCGCGTTCGAGCTGGCGGCGGGCGTGGTAACGGTGGAACGGCTCACGCATGTTCCATCCCCAGCGCCGCGTAGTAGGTCTCCAGCAGGGCCTCGGCTTCCTGCCGCTTGTGGGCATCCATGCGGCGCAGCCGGATGATCTGGCGCATGGTCTTGATGTCGAAGCCCTGGGCTTTCGCCTCGGCGTAGACCTCCTTGATGTCGTCCAGGAGGCTGCTTTTCTCCGCCTCCAGATGCTCGATGCGCTCGACCAGCTGGCGCAGGAGGTCCGCGGCGACGACCTCGCCGCCCTCCGACTGGACGATGGTCTGGCTCTGGATAGGGTCGGGCCGGGGTGCCTTGCCCTTTTTCGCCGGGGCAGGGACCATGCGGCAGACGAGGCGGAACCCTCCCTGACCATCCGGCTCTTCAACGAATTTTTCGATCATTTCTGCCATGGAAAATCTCCATCAACGGCCCTGCTGCGGGCGCTCGAAACACCAGCAGAGGACAGTTTTTCCGGTGACTGAGTTGACAGGCTTCACGCCGAGGAACTTGCGGCTCTTGCTGGCTTTCAGCAGGCGCTTCAGTTCGGTCATGGGCGGAAGTGAAAGGCGCAGGTCGCCGCACTTCTGCTCAAACTGCACGAGGTTGATCGCGATGGTGTCATCGCGGCGGCTGTGATTGATTGGGGTCAAGGTCTCGGGGAGTTGATTTGACTCGAGCCAGTCGAACCGCTCCCAGAACAGCTCGACATGCGGGTGGTCACTTTCAACGGCCCGCTGCCGCTCGATCAGCATGGCGTGGATCAGTTCGTGTGCAGCCTGAACATCGCGGTCGTGCAGGTTGGTGATGACAACGCGCATGGCATCAAGCATCGCCGACAGCTGGGCATGGTTCTTGGCGAGACGGCCATTGCGGACGCCGTTCTGGCCCAGCATGTCCGCTTCGTGTTTGGCGAACCGCTGGCGATAGATCTCCATCACCTTCTGCTCGGCGCAGGCGGCGTGAACGATGAAGCCGCTGACGCTTTCCATCGGCATGCGGGCCAGCCGGTGGGCGGCGGCCTTGGTCTCCGGCCCCCAGCCGGTTTTGTCGAAATGCAGCCCCATGATGCGCTCGCGCAGCGCGGGGGAGGCCTCAACCGGGTCGTTCTGGACGATGGCGATGGCGGCCCGGAACGGCGGCTCGAAGGTTTCCATGCCCGCGTTGGCAATGGCCCGGGTGCGGACGGCGCGGCCGTTGTAGGCGGTTTTCAGCTCGTCCCACTCGAAGCGCCGGGCATGAGGCGTTTCCTGGTTGCGGTCACCCTCGATCAGCACGACCGGCATGTTCGCAACCTGACCCAGCGTGCGGGCGATGCCGGCGCTGGTCGCCTTGGTGGGGTCGAATCCCTCGTAGTTGGCGCGGCCGAACAGTTTCCAGAGGAACTCGATGATGGTGGTCTTGCCGGTGCCCGGCGGGCCGGTCATTTCGAGGAAGCCGAGGCTGTCCTGTTCGGCGCGCAGCTGCTCGGCGAACAGCGACATGAACCAGAAGGCCAGCGTCACCAGCCCCTTGGGGCCATAGGCCGTGACCAGGAGCGGCACCCACTGGAGCGGCACTTCATCCGGGTTGTAGTCGATGTTCAGGATGCGTTCGGCCGTGCGCAGCTTCACCGCACGCTTCGAGAGCTCGAAGTAGTCCTCGGCGTTGGGGTAGTAGACCCGTCCCTTGTGAACGGCGATGTCGCCGAAGATGTAGGCTTCGTGCTCGATGGAATAGCCGGTGAACGGGATCGCCTCGACGACCCGAATGTTGGCCCACTGGCGCTGCATCAGCCGGTCCAGCTGCTGCGTGGTGCCGGTCCACTGAGCGCCGGGGGCGACGGCCGCCAGCTTCTTCTTGAACTCGCTGCCGGCGGTCAGAGCCCCGCCGGGGAAGGCGGCCTTCACGGTCTCGCGGGCCGGGAAGTCGATGCGGACGTAGTAGGCGCCCTCGTCGATGTTCGGGTCGCGCTGGTAGTAGAGCGTGCGGAAGGTGCAGTTGGCGATTTCGGAGATCTCCATCGCCTGCTGTTCCGCCATCTTCCGCAGCTCGGGCTGGGGCAGGTGGGCGTAGTGCGCGTCGGCGGCGAGGGCGGTGAAGATCTCGTTGGCCTTGTCGGCCGAGGTCTTGGCCCAGTACAGGCGGCCGCCGAAGGTGAATGGAAACTGCGTATAGCGGTGGCGCTGGAAGATCAGGTTGGCCTTGGCCACTGCGCTCGGCGCGATGGTGACCTCGCCGTTCCAGCGGTACTCCTCGATGTGCTCCGGGCCGAGCCGGTCGCGTTGCAGCAGGTCGTTCCAGTCCAGCTTGTCGCCCTCGCCATCGGGCAGCACCTGCGCCGCGCCGCAGGTCCAGCCCTCCTCGCGGGCGCGGGCGACAAACTTGCGGGTGTACTCGACGCCGGCCCGGCCGACGTCGAAGGCCCAGATCAGCCTGGGCCCGGCCTTGCCCAGTTCGGCCGCGGCCCGCCGCAGATCGGCCAAGGCAGCCTCGGGGTAGTTGTTGCAGGACATGAGCGAGACGGCGTGCAGGCCCGCCTGGGCGAGCGCGGCGGCGTCGAAGATGCCCTCGGCGAGCCAGATTTCATCCGCCTGCGCGAGGTCCGCCATGGTCGCGCCCGGCATGGACCACCAGTAGCCGCGGTAGCTCTTGCCCGGCGCAAAGCGGGCTTTCCTGTCGAACCGGCCGGGCTGGTCGATCAGGCGTTCCCACCAGCCGCCGCCGGGCAGGGCGAAGCGCACGGTGGCCGAGGCAATGCGGCGGTCGGGGTCGTAGTAGGTCTCCTGCGTGTAGGCGCCCTTCAGGCGCTGGATGTCGAGTCCGCGGGCGTATTGCAGATAGGCGTCGGCAGTGGCGGTTGGATTGCTTTCGGTCGGCTTGAAGCGGCGGGACCAGTCATCGAACAGGTCCGCGTACAGATCCTTGACGTGGCCCTCCCAGGCGCACTTTTCGAGACGGCCGCAGCGCACCACCCAAGGCCGTTCGCCGTGGGTGTACAGCTCCCGCTTGCCGCACTGGGGGCACTTGCCTTCGCGCAGCCATTCGCCGCGGTCGCGGAAATGATAGTCCGCGATCAGGCGCCGCCGTACATCCTGGAGGAGATCTTCACGCATTATCGGGTCGCTTCAGGCAAGGTTTGTCCGTTCCCGGTCGCGGGGGCGGCCGGGCTGCATGTTCTGGTGATGGCATCAGGTGGGTGTGCGCCGACCTGGTCAGCCGGAGCTGCTCAGCCTCGCGCTGGCGGCAGGCGGCTGCGGCACCGGCCTGTCGTCGTTTGCCGGAGGAGGAATGCGGTCATTCGCAGCGCGGTAGCTGGTGATCGGCAGCTGCACCTCGGGGTTGGGCATGGCGGACGGGCGGATGGTGCGCAGGATGACCATGCCCACCACAAACACGTGGCCGCAGGCCAGCTCTTCGCGGCAGTGGTAGTAGACCTCGCGGTAGGTCGTGTCGGACTTTCCTCCGGTGCGGGCGAATGCCTTGCTGCCGCAGTGCGGGCAGCGAATGTAGGGCAGGCGCGGGGCGGAGCGTTTCATCAGGCGGCCTCCAGATCCGGGTGTTTCGGGGTCATGCCGAGGGCGACAAGGCTCTTGTTCAGTGCTTCGACGGCCTCGACGATTTCGGCCGCAGCCCGTGCCTTGTCGTTCGGGCTGGCATGCGGGGAGGCCGCCAGGACCAGGGCGTGCATGGCCTCGCCGGTCTCCTTGGCTGCTGCTGCCGTGGTGCGGATCAGGCAGGGCTGGTGCAGGCGGGCCTGTTCGACCTCGCGTTCCAGCTGGAGCGCATAGGCGTCGAACAGGGGCGTGCCAATGCCGCCGGCGGCCCTGTAGGCGAGGTCCAGCGTCAGGGCGTCGTCTATGGAAATGGTGGGGCTGGTGTCTGGGTCGGACCAGTTGCGGATCGTGCGTTCCGCCACCTTGCGGCCGTTCGTGCTGAGTGCCGACGCGCAGCCGTCCCAGCCGATCTGGCCGGCGATCCGAGTGATGGCGTCGTGGAAAGACGCAGGCGGGCGAACCTTCGTCATGCCCGGTTCTCCAATGCGAAAGCGGTGGTTGAAGCGGGTTGCAATTTCGCGCGGTGATCGCACGAGCCTTGCTCGCCGGCGGCTGCTACCGTCTTGCTGTCAGCAGCGGGAAGCAGGTCGACGGGGTAGATGTCCGGCCGCAGCAGGTGGCGGGAGACGCCTGTAGTTTGCTCGGCTTTCAAGACATACTCAGCGGGAAGAACCTTCCTGCTTTGGAGCCACTTCCAAACGGTCGATTGCTTCACGCCAATGAATTTGGCGAATGTGGTCTGGGAGCCAGCGCGGCTTACCGCCATCTGTAGTGCTTCTGAAGGGGATGGGTTATTCCTCATGTGTGCAGAGATATTCCAATTGGAATTAACTCGTCAAGTGCATATTGAGGGTGGTGTGTTATTCCGCTTGGAATAATGTGCGGATATGACGGTTGGAGAACGTATCGCAAAGCTAAGAGCGGACTTGGGGTTGTCCCAGTCCGAGCTGGCTCGTCGCGCCAATGTTTCTCAGGCTACCATAGCGAAGTTGGAGAAGGGGTTTACCTCGGGCTCTTCTCACCTGCACCGGATTGCTCGTGAGTTGAGAACCACCCCTGAGTATCTAACGGGCGAAACGGACGATCCGGCCGAAGGTGCATTGCCTGCTCCGACCCCGGCGCTGCTGTCAGAGCAGCTTGGGGTCGTTGAGATCAAGGAAATCGATCTCACTTACGGCATGGGTGCCTGTTACCTTGATGTGCCAGTGACAACGGAAAGTCGGCATTTCTCGCTGGCGTGGGTGCGCCTTTATACAAACAGCAGCCCTGACAAGTTGTTCTTTGCCCGTGGCATTGGCGATTCCATGGCGCCGACCTTGCTCGATTCAGACATGGTGCTCATTGATACCGCGCAGCAGACCCCGCGCATGGGGGATCAGATCTGGGCCATTGCCTATGGGCAGGTTGGCATGATCAAGCGCCTGCGCCCGATGCCGGACGGCTCGGTGAAGATTCTCTCCGACAACGACCGCGTCCCCCCCGAAATCGCCGTAGATGGCGAAATGCATATCATCGGCCGCGTCGTCGCCGTGATCCGGAAGTTGTAAGGGTTTGCGCCTTGGCTCTGGCGATTGAAACTGGGAAAGAGCGGGCATGGTCAGGCGAGGGTTAATCCAGCCTGATAGGTTTCGCGAGCGCCTTGAAGCCGCTGGCTTCTCACAATCGGCCTTGGCGCGCAGAATCGGGATTACGCAAGCAAGCATCGCGAGGCTGGCGTTAGGAACAAGTGCCGGTTCAAAGTATCTGCACAAAATAGCCCGCGAGCTCGGCACCACGCCTGAGTATTTGACCGGTGAAATCGACGATCCGACCGCAGGGGCCTTGCCTGCACCAACGCCGGAGCAGATTGCGGAGCAGCTGGGTGCGGTTCTTGTGCCCGAACTGGCGCTCGGTTGCTTCACAGGCGGGGGATCGGTCTTCTCTGAGTTTCAGCAAACGGGTGTTGTGCCGTTCCAGAAAGCTTGGCTGCGCGGCCGGACGGGCGGCTGCTTCTCTGACCTGTTCGTAGCACGGGGCGAGGGGGACTCCATGGAGCCGACCCTGCGCGACGGCGACATCATCCTGATCGACACCAGCCTGAAAGAGATCAACCGGCAGGATGCCATCTGGGCGCTGTCCTACGGCGAACTCGGGATGATCAAGCGGGTCCGCAAGCTGCCGACGGGCGGCTATCAGATCAACAGCGATAACCGTTCGGTAAGCCCCATTGAGGCATACGACGGCGAGATGCACGTCATCGGCCGCGTCATCTGGATTGGCCGGTGGGTTTGAATCGATCGGGGGAATAGATCCAGCAAATTATTAACGATACCTCGGGGGGGGGTAATGGGTAAAAAGTGCACCATTCAGTATCGTTACGTGAATGCCAGTGAATTGAACGATGGTTTTAGGGTCCGGACCCTAGAATCAGCTTACCGTCTCCATCCGCAGATTCGTGCTAAATCCACCGTTGCTGTCGAGGCGGTGGCTGACCTTGGTGGCCAGCTACATATCGGCGTCGGCCAAGTGTAAGGCAATGGTTGACATATCGTGATGTGTAAGCTATTGCCTTACATATGATCAGGTCGTTTCGCAGCAAGGCTCTCAGACTCTTCGCCGAAAGGGGCGATGCTTCCAAGCTGAGTGTTCCCAACACGGACCGCATCCGTCGCATTCTGGCGCGTCTGGATGCATCGACCAAGCCGGAGGACATGAACCTGCCGGGCTTCCGCTTTCATGGCCTGCAAGGCAACCCCAAGCGCTACGCGATTAATGCCAGCGGCAACTGGCGGGTCACTTTCGGTTGGGAGGATGGCGATGCGATCGACGTGGATCTGGAAGATTACCATTGAGGAGAGGTTTGATGAGCAATCTGCTGCTGGCTGGCCTTCAGCCCACTCATCCGGGCGAACTGTTGCGCGAGGACGTGCTGCCTGCATTGGGCCGCTCCAAGGCGGAAATCGCCCGCCTGCTCAAGGTGTCGCGCCAGACGCTTTATGATGTGCTGCGCGAGAGGCAGCCGATCACTACAGCCCTTGCACTGAAGATCGGAAAGCTGACCGGCACCACGCCGGAATCGTGGCTGAACATGCAGCACGCCTATGATCTGGCGATTGCCGAGCGCCAGATCGGTGCGGAGCTGGACGACATTCCAACGCTTTCCGCGATCTGACGGCGAGGGGGCGCTATGGAAATGAGAGTGGCCTACCCTGCCATCATCGAGCGCGCCGAAGATGGTTACAGCGTGTTCTTTCCCGATCTTCCGGGGTGCGCGTCGGCGGGAAGCAGCTTCAATGAGGCGGAAAGAGTTGCTGAAGAAGCCTTATCTGCGCATCTTTCCTTGATGATCGAGCAGGGGGAAAAGGTGCCTGCACCCAGCCGCCTTTCTGATCTGCCGCATGACGCGGAGGTTGATGAAGCGGTCCGAGTGGTTGTGCACTGCACTGTCACGGCGCGGTCTCCATCCGCAGGTCGGTGGTGAAGCCGCCGTTGCTGTCGAGGCGGTGGCTGACCTCGGTGATGAGCCATGTGGCAGCGTCAATCTCGGGCTTGAAGCCGCTGACCTTGACCCGCTGTTCGGGGTAGGCGTCGGGTCGGCCGAAGGCGAGCTGGAGATCAAGTGTGGCAGGCGAGCGCTTGAGGCGGTCGCGCTCGGCAAGGGCGGCGCGTTTGGCCTCGGCCTCGCTGGCGAAGGTGCGGCGCAGGCGCTTGGCTCCCTGTTTTTCCCCGACCGTCACCGATTGACGTTTGGCTTCGCCTGTGTCGTGCCAGTAGGCGGTAACGCCGGGTTGCTCGTCCTGCGTCTGGCGGGTCCAGCGGTGCCGGTCGCCATCCTTGCGGTGGAGAGAGAGCAGAGGGATGGGCTTGCCGCCCGGCGTTGTCCCGGCTCCCTTGCGCGTGAAGATCAGGCATCCGGCCTTGATGGTGGCAACGGCGTCATGCTCTGTCCCTAAGCGGCGGAGCAGGGCGGTGTCGCTCTCCCGGCTCTGGCAGAGTGTCGGCACGGCAACGGTGGCCAGTTCCGGCGCGATGCGGGCGGAGAGGCCATTGCGCCCGGCGATGTCGCTCAGCACTGCGCCCAGCGTCGTCTCGTGCCAGCTCTGCTCGCGGCGCAGGCGCAGGTCGCGGGTGAAGTCGGCCGAGCGGGCGCGCAGGGTGATGGTGTCCGGTGGACCGGAGTGCTCGATCTCATCCACCTTGAAGCTGCCCTTGCCAACCAGCCCCGGCGTCACATCACGGCCCTGCTTCCAGCCGATCGCCAGCGTCAGCACCGCGCCGGGACGGGGCAGGGCAAGGCCGCCGTCGGTGTCTTCGAGTACAATGTCCAGCTGGTCCGCCTCCTCGTCGCGCTTCTCGGACAGGGAGAGCGAGACCAGGCGAGGGCGCAGCTTGCCGGTCAGATCCTGCCCTTCCAGCGTCACCCGCCAGTCGGGCACGTTGTGCCGGTATTCGGTCATGCCGCATTCCCCGCTTCATGGTCGGGGTCGTCCACCCGGAGGAGGTCGAGGGCAAAGTCGATCCGCCGCGGGCAGCCGTCGTCGTGGAAGACCACGTGGCGCTCGTCCAGTGCGGTGATGACGTAGGTGCCGAGCACTGTGCCGTCACCAGCCACAAGGGGCAGGGCCTCGCCCTGGTCGGCCATCTCGCGCAGGGTTTCGAGGGAGGCGGGCCCGTCCGCAATTTCGGTGTACACCGCTCCTTGCAGGCAGATGGTTTCCTCGCCTGGGCCGACGAACTGGGTGGCGTCTCGCGCGCCGATACGGCTGGTGCGGGCGTGCCGCCAGTCCGTGCGGCGCTGGAGTTCGCGGTACGCCAGCGTGGAGATCTCGAAGACAAACAGGCCAAGGGCCATCAGGTGCATGGTGAGCCTCCTCAGCTGTCGCGGTAGGTGCGGCCCGAGCGTTCCCGCTCGATGCGCTCGATGGCACTGCGCACGGCGCGCTCGATGTCGGCCGGGTTGGAGCCGTTCACGTGGATGGTCAGGTTGTAGGTGTTGCCGCTGGCCGGCGAAGCAGCAGCCGTCACTGGCGGCAGCTGGGCTGGCGGCGTTGCAACGGCCGGCCCCGCAGCCAGAAGCGTCGGCGCGGTTGCGCCGGCTGCAAGGGCGCGCGTCAACTGCTCCGACAGGTTGCTCATGCGCGTCAGAGGCTCGCGCGCGCCAGCGCCAAGGCCCAGGTCGAGGCCGGCCATGAGGTCGGTGCCGATCCCCATGAACACCCGGCTGGGGGAATGAATGCCCAGAGCCTGGCGGATGGGCTCGGGCAGCTTCCGTGCGAGGGCCTTGATCTGGTCGAGCAGCCATGCGGCCTTGCTGGTGATGCCTTGCCAGAGGCCGTTGATCATTTCCGCACCGAGCGTTGCGAGCCGGTTGGGGATTTCGATGCCGAGCCAGCTCAGCAGCTTGGCAAACCCGGCGTAGAGGAGGCCAACGGGGGAGAAGTTGATCAGCGTGGCGATGATGCCGCCGATGCCGCTGGAAAAACCCGCCTTGATCTCGGCCCAGAGCGAGACCCACCAGGTCCTGATGCGGTCCCAGTTGGTGTAGAGATAGAGCGCGGCGGCCGACAGCGCCGCAATGCCGGCCACCACGGCAAGCACAATGCCGATCATCGGCAGCATGGCGACGTTGAAGACCCCGGCGATGAACGCGAGCGCCGCAAAGGGGGCGAGCAGGGCGGTGATGGCGAGTGCCAGTCCGCCAAAGCCGAGCATGACGCCGGACAGAATGCCAGCGATCAACAGCATGCCCCGGACAAGGCGCGGGTTTGCGTTCGCCCAGGCGCGCAGGCGGTTGAACAGCGCGCCGCCCTTCCTGGCGAAATCAACAACGGTTGGCAGCAGCTTCTTGCCGAGCGTCATGTTGAGGGCGTTGAACGCATTTCGGGCCAGACCGACCGCGCCTTCGGTGGTGGCGATGCGGGTCAGGTACTCCTTTTGCATCGAATCGGCGTATCGGCTGGCGTCGCCCACCAGTTCGAGGTTCTTCTCCAGCTGATCAAGATTGTTGAGAAGCGGAGAGATCGCAGCGACCGATTCCGATCCGAACAGCTGGGTCAGGATCGAGGCCTGCCTGTCGGCCGACAGGCTTGAGATCCGCCTCATCACGTCGAGGATGGTGCCGGAGGCGTCCTTCTGCATGGCCTTGGCCACGGCAACAGCATTCAGGCCGAGGGCCTTGAATGCTTCCTTCTGGCTCTTGGTGGCAGCCGCGCCCTGCGTCAGACGCAAGAGCAGGTTCTTGATGCCAGTGGCGCCGATTTCGGCCTCCACGCCCACCTTGTTCATCAGCTGGGCGATGCTGGCAATCTGCGGAGCCGCAAGGCCAGCCACCTTGCCCAGGGGGCCGATGCGGGTGACCATCTCGGTCACCGCCTGCACATTGCCGCCGTAGGTGTTGGTGAGCGCATTGATCTGGTCGGCGAGATCAACCACGCCCTTCTGGCCGAGGCCGAAGGCGGTGCGCCACTTGGCCATCATTGCACCGGCTTCCTCTGCCGTGGTGTCGAACGCAATGCCCATCATGGCGGCGTCTTCGGCAAAACCGAGCAGTTCCTCGCGGGCAATGCCTGCGCGCCCAGCCGCGGCGACGATCTGGGCGAGGCCCTCGGCGGCCATGGGAATACGGGTTGACATGTCGAGGATGTCGTTCCCCATGGCCTCGAAGGCGGCAGGTGTCGGGAAGTCGACGACCTTGCGCACGTCGGCCATGGCGCTTTCAAACGTCATGGCCTCACCAGTCATGCCGGTCAGCGGAGCGGCAATCGCCATGCCGCCACCGATGGCGGAGGCACCGGCCAGCGCCGTCTGGCCTGCCACAGCCTGCACCTTGCCGAACGCTTCACGGCCTGCCGCCAGACGTTTCGAGCGGTTGGTGATGGCATCGAGGCGGCGGTTTTGCTGCTCCAGCACATCGTTGGTCTGGGTGATCTCCTGCCGCAGGCGGCGCTCGTGCTCCGCCAGCTCGCTGGTTGGAATACCGGTTGCCTGCAATCGCTCGCGCAGTTGCTGAAGCCGAAGGCTTTGCGCCTGGTGCTCTGTCTTCAGGGCCGCTGCGGCGCGCCTGGCGCGTTCGAATTCGGTCTTCAGCTTCTTGGTAGGCGCGTCTGTGGCCTTCATCTCACGGGCCAGAGCGGTAACCCGCGCCTGCGCGTCCCTCATCGCCCGCTCGGTGCCGCCGATTTCCTGCTTCAGCTTGCGGAAGGCGGCAACATCGGCTTGCGCCCGGTTGAGTTCCTGGAGTTTGCTCCGGGTCTCCTTGAGCGCCTTCGTGGCCGCGCTTGATCCGCCCGTGATCTCGCGCAGGGGCTGCGTGACCTTGTCGAGGGCTTCAAAGAGCACGCGAAGGCGCAGGTTGCGGTCCATGGGTGGTCCTTACATGGCAGGGGGCTTGGCGCGCGCGGCGGCGCGGGAATGCCAGGCCATCAGTTCGCTGATGGCCATGGTGTCCATCTCCGAGAGAGGCCAGTGAAAGACGGCGGCGATGTCTGCCATCACCTCGTCTAGGCTGCCGGCAAGGCCGCCTTCACCCGCTTCGGCAGCAAAAAATCCACCACCTCAGCGCCCAGCTGCATCAGGTCGGAGGGGTCGAGATTGGCCACATCCTGTTTGGTGAGCGGCGGCGTGGTGATGCGCGGCAGCAGGCTTTCGAGCGCGCTGTATTCCAGCTCGCTCAGATTGCGCAGGTTGAGGCCACGCAGCTCGCCGGCGCGCGGGCGGCGGACTTCCACCGTGGCGATGGTGGAGTCGCCGCGCGTCAGCGGCTGATCGAGGGTCACGGTGCGGATATCGGACGCGGCTGGGGCGGCAGAGGTGTCGGTCATGAAAGTCTCCTTGGCTCAGGCAGAAAGATGCCCCGGCCGGGCCGGGGCGAGGGTGGGAAGGATCAGAAGAAGCCCAGGGCGTTTCGTCGCCCGGCCATCACATCGACGCCGTTGATGATCTGGACCATGTTGAGCACGTCGATTTCGAACTCGGTTCGGCCGTTCCAGATCTCCTTGTAGTAGACGCAGGAGGTCTTGACCTTGAACTCGCCGGGTTCGCCAGTCTTGGCCTCGCCGCGGTCGATTTCGTCATGACGGCCGCGCATGATGACCTCGACGGTGTCATATGCGCCGGTGTCCTGCTGCTGGTACGCGCCGACAAAGCGCATGTAGACGCCGGCGATGCCGATGACGCCGAACTGCCGCAGGATGTCGCGCATCGGGCCGCCATAGGTGTGTTCCAGCTCGATGGCTTCGAGCCCCATGTCCAGCTTCACGGGGGCAAACATCCCGCCGCCGCGCCACTCTTCGGTCTTGCGGGTGAGCTTGGGCAGGGTGATGCTGGTGACCTGTCCCATGTAGGACTGGCCTTCGTTGAACAGCATCATGTCGGTGAGAATGCGGGGCAGTGCCATGCAGAGGCTCCTTCAAATGTGCGGCCGGGGTCAGGCGGCGATCTGGGCGGAGAAGTCGGCGAAGTAAGCGTCGGTGATCCGCTGGGCGAAGGTGAGGTCTTCAAGCGGCGGCGGCACGGTGTAGTCGTAGTCGATGCGCAGCTTGCCGGCCTTGAGGCTCTCGATGCTGTTTTGGGTCTCGTCGTACCAGGCGGTGGCGCCGAGGATGATGCCGCGGGCCTTCAGATCCCGGAAGAAGCCGTTGACGGTCTCGACGATGTCGCGGACCAGGCTGGGGGTCAGCGGCTTGTCGATGCCCCACTCCATGCCGAGAGCGACGGTGTCGGCGATGAGCTGGCCAACGCGCACGGTGCTCTCGAACGCAAACAGCGGGTCGTTCGAACAGGTCCGGTTTCCCCAGAAGCGGTAGCCGGTGGAGGTGCGAACCAGAGCAGTGATCTCGGCGGCGTTGAGCAGGGCAGCTTCCGTGTCGCTGTTCTGCAAGTCCCACTGGATATCGCGGGTGAGGCCGACGACGCCCTCGACGGCGACGTTGGAGAGGGTCTTGTGCGGGCCGATCTCCTCGTCGATGCGAGCGCGCAGGCCCAGCGCCCGGGCGACGGCATGGCTGGTGGTGGTGATTGCGGACGTGGTGTCGAAGGCGAGAAAGTCCGGGAAGAGGAGCATCTGCTCGCGGGACGAGAAGTGGGAGCGATAGGAGATCGCCTCCGAGATGCTGTCGCCGACCGCACGGGTGTAGGCAAAGCCGCGCAGCTTCTGGGCGATAACGGCGAGCGCGGCGGCGACCGGCTGGGTGTCGAGACCCGGCGCGCCGATGATGCGGGGGCGCACGCCCAGCTGGCCTTCGGCGGCCAGCAGCGCCTGCATGCCGGTCTTCTGACCGTCGATCGTGTCGCCGATGACGTTGGCGTTGGTCTCGTTGTCATCCTCGCCTTCAGGGACACGCACGACGACCACGACCGGCCGGGTCTGGTCAGCAATGGCGCGGAGACTGGCGCGCAGGGTGCCCGTGGCGCCGGCCTTGCCGATCGCGGTCTCGATGTCGGTGACGAGAGCCGGCCGGTTGAGTGGGAAGGTGGTGGCGTCAGCATCCGGCGCGGTGGCAACCAGGCCGATGATGGCGGTGGAAACGGGCGTCAGCGTGCGGGCGCCGTCGTTGATCTCGATGACGGTGATGCCGTGTTTGAAACTCATGGCAGGCTCCTTGAGGACAGCGGAATGGTCAGGCGAACGAGGCTGGTGGGGGCGGGCATGTCGCGGCGTTGACCCTCGATGACGAGGGCGCGTGCGCTGGGCAGATCCCGACCTTCAAGCGTGACGCGTTGCAGGCGCAGGCGCGGCTCCCATCGGGAGAGGGCGACAGCTGTGGCCCCGTAGAGACGGAGTTTCAGCGCAGGCGTCAGCGGCTGGTCGATCAGATCGGGCAGCAGGGAGCCGTAGTCCCGCCGGGCCACCCGGGAGCCGATGGGGGTGGTCAGGATGTCGGCGACGGATTGCGCAAGATGCGCCTCGCCATCGATCGCAGCGCCCGTGTGGCGGTTCATGCCGGTCATTCCGGGCCTCCGGTCTTGCCGGAGCCGGTCGCGACGCCGCCGTGCTTGTGGCTTTTCAGGCTGATGCCGTCGCCCACCACATCCTCGGCGCTGGTGATGGCGCCGGTGGCGGTCAGGGTGCCGTTAATGGTCACATCGCCCACGATGCTGAGGCCGCCGTCTGCCGTGATGTGCGCAGCGCCTCCCGGCGGCAGCAGAGCTTCCAGCCGGTGGGAGCCGTGGTGATAGCTGAGCTGCGCGCCGTCGGGGAATCGCACCAGGACAAGTTCGGGGTCGATCGATGGCGGGGGGAAGGAATTGGAGAACAGGCCGACCAGAACGAGCCCGCACAGCGTGTCGCCTTCCGGGCACAACAGCAGGCATTGCTCGCCAACCTGGGGCGGGGCCCAGACGGATACGCCGCCGGCGCGCGGCGTAAGCCACGGCAGCGGGCCGGTGGTGATTTCTCCCGTCGCGACGCGGCAGGTGGCATTTTCCGCATCCACCTCGGCGATGGTGCCGAGGCGCATCATGTCGCCGAGCTGTTGTTCGAGGTCGGAGATCATCATGCGCCTGACAATGGCGCGGCCCGCGTGACGATGCGCGGGGGCGTTTGTGGAGAGAGTTCCTCTCCACAAACAGCCGGTTGCCGGTCAGTCGTTTGCAGGCTGCCAGACGAATAGCGTGGGCACGTTGGTGATGATCAGCTCGCCGGCGGGCTTGGCGCGACCGACCGCGCTGGTTGAGATCGAGTAGCTGGTCTCGACCTCAATCATCGGAAAGGCGGCGAAGGTCTGGCGCACGCCCGGCATATCGTTGAGCGAGAGCAGAAACTTGCCCTTGATGCCTGCCAGCTGCTCCGCCAGCCGGGCGAAGTCCTCCCGGCTGAAGACGCCGGCGCCATAGTCGGTCTCGCAGTTCCAGTAAGGCGGGTCGAGGTAGAACAGTGTGCCCGGCCGGTCGTAGCGGGCAATGAACTCGGCATAGGGCAGGCGCTCGATGACGACGCCGGCCAGACGCTCATGCACGTCAGAGAGCATCGGCTCCAGCCTGGTCACATCGAAGCGGGCCGGGCTGCCGGGGTCGACGCCGAAGGTGCGCCCGGCGACCTTGCCGCCAAACGCCAACCGCTGAAGGTAGAGAAACCGGGCAGCGCGTTGCAGATCGGTCAGGGTTTCCGGGTCGACAGACATCAGCCGCTCGAACTCGGCGCGGCTGGTCAGCCGCCACTTCAGCATGTCGATGAAGTAAGGGTAGTGCTCCTGCAACACGCGGAAGAGGGTGACCACGTCGCCCGAGATGTCGTTGATGACTTCGGCCTTCGGCCGCGAGGTTCGGCGCAGGAAGATCCCGCCCATGCCGACGAAGGGCTCGGCGTAGGTGGTGTGTTCGATGCGCTCGATCAGCTGGCACAGGCGCTTGGCCAGATTGCGCTTGCCGCCGATGTAGCCGGCCACAGGTTTTGTGGAACGTACAGAGAACAAATTGGATGGCATTTTACAGTTGCAGCCTCTACAAATGCCCCCTCTGGTGAGGGGACTTCGGGCCCGGCCTGCGCCGGGCCCCGGGTGCGAGTGGCCGCTCGCGGTTTGAGGTGCTGCACCACCTCGGCCCCCTTCGCCGGAGCGTCAGGGGCAATACGCTTTACGTTTCGGCTTCCGTCGGCTCTTCGGTTTCCTCATCGGCCGGAGGGGTGGAGGTGATGACGCCAAGTGCGATCTTGTGCTCCACGCCGCGCGCGACCTCCTGTACGCGAATGGCCGTGGCCGCGGCATCGTAGCCGCCAGCCTCATCGTGGCAGGCGTTGACCGAGCGGATGTGGACGATCTCTCCCTTGGTGAAGGTCACCGGAACCGTGCGGGTTGTAGCGTCATATGCGCCGATGGCGATGTGCAGATCAGCGGACATGGAGGTTCTCCTGGTTGGGTGGTGTCGGCCAGACCACGCTTGCGGGATCTTCGGCATGACGCTCGGGTAGGTCGCGCAGCGCCTGGCGGTAATCGGCCCATGCTGCGCGCTCTTCCGCCGAGAGCGGAGCATCGGGGAGCTGGGTGAAATCGGTGTCGCGCAGCAGACGGTCGCGCTTGCGCCGCAACGCGGCCAGCAGTTGGTCGGGATCGAGTGAAGGCTCCTGGGCGACGACCTGACCGTCAATGGCCGTGATGAAGAGCCCCCGGGCCTGCGCTTCCAGCAGCGAGCCGTGTTGATCCGCCGTTAGCGGAATCGCGTCGGCAGGGATGTCTGCCGGGGCATGGATGGCGTCATCGTAAAAGCCGCGGGTTGTGGGGGAGAAGAACTTTGCCATGTCAGTACCCGAATGCGATCCAGTAGGCGGTGGTGTTGTTGTCGTTGGCGTTGATCGACTGGAAGCCGGTCGTGGTGACTGAATTGCTTACAACCGTCGGCGTGTTTCCCTCCGCGCCATAGGACGTGTCGCCGGAACCGCTGGTCACAACTCCCATGCAAAGGGACGGAAACGCCAGCGGGAAGGAGATCGAGATCGTCGTGTTGGCGTACTGGGTATAGCGGCCCGCTTGAATGATCATGCCATTCGGCAGTTTGCAGTAGCCGGAGGCCGACTTGCTGGCGACAAAATCAGCCAGCTTGGCAAAGGCGCTGGCGTGCAGGCCGTCGAGCAGGTCAGCATCCAGTCCAGAACCCGAGCCGTCATTGCCCGCGTGCCAAGCCCGGTTGCCGGATGCCGCTCCGATATAGAGTTGCGCGCCGTCCCAATACAGCAACCACTTTGCGTCGCTTTGCCGATACCACCCCCCGATACCAGTGGGCGTGAACATGCTTGCGATATGCGATGTCGAAGTGCCGTGGAGAATCCCGTAATAATTCCCCTTGAGGACGTCGAGCGCATAGGCCGCGTAACCATGGGCTGTGGTGGACCGGACAAAACTGGAGGCGTGCAAGCCGTCGAGCAGGTCAGCGTCGAGTCCCGAGCCCGCTCCATCGTTGCCCGCATCCCATACCGTGTATGACCCTCGCGTGATGATGCCGGTGCTGTCATTGATGGTCACGATGGTGGCGGTATTGGTCCGGTTGCGGAAGACGTAGCCATTTGCGCCGCCCGCGTACAACCATGTGGCATCCCCAGCCTGGCGGATGATCGGAACGCCATTGGAGTACAGGGCAGTCCCGTCGGCCATGTAGATATTTCCGCCAGCGGAAATCGTGCCGGTAGTAGAAATGCTCCCAGTGAAGTCAGCGCCTGAGAGATGGGCAAAGGCGCTGGCGTGCAGGCCGTCGAGCAGGTCAGCATCCAGCCCCGAGCCTGCGCCGTCATTGCCCGCATCCCAGACCCGGTTTCCTGCCCGGAAAATGGCCGTGTCCGTGAAGGAGACGTAGGTTGAAGCCCCGGAGGGATCCGTGATTCTGAGCCCGGTGCCTCGCGCGATCCATTCGCCGCTCTGGGTTACGATAAATGCAGTTCCTGCTGGCGTTCCGGCACGCGTCAGGCCAGCGCCGCTCATGCTGAGTTTGCCCCCGACCGATACGTTGCCCGTGAAGTCAGCGCCTGACAGTTGAGCGAACGCGCTGGCGTGCAGGCCGTCGAGCAGATCCGCGTCGAGCCCCGAGCCGTGGCCTTCATCCTTGAGCGCGGCGGACCTGATCTCCAGTGCGGCCCGGAGGGCGGCCGCGCTTGCTGCGGTCAGGATGGATTTGACGAACAACGACGGCGCACCCGAGCCGAAGCGGTCATTCAGCCAGCTGGTGACGGCTGCTTTCAGCCCTTTGGGCGTGATCGCGCGGGAGGCGTCGGTTCCAGAGGTGGTTTCGCTCTCGGTTGCCAGCTCGACCACGCCCTGCCGTTCGGTGGTGGCGGGAGGGTTGAGGAAGCTGGTGTCGCCGAAGGTGATCTGGGTTGCATCGATGTCTGCGAAGATGACGTCGATGGCCAGCAGTAGCATGGCCTGCGCCGACTTCTCCATGATCGGGTTGGCCTGACTGTAAACGCCGAACAGCGTGCCATCGGCAAGGTACAGGCCGAACGAGCGCACGGTATAAACGTCCGCGCTTTCGTCGCGCACCGTCACATGGATGGTGTCGTCCGCCACTGCCTCTCCGGCGATGGTGGTGATCCGCTTGATTTCGCCGGGCAGGCTGGTGATGCCAGGCGACGGCGTGAAGGCGGTCGCCGAGACGCCAACCGAGGCCATCAGCACCGGATTGGTGCCGGTGTTGGCTGCATTGACGAGCGCCGCGCGTCCGGCATTGGTGATGGTCAGGATCAGCCCACTCATGCCGCCCCCCTCCGGCCGACCAGGACAAGGGCAAGACCAAGAGCGGCAAGGAGAAGTTCAGGCGGGGCAGGGGGCAGGAGCATGGGCGATCTCAGGCGGCACAACGGAGGCGGGCGGAGATGACAGGGCGGGCGGCGGCCAGAACGCCGACGCGGGCTGCTGCGGCAAAGCCCTGGGTGAAGGTGAAGTGACTGCGCACCGGCTTGGTGCGGGCAACTTCGGCAATGACGGCATCGACGAAGGCGGCGCTGGCGGGCGCATTGACGCTGCCGAGCGTCAGCACCAGTTCAAAGGTGTACGGATCGCCGGCCGGCGTTTTCTGCCACCATTCGCGAATGGCGACCTGGCCGCCGAACGATTCGATGACGGCGCGCACGCTGGCCGTCGTGCCCTTTTGCCGGGCGATCTCAAGGGCGCGGCGCACGCGCTCGCGCTTGACGGCCTCGGGCCAGTCAGAGGACCAGCTGTCGAGCGAGAGCGCCCAGGCGAGCCACGGCAGAAGGTCCACCGGGCAGATGTCCGGGTTCCACAGCTTGCGCAGGTTGGCGTCAATGTCGGCAATCCGCGCCGTGGCGGCGGCCAGCGCGCGTTCGAATGGTGTGGCATTGGGCGGGAGCAGGGACGCGGTCATCATTCACCCGTCCCTCCATAGGTGATGCTCAGGCTCGTGCAGTATGGCGCCTGGTTGCGGTTGATGAGGATGTCGGCGCTCGGCTGGGTGAGAACGACACGGTGAACGCCCTCAACGTGCAGCGCCGCGTGGATGCCGGAGATCGTGATGTCACGTCCCAGCCGGTGGCTGTTGGTGATGTACTCCTGAGTGCGGCGCTGAGCCTCGGCCATGACGACGGAGCCGTCGGGACCGGCAAAGGTGGTGATGGTCGCCGCGATTGCATAGGGCACGATCTGTGCCGACTGGACAGTGACGTGGTCCGTCAGCGGCCTGACGCGATCGGATGACACGTGCGAGGCCACTGCTGCGATCAGCTCGGGCGATGCAGTGCCATCGCCGGTGCGTGACAGGATCGAGACGACCACTTCGCCGGGGGAGGGGCTGGTCGCGCTGGCATCGAGCACGTCGGGATGCGCGGAGAGTGCATGGTAGATGTAGGCCCCTTCAGGCCCGGCCACAGAGTAGCCCTCCGGGGCCAACACCATGCGTCGCCGGAGATCCTCGTCGCTCTCCATCGTCGGCGGGATGCCCAGTTCCGGGTCGCCCGGGTCGAGGGTAAAGCGGGTGACGCCGAGCAGGGCGGCCAGATTGTCAAGGTCGCTGCCGGCGGCATAGGCGGGCATTACCGCGCGGGCAGCATCGTTGATCCGTTGGCGGAGCAGGACTTCGCGGTAGGCGACAACCTGAAGGATCTTGGTGGCAGGGTCGCTTTCAAGCGGCTGGAAATCAGGCAGGAGCAGACGGAGCGAGGCGATCAGGTCTGCCAGGATCGTCTCATAGTCGAGTGCCTCCACCACCTGCGGAGCGGGCAGGCGGGACAGGTCGACCGCGGTGAAGGTTGCATCTGCCATGCCGCCTTTGTCGGCGGCAGCAAAGGAATAGCGCCAGAGGGAGCTTGTGGAGAGAGCCCCTCTCCACAAGCTGCCGGATCAGGAGGCGTACTGGCGAGCGGCCTCGGCAATAAATGCTGAGCGCGTCAGGCCTCTCATGTGAGCAGCCTTGTCGATCAGGTCGAGAGTGTTCTCATCAATACTCAGGTTGACGCGCTTGGTGCGGCCAAACGGAACAACGGCAGGCAACATGATGGTCGTTGCTGCCTCTGCGAAATCGTCCACCAACTCAGGGTCGGCACGCAATTCCGCCAGCGAACGGGCGCGCGGCAACTCCCCGCCGGCATCGATCAGGCTTGCCAGATGGTGCGTCAGAACCTGACGGGCGACCATGACCGCTTCGTCGAAATCTTCCGTTTCAGCGTGAGCCGTGAAGCCGAGAACGTCCGGCGCGGTGAAGCTGTAGCCTCCTGCGTCGGTGAATACAAAGGTGAGATAGTGCATCGTGCTTTCCTCCTGAATGACACGATATGCCGGGCTAGGCGACAGCGGAGCTGAACGGAAAGGAGGGTGGCGCTTCAACGCCACCCAGCTGCCTTCTCGATCGCTCTTTTCAACCCCTTCGGAAGATCTTTTCTTGGGTGTGGCACCGTGATCAGCTTGACCTCCTGAGGATGCTTGAAGGTCCGGTGGCTGCCCTTCTGTGAGACCTCAATCCAGCCTTCTCGAAGAAGCCGCCGTATGATCTCGTCGCTGTCGCCCATTCCGCCTCCCTGTCGTTTGTTGTGTAATTATATACACATTTTTCGAGGAAAATGCAAGCGTCATGTGTATTTATTTGCGCAATTCGTCAGGTTGCGTTTGCTGAGAGGTGCGCATAGACCATGTCGAGTATTGCCTGCCGGTCTGCGTCGCTGATCCCGACCAAAGGGCGGCGTGGATAGGTGAGGGGCTGGGCCTTGCGCGCCGGGCGATCCCGCAGGCCCTCATGGTGAATGCGGGCGATTTCCGCGGCGCGGCCGGTGAAGCCGACCCAGAAGCTATGATCATCCTCCCCAAAGCGCAGAAAGCGGGCTGTGGCAAGACGGCGGAACATGGCCTTGCGGCGCAGGTTGCCGCGACGCCGCAGGCGGCCTCCTGTCTTGTTGCGGTATTCCTCGTCAACCGGCAGCCACTTGATGATCTTGTCATGGAAGAAGCTGCGGATGCCGCCTGCCTCGATGTCAAAGCCGGTCATCATGTAGGAGTCGCCGGTTTTCTCGAGGGCATACTGGCGCAGGATTACCTTCCGGGCTGGGCCGGAGCCGCCCGAGGGGTACAGGAAGCAGACAGTTTGATTGACGGTGCGCGCGGGTTCGCGCGGGCGGCGCGGCTCGAAGGCGGTGCCGTCCGGAGCCTTCTGCGCCGCGATGCGCGCCCGGTTGCGTGCGGCCATCTCGCGGGCCATGCGGCGCAGCAGCGAGCGCCGTTGGCCAGCGGAGAGCTGGCGAATCAGGCCTCCGGCGATGCGCTCGATCTCGACCAGGTCGTCGGTGTCATCGCTCACGCGTCGACCTCGGGCGGTATGCCTGGCTTGAGATCGGCGTCAGGGTTCTTGGATTGGGCGAGCAGTTCGGTCCCGCCGTAGCATTGCAACAGCCACGAGGCGCGGATGCCGGGAAAGGCGTCGGCCGGTGGCGGGGCCGGACGGCTGATATCTACCCCGCTGCCGTCTTCGCGTGGCGTGACGATGACCGGCTCGGTCAGGTCGAGCTGGAACAGCAGGTCGACGCGTTTGCGGTCGAGAATCTCGGCCTCGTAGCGGAACGGCTGGCTGTCGTCGCGTTTGAGGAGGTCCGGCTGCTCCAGTTCGATCCATGCGAGCAGTGGCACCACAATCTGGTCCGGACTGCCCGCGTAATCGGTCAGCAGCACAGAGAGGGTGTAGCTGTAGGCAAACGAGAGGCTTTCGCCGCTCCGCGCCCTGACGCTTCCGGCGTCGACGTAGATCTGCAGCTGGTCCGGGTTCTGCTTCAACTCCGGTAAGCAGGCCTCGAGCCAGCTGCGCAAACTGTCAGCCTTGCGCATCGCAGCCGTCCTTGTCGTGCCAGGCAATCAGCCGCTCGAGCTGGTCAACGGCTTCAGCATAGCCTTGCGCCAGCCTGATCGCGGCTTCGCGGACAGCCTTCGGCATCGTGGCGACGGCGTCTTCCGGGAAGCCTGCCGGTCGCTGTGGGCAGGCGAGCAGTTCGGCGGGCGGTGTGTCGCGGATCTCGACGGCGACCGCTGTCGGCGCCGGGTCAGCCGCGCGGTGCGCGCAGGCCTGCAACGCGATTGAGAGCAGCAAACCAGCTGCCAGTGACCTGATCATCATGGACCTGTTCCTCGGCGGTGTTTATGGCGGACAGAGCAGCAAGGCGGGCCTCAAGCCGGGCTTGCCGGCGCTCGGCATCGCGCGCCTGTTTTTCCTCGCGGGCGCGCATGGCGGCGATCAGCGTCTCGGCCGTTTTGCCCTGCGCCTCGCTCCTGAAGCGGGCGAGTTGCTGAACCTGCTTGGCACAGGCCTCGCCGGGCTTGCCTTCGCCCGTGACGAAAGCGCTGCCGGCCGCTGCGCAGATCCGCTCGGCCCGGTGCGTGGTGTCCGCAAGGTCTGCCCTGGTGCTGGCATAGGATGCCCACAGCCATGCCGCTGCCACGGCAAGGGCGATGAGCGTCAGGAAGGAACGGTTGCGGCCCAGAAAGCCGAAGAGGCTAGACAAGGCTGTCATGGTTCAGCTCCCAGATGGCTTTGGCGCGGGTGAGATAGCGACGGCGCTCTTCCAGCCCGTTGGTGCCGCCGTTGATGCGCCGGGTGATGGCGACCAGGGCATCATCGTCCGCCAGGGCATTGAGATTGCGGTCGGACCAGAACAGGCAGGCGATCAGCACCGCCAGTTCGGGTTCAGCGGCCCTCTGCGGCTGGTTGATGAGGTCGATGCCGACGCGCTTGCCGTAGTTCCAGTAGTTGGCCTTGCCGGTCAGCTGGAAGATGCCCCGGCCCCGGTAACGCTCGCCATCGCCAGGGGCGTTGTTGCCAAGGTCGCGCCGGTAGTCGTAGCGCTGCAGGTAGTCGTCATACGGGTCCGGGTCCGGGCCGTCGCCGGAGCCCAGCTCGACAAAGTGGCGGAAGCCGCCGGTCTCATGCGCCGCTTGCGCGAGGAAATGGCTCATGCGCAAGGGCGTCGAGATGTCGAAGCGGCGGAAGTCACCGGCCATGGCGGTGCCGAGCAGAAGCCCCAGCGAGCCGAGCGGGCGGGCGGCGATATAGCTGCACCAGGCGGCGAGCGTTTTCGGGCCGATGATACCGTCAACTCCACCCGGCTCGTAACCGGCTTTGACCAGATTGGCCTGTGCAGCGAAGATCTGTCGGGCCGGGATCATTTGTCCCTCCCGATGCGGGCCTTCAGCAGGGCAGGCAGCTCGGCCGCCAGATCGCTCGCGGCGCGGATAAAACCGGGCGCGGCTTCAAAGGCGATCATCGCGATGACGAACCCGCAGGCCTGCGCGACAAACGGCGTGAAGTCGAAGATCTCGGCGGCGGCTCGGGTCACGTAGTAGCTGACACAGATGCCGACGATCCACTGGACCAGGCGCTGCTTCCACGGCAGGCCGGGCCGCCAAGCCTGGGCGACCGCCGAGCCGATGGCGGCGGGGGTCAGGGCGGCAGCAGCGGCGCGGGTCTGCTCCCACAGTTCATTCAGCAGGTCAGTCAGGGTCATATCTCAGTCCCACAGCTGTACGAGCGGGCGCGTCAGCGGCTGGCTCGTGATGTCAGGGAGGCGGACCCGTGTGCCGATCGGGAGCACAGGGCCGAGGTCGGCAAGGCCCGGGTTGAGTTCGAGGACGCGGGCGATGTCGGTGGCTTTGAGCCCGGCGTCTCGCCAGATGAGCGCGTCGAGCGTGTCGCCCTGGCGGGAGATGACCGTGCGCATCGTCAGATCAGTTCGACAATGGTGCGCGGCTTGCCAAGGATATCGCGCACGGCGTGCAGAGCGTCGCGGCGCAGGTCGCCGATGCTCTCCTCAAGTTCGGTCAGATCCTTGCCGCCCGCGGCCGTGGTGTCGAAGTCGCGGTACCGCTCGATCAGCTCGGCCTTGGCGTAGAGGCCCACAGCCCGCTTGTATTGCTGCACCAGCACCGAGACGCCGCCGATCTGCGTCGCCGGAATGGCGTCAAGCGCCGCATGGCCTTTCGCCTTCTGCTGAGCGGCCCACGTGGCCAGATCGTTGGAGACGGTGACGATGGCGGCGATGATGGCGGCTTTCAGCACGTCGGCTGTCACGGATGAGGAAATCCTGGCGATGAGCCGGATTTCGGCCGAGTCCACGTCGGGAAAGAAGCCGTCGTTGGTGATGACGGCGTCCGGCTCCGGTTGGATCGGGGAAGGCGAGCAGCGGTTGGGGAGGGCAACAAAGCTCATAGGCGGCTCTTGGTCGGTCACTCGCCCGGTTTACGGCGGTGGGGATCGGTCAGGAGAGGCGAGGCAGATGTCTGCTCTCTGACCGATCCGCCGCCGCGCGCCGGGGGGCGAGCAAGTCAACCGGCGTTGCCGGTGTCCTTGATGGCTGGCTCAGCGCCCCTTGCAAGGGCGCGCTCCAGCCGTTCGATCTCTTTCTTAACGCCGACGCGATCATGCAGGTTGCGGGCCCTGACCAGAGCGTCGCGAGCACTGGCCTGCAAGACTGCCTTCTCGTCGAGGTTGGCCTCCTGTTCGGCCCGCCGCAGAAACTCAAGGCCGATGGCCTTGAACAGCTTGGCCTTGACTTCGTCGTGCATGTCCTTGTCGGTGACCAGGCTTTCGGTTCTCTGGAGTACCGACAGGTCGAAGGCGCCTCCGCGGCCGAGTGCAGTCAGTGCTGCATCGGCGATCTCTTCTGTGACCAGCGTTGCCGTGTCGCGGGCATAGCGGGCGGGCAGGGGCAGGTTGTGCGCCAGCATCGGTTCCGCAATCTGGAGAGCGCCAACATAGTCGCCGGTGTCGATCTTCCAGACCATCATGGTTCCGACGATCTCGTCTTCGCGCGCCTCGCCGGTCTGCCCGATGGCGGCAAGCCAGCCTTCGATCCATGCCTCGTATTCCGGCAGCATCAACCTCTTGGCCTCGACCTTGGCCTGGACGGACTTGATCTCCTTCAGGCGGCGCAGGTCATGGACCAGACGCATATGGAGCTGCGCGGCGGTCGGGTTGTGGGGAGCAGCGCCAGCAAGGGCCGTCCCCCCGGTGCTGGCCTGCGCACCCTCGGCCGCATCTTCGAGCGCATTGCCGGCCCTTGCCGGGGTCGCCAGTGCGGCGAGCCGGGCCGCCATGCGCTCACGATGGCGACGGACAAGGCTCATCAATTCCCTCCGCCTGCCTTGCCCATGACGATGTTCTCGATGAGCGCCGTGTAGCCGTAGTCTTCGACCACGTAGGCCTCGTTCCAGCTCTCGTAGTTCTCGATGCGGTCGCGGTCGGGCCGCTCGATGATGTGGCGACGGCGGGTGCCGTTCTGCCAGTAGATCGACAGGTTCGAGAGCTTGGTGATCAGCAGGGCGTTGCCGGGGAAGAACGGCACAGTGATGGCTGGCCGTCCGCCCAGCTGCTTCGCCGAGTGCAAGACCTGGTCACGCGCCACCACTTCCGTTGCGGTCGATCCCGCCTGGTTGATGATCGGGAAGTATTTGTCGTCGAGCAGGTCGCGGCCGCAGATGACCACCATGTCAGGGTCGTCTTTTGCCCACGGGTCGAGCAGGCCGAGTGCGTCGTACACCAGCGCGTCGAGGCTGGTGTAATCCACCTCCGCGCCGGGAGTGCCGTTGCCGACGAAGATCTTGTTTGCCTCGATCTCGCCTTCCGCCATGACCCGCTGCGGGGCGTGCTCGCGGATCTGTTGCAGCCAGCCCTTGTTGACATCCTGAAGCAGCGGGTACTGCGTCTTGTTGGTGGTGGCGGCGACATGCGTACCGTTCCAGCCGATCATGATGCGGTCGAGGCCCTGCTGCTTCAGCAGCGCATCGCGGACGCGGATCTGGAAGTCGGGGAACTTTGCCCAGGCGTCGAGCTTGCCGTAGCTCAGGAAGGTGTCGCTGTTGGTCTTCTCGCAGCGGTACTTGTGGTTTTCCAGACTGGACGGGTCGCTCGGGGTGCGGGTGCCGCCGCCGGACGTGTCGGTTCGGCTGGCGACCGGCCCGGAGATGACAAGGCCGAGCTTCTCGCCTTCCTGCTCATCGACCGGCAGGATGTTGATCTGCTTCAGGAACTCGCTCGACTCCTGAATTTTGGTCTCAAGCGTCTGCTGGACGGACGGGGTCACCGTGAATTTCACGCTGATGTCGTCGGTGCCGTTCAGCTCGGCAATCCGGGCGCAGTACGCATTGTACTGTTGGCGGGTGGTAGGCTTCATCAACAGGGCCTTTCGAGGGGGAGGGGTGGGATCAGCAGTCGGTGACGATGCCGCCGGCGCCGCCCGTCACCAGGCGGCGATGCGGGGCCGGAGCCTCGGTTTGCGCCAGCTGCTGGGTCAGCCGGGTCAGGTCGGCCCGCAGCGATGCGATCTCCTGCTTCGGGCCGGCCAGCGCCTGCTCGATGACGGCGCTGAAGCTGGCCGACATGCGCTCGGCGAGTGCAGCCATGTTGTCGTTGGCCGGAGGTTGGGACGGGATCGGCGCAACAGGTTGCGCCGGGGCTTCCTGCTGTTGCGGCGCGGGGCGAGCGCCCAGCTCCGAGAACAACGACGCGAAGAAGGCCTTGATGGCCGTCGCAAGGTCGGAGGTCGCCGCCTCGTCCTCAAAGGCGACGGCGGTCTCCTGAGCGGCCGTGAACAGATTGCCGGGATCAGACTTGCGGGCGTCCCACATCGGCTTGAGCGCGGAGAACTGAAGGGCTTCGGTGCCGAGGCTGGCCGGGTTGTCGGTGAGGGCGAGACCGACCAGGCCCGCCTTGCCGGTGTTGGCGAAGTTGGGGGCAACCTCGATGCTGGTGAAGATCTTCTGCCCCTTTTCGACCAGGCGGACCATCTGGTCGTTGGCCTCGATCCGCGCCAGCAGCGCCAGACGTTTCTCCTTCTTGCCGCCGATCTCCAGTTCGATCTCCTCGGTCTTGAGTGCGACGACCGAGCCGTAGGCATTGAACGGCGGTTCCGGGCTGAAGCCCTTGATGTGCTCGCAGTTGACGCGGGCCGTGTAGGTTGTCGGGTTGTAGGTCGCGGCCATCTGTTCGATCCAGCCGCGCTCGATGACGCGGCCGTCGGTCGTGGCGCCTTCAACAGCGATCCGGGTCCAACGGGTCGTGCGGGTCTTTGCCATAGGGGAGGGCAGCCTTTTCGTTGCGAATAGCGGTGCGTTCGTGCGCACAGCAGCAGGCCGCAGATGCGGCGGTCTGCTCAAGGTCGTGCGTGTGGAGAGCGGGCCTCTCCACAAACTGCCTCTCCGGCCGGTGCGTGTCGGGCGGCAAACATGCCGGTCATGACCGTGCCAACCACAAACCTGTCTCTGTCGACGACGCCGTTTGATGCACGCCGCCTGGCGCGCAGCCTGTACTGGCGGGGGTGGTCGGTGACGCAGATTGCCGAAGAGCTCCAGCTCAAGCGCCCGACCGTCGAAAGCTGGAAGCAGCGCGACAGGTGGGATGACGCGCCCTCAATCCGCAAGCTGGAGGACTGCCTTGAAGTGCGCTTCCAGGCACTGGTGCTGAAGGAGAAGAAGACCGGCGCGGACTTCAAGGAGATCGACCTTCTCGGCCGCCAGCTGGCCCAGCTGGCGCGCATTCGCCGGTATGAAGCGCCGGGCGGCCACGAGGGCGACCTGAACGAGAAGGTCGCCAACCGCAACAAGGGGGCGCGCCGGAAGCCCAAACGCAACCACTTCACCGCCGAGCAGGCGGCGAAGCTGCGCGAGATCTTCGAGAGCCAGCTGTTCGGCTATCAGGAGACGTGGCGGGACAGCTCGAACCTGCGCACGCGCATGATCCTGAAGTCCCGCCAGATCGGCGCGACCTACTACTTCTCTTTCGAGGCGCTGCTCGACGCCATCGAGACCGGACGCAACCAGATCTTCCTTTCCGCCTCACGCGCCCAGGCGCTTCAGTTCCGCAGCTACATCGTGTCGTTCGCCAAGCTGGTCGGCGTCGATCTGACCGGAGACCCCATGATGATCACGTCGGAGCTGGTGGGCGAGGAACAGCCGGCGGCCGAGCTGCACTTCCTCGGCACCAACTACCGCACGGCGCAGGGTCGGCACGGCAACTTCTACTTCGACGAGTTCTTCTGGGTGCATGGCTTCGAGGAGCTGAACAAGGTCGCCTCAGGCATGGCCATGCACAAGAAATGGCGGAAAACCTACTTCTCGACCCCCTCGACCGTCGCGCATGAGGCCTATCCCTACTGGACGGGCGAGCGGCACAATCGCCGCCGCAAGAAGGGCAATCGCATCGAGATCGACGTGAGCCATGCGGCGCTGAAAGACGGCCGCCTGTGCGAGGACGGGATCTGGCGCCACATCGTCACTATCGAGGATGCGGAAAGGGGCGGCTGCGATCTCTTCGACATCGAGGAGCTGCGCCTGGAGTATGCGCCCGACGAGTTCGCCAATCTGCTGATGTGCGAGTTCGTTGACGACAGCCTTTCGGCCTTCAGCTTCAACGATCTAGTCAAGTGTGGCGTCGATAGCCTGGTCGAGTGGCCAGACTTCAACCCGGACGCGGCTCGGCCCTTCGGCAACCGGCCCGTGTGGGCCGGGTATGACCCGCAGGAGAGCGCCGAGGGCGATAACGCCGCGCTCGTCATCGCAGCGCCGCCTGCCGAACCCGGCGGCACCTTCCGCCTGCTGGAGCGCCACCAGCTCCGCGGTCTCGATTTCGAGCAACAGGACGGGTTCATCCGGGCGACGCTCAGCCGGTACAACTGCACCTATCTCGGGATCGACGCCACGGGCGTCGGCGCTGCCGTCTACCAGCTGGTGAGCAAGTGGTGCCCGCGGGCAGTGCGCATCGACTACTCGCTCGATGTCAAGGCGCAAATGGTCCTGAAGGCCCGCAACGTGATCAGCCGCGGGCGACTCGCGTTCGATGCCGGGTGGGTCGACCTGATCGGCGCTTTTCTCTCAATCAAGAAGGTCCTGACCGCCTCGGGTCGCAACATGACCTTCAAGGCCGGGCGCGGGGCCGAGACCAGTCACGCCGATATCGCCTGGGCGACAATGCACATTCTCATGAACGAGCCGCTCGACGGCAAACCCAAGGCCACCGGCCGTATGGAGATCTTCTGATGACCACCCAGAGCCAGTCCAAGGTCGAAGCGTTCACCTTCGGCGATCCTGAGCCGGTGCTCGACCGGCGCATGCTGATCGACCACCTTCAGGCCCTGAACAACGGCCGCTGGTACGAGCCGCCGCTATCGCTGGACGGGCTGGCGCGAGCGTTCCATGCCTCGCCGCACCATGCCAGCGCCATCCACCTGAAGCGCAACCTGCTGGTGGGCAGCTTCGAGCCGACCAGGCTGCTGGACCGAGCCACCTTCAAGGCGTGGGTGCAGGACTACCTGATTTTCGGCAACGGCTACCTGGAGAACCGCGTCAACCGGCTGGGCGCGCCGCTGCGCCTGACGCGCCTCATGGCCAAGTACACGCGCCGGGGAGTGGAGGACGACCAGTGGTTCTTTCTTCAGCCTGGCGAGGAGCCGGTCGAGCTGGGCAGGGGGCGCGTCTTCCACCTCAAGCAGGCGGAGATCAACCAGGAGGTCTACGGCCTGCCAGAGTACCTCAGCACCTTGCAGTCGGCGCTGCTCAACGAATCGGCGACCCTGTTCCGGCGCAAGTACTACCGGAACGGTAGCCATGCCGGCTTCATCCTCTATGCGACGGGCGAGTTTGCGGACGGCGACATCGATGCCCTGCGTGAGCAGCTGCGCCAGGCAAAAGGTCCGGGCAACTTCCGGAACCTCTTCGTGCATGCACCGAACGGGAAGGAGAACGGGATCAAGCTGATCCCGGTGGCCGAGGTCGCGGCCAAGGATGAGTTCCTGGGCATCAAGAACACCACCCGGGACGACGTGCTGGCCGCGCACCGTGTGCCGCCTCAGCTTCTCGGGATTGTGCCCACCAACGCCGGCGGCTTCGGCAAGGTGACGGAGGCGGTGGATGCCTTCTACGAGCTTGAGATCGAGCCGCTGAAGCGGGAGTTCGAGACCCTCAATGATTGGCTGGGCATGGAAGCCGTGCGCTGGAAGGAGCGGCCCGTACCCTCCGCCTGATTTGTCCCGCCCAGAGCCTGCAAGCGCCGCCCTTCGGGGCGGCTTTTTTGTGCGCAAGATTATTGCGCGCCGTGCCAGGGGCGTTCGGCCCCTCTTCGCATGGCGTCGACCACCCCGAATGGCGGAAACCCGCGGGTTTGGGGGGGGTAGGGGTGGTTGTTAACCATGTTGCGCCCGCCGCGGGCGCTTTTCCCCCCGCCTCGCCCGCGCACTTTTCGTGTCGGTTTTGATGCACCAGGCAGGATCTGCTGCGGCCAAGGCAGGCTGCGGGCAGCGTAGAGGTCTGCCGGGACGGGAAACCGACGCAGAATGATGCAGCCTCACCTTCTTTTTCGGCGGTCCGGGAGCCCTGCTATGTGATGCTACGGCCCCCCGCGTGATGCAGCCGTGTTGATGGAGGTCGTTGCCCTAGCGCCACGAAAATTCGACTTCACCCCTTTGAGAAACCGGGAGGGGTCGGGAAAACCATAACATCCATAACCACACCCCATAATCATGGTCTAAGCGTATGAAAAATAAGGGAAAGTCATGTTATGGTCTGACCATAATCTTAGTATAACCTCGACCCCCTGAAACCATAATCTCATTGAAATTAAAGGGCTTTTTTCGAGGCAGTGGTTAGGGTGAAAGACCATAATCTGGTTATGGTCATGTTATGGTGAATGTTATGGTCTAACTATTTGAAATTCCGCGGATGTTATGGATGTTATGGTTTTCCCGACCCCTCCCGAACTTTCTGAGCGGCATCGCCTCGTTTCTAAATTGATATGCTGATCGCGCTCCCTTCACACCAAGCGCCAGCTGGTGCGTGGTGGTTCCTCTGTTGTGCACTTCTCGATCACGAGGCGGTTCGGACGAGCCTGCGGGCGGGAGCAGAGGGCGGGACGCCGCTCCATCTTCCGTGTACCAGGCGCATCGCTGGCGTACCCACCCGCTGACTTTTCCCGCCTCAAGGTCCCCTAGTTCATGGAACAAGAGTAGAACATCATTTCGGGACTATTTCGGGACTATCCTGTCAAATGGTGGCTTTTCATGCCGTTTTGTTCTGCTTTCTCGAAATACCGCTTGACCGCAAACCCGCGCAGAAACTAAGGGAGGCGACGCGCAGGGGCGGTTAGCTCAGTTGGTAGAGCATCTCGCTTACAC
>Ga0207867_1000674_pt1 | contig 33318 bp, 32 predicted proteins | sample HigsolmetaAR206D_FD_184838 | JGI IMG/M metagenome (GOLD analysis project Ga0207867, IMG submission 184838) | Ionic liquid and high solid enriched microbial communities from the Joint BioEnergy Institute, USA - AR20-6-D (SPAdes) (version 2) ...
AAAGAAAAAGCCGGCCCGGGTTGCCCCGGACCGGCATTCTTTCTGATTGCGAAGGCTGGAGGCCTTAGAAGTCCATGCCGCCGCCCGGCATGGCCGGAGCCGGCGTTTCCTTCTTCGGCGCCTCGGCGATCATGGCCTCGGTGGTGATGAGCAGGCCCGCCACCGACGCGGCGTCCTGCAGGGCCGAGCGGACCACCTTGGTCGGGTCGATCACGCCAGCCTTCACCAGGTTCTTGTACGAACCTTCCTGGGCGTCGAAGCCGTAGTCGAAGTCGTTCTGCTCCAGCAGCTTGCCGGCGATCACCGCGCCGTCGAAGCCGGCGTTCTCGGCGATCTGGCGCACCGGCGCCTGCAGCGCGCGGCGGATGATGTCGATGCCGACGCGCTGGTCGTCGTTGGCCGCCTTCAGGCGGTCCAGCGCCTTGGTGGCATAGAGCAGCGCGGTGCCGCCGCCCGGCACGATGCCTTCCTCAACCGCGGCGCGGGTGGCGTTGAGCGCGTCGTCCACGCGGTCCTTGCGCTCCTTCACCTCGACCTCGGTCGCGCCGCCCACCTTGATCACGGCCACGCCGCCCGACAGCTTGGCGAGGCGCTCCTGGAGCTTCTCGCGGTCATAGTCGGACGTGGTGGTCTCGATCTGGGCGCGGATCTGGTCGCAGCGGGCCGCCACATCGGCCTTCTTGCCAGCGCCGCCGACGATCGTGGTGTTGTCCTTGTCGATCGTGACCTTCTTGGCGCGGCCCAGCATGTCGACGGTGACGTTCTCCAGCTTGATGCCCAGCTCTTCGGAGACGACCTGGCCGTTGGTGAGGATGGCGATGTCCTCCAGCATGGCCTTGCGGCGATCGCCAAAGCCCGGCGCCTTGACGGCCGCAACCTTCAGGCCGCCGCGCAGACGGTTGACCACGAGGGTGGCCAGCGCCTCGCCCTCGACGTCCTCAGCGATGATGAGCAGCGGACGGCCCGACTGCACCACCTTCTCGAGCACCGGCACCAGCGCCTGGATGGAGGAGAGCTTCTTCTCGTGAATGAGGATGTAGGGATCCTCCAGCTCCACCTTCATCTTCTCGGTGTCGGTGATGAAGTAGGGGCTGAGGTAGCCGCGGTCGAACTGCATGCCCTCGACCACGTCCAGCTGGGACTCGAGGCTCTTGGCCTCCTCGACGGTGATGACGCCTTCCTTGCCCACCTTGTCCATGGCCTCGGCGATCATCTTGCCGATCTCGGCCTCGCCGTTGGCGGAGATGGTGCCAACCTGGGCGATCTCGGCGTTGTTCTTCACCGGGCGCGAGCGCTCCTTCAGGGTCTCGACGACCTTGGCCACGGCAAGATCGATGCCGCGCTTCAGGTCCATCGGGTTCATGCCGGCGGCCACGGCCTTCGCGCCCTCGCGGACGATGGCCTGGGCCAGCACGGTGGCGGTGGTGGTGCCGTCGCCGGCCAGGTCATTGGTGCGGGAGGCCACCTCGCGCAGCATCTGCGCGCCCATGTTCTCGAACTTGTCGGCGAGCTCGATTTCCTTGGCGACCGACACGCCGTCCTTGGTGGTGCGCGGCGCGCCGAAGGACTTCTCGATCACCACGTTGCGGCCCTTCGGGCCCAGGGTCACCTTCACGGCGTCGGCAAGGATATCAACACCCCGCAGCATCCGCTGCCGGGCTTCGGCCGAAAACTTTACTTCCTTAGCAGCCATGTGATTTCCTCCAAATCAATCGATCGGTTGATCAGGCCGCCTTGCGACGGCTGCCGGCCGAATTCTCCAGAATGCCGAGGATGTCGGATTCCTTCATGATCAGCAGCTCCTCGCCGTCGATCTTGACCTCGGTGCCGGACCATTTGCCGAAGAGAACCATGTCGCCCACCTGGACATCCAGGGGGATGAGCTCACCGGCTTCATTGCGCGCGCCCGGGCCGACGGCGATGACTTCGCCCTGCTGCGGCTTTTCCTTGGCGGTGTCGGGGATGATGATGCCGCCAGCCGTGCGCTCGTCCTGATCAACGCGCCGAACCACCACGCGATCGTGCAGCGGTTTGAAGCCCATTCTTGTCCTCCGCAAATTCAGAATTGTTCTTTGATGGTTTAGCACTCTCCTGCCGAGAGTGCTAACGGCCGGCGAGATAGGATGGCCGCGGAGTCGTTTCAAGAGGGGTGCGGGGTGGAGAATGGCTCTGAAGGGACCGGCCCGTAATCAGGGGCCGGAGTAGAGCACATGTGCAAGGCAGATCACGCCTGCCAGGGCTTTCCCTCAAGCAAGGCCGGCGACGATCTGCTTGACGGCCTGGGTGACGTGGAACTTCCGTGCGAACAGCGCCCGGCAGCGCTCGGGAAGCCCGGAATCGTGGTCGACCTGGTGCAGCAGTTCGAGTGTCAGCGCTTCCAGCTCGTCAATCCGGTTGCTTTCGCAGACGACGCCCACCTTCTCGGACCGGATCATGCCGGCCAGATCGTTGCCCGCATTCACGTTCGCCAGAACCGGCAGGCCGCTCTGCATGTAGGTCAGGAACTTGCCGGGAATGTTGTGCGAGCGGTGGCGATGGTCGAGGGCGACGATCCCGGCGCTGCACTGGGCATAGAGCGCGGGGATCTCGTCGGGGTGGATCTCGTCACGGAACAGCACATTGTCGAGGTTCTGCGCGGCGGCCGCCGTCTTCAGCCGTTCGGCGTCGGAGCCGCGCCCCACAAACAGGAACCCCACGTCCCGGCGCGGCTGAAGCCGCTGCGCCAGGTCGAGAACGATATCCAGCCCCTGCGCCACCCCCATGTTGCCCGCATAGACAAGGATCTTGCGGCCCGCGAGCGGCGTCTCCGCGACCCGGATGGAGCAGGGCGCATTGGCAGGCGCATCGAGCCAGTTCTGGAGCACCTCAAGCTGACGGCCCGGCTTCTGCGCCCAAGCCTCGAAGTAGCGGAGATTGCCGGGGGTCTGGACGCCGATCACATCCGCCACGGAATACTGGTAACGCGCCACCGCGTCGAAGAAGCGATAGGGCAGCCCGCGCCCCATCAAACCCATGTCCACGGCCCATTCGGGGAAGATGTCCCGAATGATGAGGTAGCCCCGGCAGCCGCTGACCCGCTTGAGCCGGCTGACCAGCGGACCGTGGAAGATGGAGGGTGCGTACCAGGCCACACCATCCCAGGTTTCGGTCGCCAGCGGGCTGCGGCGCAGGTTGCGGGCCATGGCGAACGGCATGGCGAATTCGGCCAGCGTCCGGCGGACATGGCCGATGTCCTTGGTTCGCGGCGCCTTCAGGCGCAGGACGCGCGCGCCATCGAAGTCCTCGATCTTCCACGGCTGATCCAGATCGGGCGCCGGCAGCATGACCGTGAGGTCGTGCCCCTGGCGGACGAACTCGCGGGCCAGGTCGCGCAGCTGCACCGCCCCCGAGGTCCGCAGGGGCGGAAAGGTATCGGCGATCAGCGCAATCCGCATGGCACTCTCAGTACTTCTTCCAGACCACGCGATTCACATAATCCGTGTAGCTGTGAATGATGCGCACGACCTTCTCGGAGACGTTGGGCATCGCATAATCGGCCACGAGGCGCAGGCCCCGCTCGTCCCCGCGCGGCTGGGTCTCCAGAATGGCCAGGCCCTGCCGGACCCGGTCCACATCAAGGCCCACCATCATCACCGACCCCTCCTCCATGCCCTCGGGCCGCTCATGCGCCTCGCGCAGGTTGAGGGCCGGGAAGTTGAGGATGGACGACTCCTCGGTAATGGTGCCGCTGTCAGAGAGCACAGCCTTCGCGTGCATCTGCAGGTGAACGTAATCATGGAAGCCGAGGGGCTTCATCAGGCGCACCTGGGGGTGGAAGCTCGCCCCCGTCGCCTCGATCCGGTTGCGGGTGCGCGGATGGGTCGAGACGATGACCGGCAGACCGTGGTCTTCGGCAACGGCGTTCAGCACCTGCACCAGCTTCGTGAAGCTCGCGTCGGATTCGATGCTCTCCTCGCGGTGGGCGCTTACCACGAAATAGCGCCCGATCTCCAGCCCCAGACGGGCGAGCACGTCCGACGCCCGGATCTGCGGCATGTAGTGGTGCAGAACCTCGTACATCGGGCTGCCGGTCTTGATGACCTGATCCGGCGGCAGGCCCTCGCGCAGCAGATACTCGCGGGCGATGCTGCTGTAGGTGAGGTTGATGTCCGCGGTATGGTCCACGATGCGGCGGTTGGTCTCCTCCGGCACCCGCAGGTCGAAGCAGCGGTTGCCCGCCTCCATGTGGAAGATGGGCACCTTGCGCCGCTTGGCCGGAATGACCGAGAGGCAGCTGTTGGTATCCCCCAGCACCAGCATCGCCTCCGGCTGCACCTCGGCCAGCACCCGGTCCACCGCCGTGATCAGGTTGCCGATCGTGTTGGCAGCGCCGGTGCTGCCCTCCGCGCTGTTGAGGAAGTAGTCGGGTTTGCGCACCCCAAGGTCATCGAAGAAGACCTGGTTCAGCTCGTAGTCATAGTTCTGGCCGGTATGGACGAGAACATGATCGGCGTGCCGGTCGAGCGCTGCGAGCACCCGTGACAGGCGAATAATCTCCGGCCGCGTTCCCACGACCGTCATGACCTTGAGTTTCCGCATCATCAGACCTTGCTGGAAATCGTGTCAGGCCGGGCGCGATCAAAGATCTCGTTCGCCCAGAGCATCACGATCATCTCGTCCGTCCCGACGTTGGTGATATCGTGGGACCATCCGGGAACGGTTTCCACGATCTGCGCTTCGGCGCCGGAGGTCCGCAGCTCCACGCGCTCCCCGGTCAGCAGGTGGCGGAAGCGGAACAGGGCTTCCCCCCGGATGACCAGAAATTTTTCCGTCTTGGAGTGGTGGTAATGGCCGCCGCGGGTCACCCCGGGATGGGCGGTGAAGAAGCTGAACTGCCCGCAATCGGGCGTCTTGAGCATCTCCACGAAAACGCCGCGCGGATCGGCATATTGCGGCACCTTGTAGGAGAAGCTCTCGACCGGCAGATAGCTGAGGTAGGTGGCGTGCAGCGCCCGCACCAGGCCCGTGCCGGTGCGCTCCGTCACCAGGGTCTCCCGGCTCCTGGCAAAGGCGCGGATCTGTGCGGCCAGCTCGCCCAGGGTGATGCTGTATTCCGGCGTCACCGTACCAAAGTGGGCCCCCGGGGCCGCGCTCTCCACGGCGGCGAGCAGGGCCTCGACCACGTCGTCGATATAGACGAGGCGCAGCACCGCGTCCGGGTCGTTGATCTGGATGGGCAGGCCGCGGGCGATGTTATGGCAGAAGGTCGCGACGACCGAATTGTAGTTCGGCCGGCACCACTTTCCAAAGACGCCCGGCAGGCGGAAGATCACCGCGGGGTTACCGGTCTCCCCGGCAAGGGACTTGACCGCCTCCTCCGCCGCCAGCTTGCTGCGCCCGTACGGATTGTCCCGCTCCGCCTGGATCGAGGAAGCGAGGATCAGGGGAATCCGGCGTTCCGACCCGGCAACAACCGCGCGAATGGCGTCGCAGAGCGCCCGGGTGAGGCCCGCGTTCACCGCCTCGAAGGCGCTCTCGTCCGCCGGGCGGTTCTCTCCCGCCAGATGGATGACCGCATCCGCATTGGCAACGAAAGCCGGAAGGTTGGACGGGTCGTCGCCGCGCCCGAAGGGGATCACGGCAAAGCGGTCGCCTTCACCGCAGCGAACCGACAGATTCTTGCCGATAAAGCCGTGCGCCCCGGTGACAAGGACGCGCATGACCGGATCCCCCATCGCTTATTCCTCGGGCTCCACGTGTTCGCCGCGCAAGATCGCCTGGATGAAACGGAGCTTCATCAGCAGAGCCTGCATGCCTTTCACGTCCAGGCGGGTTGTGTTGTGCGAATTGTACTCAACCGCCTGCGAAATTTCGATCTGTCCGCGCTCGACGTACTTCCCGTAGTTGAGGTCGCGCAGATCCGGCGGCACGCGATAGTAGTTGCCGAGGTCCTCCGCGGCCACCATCTCCTCGCGGCTCAGCAGCACCTCGAACAGCTTCTCGCCGTGGCGGGTGCCGATGACGTTGATCGGATGATCGGGCACGCCCAGAAGGTCGGTCAGAGCCTTGGCGAGGGTCTCGATCGTGGCGGCGGGTGCCTTCTGGACGAAGATATCGCCCGGGTTGCCGTTCCGGAAGGCGTAGAGCACCAGATCGACCGCGTCATCCAGGGTCATCATGAAGCGGGTCATGGCACCGTCGGTGATGGTGAGCGGCTGGCCGGCGCGGATCTGGTTGGTGAAGAGCGGGATCACCGAGCCGCGCGAGGCCATGACGTTGCCGTAGCGGGTGGCGCAGATCACGGTGTCGTTGCTGGAGCGGGACTTGGCGACAATCACCTTCTCCATCATCGCCTTGCTGATGCCCATGGCGTTAATGGGGTAGACCGCCTTGTCGGTGCTGAGGCAGACCACGCGCTTGACGCCGCAGTTGATGGCGGCCTCCAGCACGTTCTCGGTGCCCAGAATGTTGGTCTTCACCGCCTCCATCGGATGGAACTCGCAGGAGGGCACCTGCTTCAGCGCGGCGGCGTGATAGACATAGTCCACGCCGCGCATGGCGTTCAGGATGGACTGATAGTCGCGCACATCTCCAATGTAGAACTTCAGCTTGGAGCTGTTGTATTTCTTGCGCATGTCATCCTGCTTCTTCTCATCCCGGCTGAAGATGCGGATCTCGCGCAGATCGGAATCGAGAAAACGGCGCAACACGGCGTTCCCGAAGGAGCCGGTACCGCCGGTGATAAGCAGGGTCTTGTCGGTGAACATAAAAATTATTCTTCTTTTTTCTTAACAAACATGAAGTGAGGATCTGATGATTTCGTCTTTCTGGGCCTGCGTGGGGTAGTTGATCAGGACCGCGCGATATTGCCCCTTGAAGACGAACAGGCTCCCGGCAGCGGCTCCAACCACGCCGCAGGTCTTGAACAATTCCCCGATATCCCCGAGTGACCCCGCTCCACCCAGGAATGTCAAGGGTATGCCAACCGCCTCCCGGATATCCTTTGCCAGCTTCAGGTCATATCCTTTCATGACGCCGTCACGGTCAACGGAGTTGATGACGATCTCGCCCGCACCTGCGCGTTCAAGCTCCTTAACGAAATCAATGATATCAAGCTTGTGGGAAACGTTTCCGTTGCGGGTTGTTATCTCGTAGCCGCTGGAAAACAATCCCGTCCGTTTGCGTACGTCCAGAACAGCAACTACGCTCTGCCGGCCGACAGCGTCGGCGATGCGAGTCAGTAGTTGGGGATCGGCCACCGCAGCCGCGCTGATCGCGACCTTCTCTACCCCCAATCCGATGATCCGTTTGGCTTGCTCGACACTCCTGACGCCGCCGCCATAGCACAACGGCATCCGGCACTCGGCTGCCAGATGTGCAACCATCTGGAAGTTCGGTTCGGCACCTTTCACTGTGGCATCGATGTCGAGAACGATCAGCTCGTCGGCTTCTTTTTCATTGAAGATCTTCACGGCATTGATCGGGTCGCCGACATACTTCGGAGACTTGAAGCCAACGGTTTTAACCAAGCCGTTGTTCTGAACAAGGAGGCACGGGATAATTCTGGGCCTGAGCATTCAAAGCTCCGCGAAGTTCTTCAACAACTGGGTGCCGAAGTGATGACTCTTCTCAGGATGAAACTGCACGCCGTAAACGTTGTCTGCCCGCACCGCGCAAGTGAAGTCCAGTCCATAGGATGAGTGAGCTATAGCGTTGTCAGGCCGCTCGCAATCGAAAAAGTAGGAGTGCAGGAAATAGAAACGCGGGTTTACCATATTGGCGAAAATTGTGCTCGCATCGTCCACAGTCACATCATTCCAGCCCATGTGTGGCTGCGGCAGGTGCATCGAGGGCTCGACCGAACGGAAAGATCGAACGCGGCCAGGCACCCATCCCAGACCTGGTGCCTGACCCTCCTCACTACCGTTTGCGAGCAGCTGCATCCCGACGCAGATGCCCAGCAGGGGCACCTTGTCCATCAGTACCCGCTTTTCGAGCTGCTCGCGCATCCCTGACTGGTTGAGCAGTTCCACGGCATGGTCGAAGGCGCCGACACCCGGGAGAATGATCTTGGTGGCATTCTCCAGGTCGGTCGAGGATCGTGCACTGGCAGCCGCGAAACCAAGCCGCTTGAACATGGTAAGAAAGGCCTGGACGTTGCCCAGGCCGTAATCGACGACATAAATCATCTGAAGAATCTCTTTTCAGCACCGAACCGCCGCATGATGGTCGTCCCCAGACCGATCAGCCAACGCTTGTTGCGGTAATCACGGTAGGTCTTGTTCTCGCCCTCGAAGATGGCTTGCAGTTCATCGACCGTCAGCCCCAGCTTCGTGGCAACATACTCAAACTCCTGCTTCAGGAATTCCTCGCTCATCTCCGGCCGGGAAAGCCGATCGATTGCGGCTTCGCGGGTCATTTGTCCGGTCATGATCAGGCTGGAGAAATGCGCGCGGCGCTTCTCGAAACCGAACTTTCGTGGCAGCCAGTAGTCTTCATAGAACCGGGTGAAACGGGACTCGTGATGCTTGTGCTGGAATGGCTGCCAGCCAAACCGGGCCATCAGCTCGGCTTCCGCATCCTTCTTGACGAACGGAACCAGATTGAGGGGCTTCGCAACCTTCATGCCCAGGATCTGCTGATAGAACCCCTTGTAGATCAGGATGTCGACAAGCGGGAAGGTCTCGAGCGGGCGCGTTCCGAACTTCCTATGGATGTCCTTGAAGAGCGTCTTGTCGATCCCGAGGTAGCCGCCCCATTCCTCCGGTTCGCGGCAGCACTCGGTCGAGTAGTTGGAGCCGGTTATGACGTATTTGATCCTGTGCTTGCGGGCGAACTTGTAAAGCGCGGAGAAGAACGCTGCGTCCTGCGGCAAATCCTGGTCCGGGATCTGCGAGCGCAGAAACGCGACCTGCAGGTCTTTCATCTCCTCCCAGTTGATGACCTCGGTGTAAAGCTCAAGGCCAAGGCCATCGACGAGCTTCTCGATATTGCCGACAGCCTGGTCTGTGTTCCAGCCAGCATCCACATGGAACAGCAGGGGGCGAAGGCCCATCTTCTCGCGGGCAACGTACGCTGCGTATGAACTGTCGAGGCCCCCGCTCAGGCCGATGATGCAGTCGAAATCCCTGCCTTTGCCGTCCTTGCGTATTTTTTCGGCGAGAGCTTCCAGTTCTGCGGCGCCGCGTTCGTCAGTGTGCCAGTTCGGCTTGATGACTGTCTCGAAGTTCTCACAGTAATCACAGCGACCATCGGGCCCGAAGCAGATGTTCGGATCCGACGTATCCATAACGCAGTGTGTGCAGATCTGGTAAGGACGTTTCATTTTATAATGTTTCCGATGTTCGCTGACCCAGCGTCGGTTGAATAATTCCTGTCTGCGCGTACGCAAGAACTTCTTGCAGTATACGATCGCAGTCCTGAACATCGGCATTTAACGGATGAGTGACAGCCGGAACATCCCAGGCCGCATATTCGATGACAAGCGTTGACGGATAAGAAATGAGCAGGTCCACCTCAGGAAAGTGGCCCGGATCAGTAATCACGTTCCAGCCGACCGTCCCCAGCATGGGAGAGCTGGGTGCAAGGGGATGGGGTTTGTAGAATGCGTTTACGGCAATACTGCCGCGCAGTTTCTGAAATAGAGCCGATTGAATGGCCTCGCACATGGGGTGGCCAACAAATAGAATCCTGAAATAGTTTCCTCTCTCTGTAGGAAAAAGTTCAATTCGCGGCTTGAAATATGATACTTCTAGGCCGTTTGTGCCCCTTGAATCTTCAAGGAAATGTTTCCTGAAGATTTTCTCTTCGTCCTGGTTATATACATATAGCCGGGATACACTTTTGAGTTTAGTTGGAAGATCCGAGAATATGTACTCCTCTTCGCCCTTGCCATCCACTCCAGCCACCGAACCGTGCTGGACAAGTGTCAGCTTGCGCCGATTACGTCTTGCCGAGCGGTCGATAAGAACGGCCCATCGATCAAAGTGTTCTGTCATGACCAGATCGCCCGGCAGCTTATCGATGGCAGCGCGTACCGCAAACCATTTGAATGCCGTATAGCTTTGGAGCGCCCATTTCCGTGTGAAAGGTCGGCGGCAGAGCAGCCTATGCGCCAGCACCGCATTTCGAAACGCCATGACGATCTGGCGGGGCGACAGGAGGCTAAAAACGTCGACGACTTGGGCGCCAGCGGGTGTACGGCGAAGCGGTGCCCAAGGCATCGTAATCCAGACATGGGTCAGGTCTGGAAAAGTCTGCTTGGTAATGATGTCGCCAACCCGGGAAGATAGCGCGAGTATGTAGCCGGAGGTTGTAGATGGCGCTTCCTTCGTTTGCGTCCTGAGCGCATTCAGCCAACGGGGAAGAAAATCGACGAACAGGAAGAACGTCCCGCCGCCAAACAGCCATACGAGCCAGGCGATGTGCGCGATGGTCCAAACCAGCCGGGGGGAGCGTTTGGAATATCCAATCCACTTCCCCACACGAGGAATGTGACCAGTCTTTGCCGCTTCATCTCCAGAAATCCGCAACATTGCCTCGTCGATGGCAATCTCGTTGCGAGTCGCGTTGAGATAATCGATAATTTCGCGCATCTGGCGAAATGCAGAGGCGTTCACGGCTCTCATTGCAAGATCTGTCCTGCTTCCCCGGGACAATCACAATGAGAATCCGTCATCGACCACGATGTTTTGTCCAATCATGTAACGCGATGCATCCGACAAGGCATAAAGGATGGCACCAACGACATCCTGGGCCTCCAGCATTCCCTTGCGCATGGTAAAGCGACCGTAGCGTTCAAGAAAGCGAGGGTCCTGTCCGGCAAGAATGCCACCGGGGCTGACACAATTTGCACGGAATGCCGTCCCCTTCATATAAGCGTTGACATACCGCGTAAGATGCTGAAGTGACGATTTGATCGCGGCATACTCAACGGGCATTGTCATCGATGTGCCCTCATATACCTCGAAGCGCGGTGCAATTGAGCCGTAAATAGACGACAGGTTAACGAGCGAGAATTCCTGGCCTTTATTCTGTGAATAAAGCGCACATTGCTGCATGAAGACGAAGTAACCGCCAAGGTGAAGCGCAACATTTTCGCTGAAATCCTTGTAGGTTACATCGGGAAAGGCAGCCCCATAGCGGTTGTTGCGCGGATATGCCGTGTTCACCGCACCGTTGACCGCGCCAAATTCCTTTTCGGCCAGATCAAAGACCTGTGCAATGGAAGCGATATCGCAGATATCAAGCCTTACCGCGCGGATTCTGTCCGCATGTCCCAGTTCGGCCTCAAGCGCTCTGGCCGCCTCGAGGTTATGATCAGCAGCGATAACGTTTGCGCCTGCATCCAGGGCTCCACGGACGACCTCCCGCCCAATCCGGCCGGCGGCGCCAGCGATGATAATGGTTTTACCGTTCAAGGAGTTCACTGCTGCCCCCGCGCGTAAAGAAGCTCTGCCAACTGAAAGTCGATCTCGTCATCAATATCGACGGCGCGGTGTTTGGGCACCACAACCGAGCGAACAACGCCGTCGAACAGGCTGTTCCTTGTCTTGATGAAGCCAGGCCTGGTCAGATATGCCACTGTCGTCATGTCAAAGACCTGGGGGGCATCCTGGCGACGGCTGACGCCTGTGCCGCCGATCACGATTTCCGAACGGCCGTCATCCGTGCGCTTGACCATGTTAAAGTAGGGGCTGCGGGCCGATGGTGTCACGGTAATGACCACATCAGTCTCTGCATCCATCATGTTCAGGCAGGCTTCAACATCCTGCCTGGCCCGCAGCGGGCTGGTCGCCGGAAGACTGAGAAACAGATCGAAAGTCCGTCCCTGTTCTTCCAGATAGTTAACAGCATGCCTCCAGGCAGCCCATTCGGATGCCGTATCGGTCGCAAGTTCTGCCGGCCTGCGTATTACTTCTGCCCCATATTCCTGGGCAATCTGGGCAATTTCGTCACAGTCGGTGGAAACAAAGATGCCATCGACCTCAGAGAGTTCGCGGGCAGTGCGGATTGAATGCGCAATGAGGGGGGAACCGCCGAGTTCGCGCACATTCTTCCGCGGTACACCTTTTGATCCGCCGCGCGCGAAGACAAAGGCAAAAAGCGTCACGGGTGTTTCTCCTCAATGGCAACCGCACGCCCGGTTGCGGCTGAGAGTTTGAGCAGTTCGACCAGCCTCAAGGTGTCGAGGGCGTGGTGGAATCCAACCAGGGGTTCGGCTTCGCCGCGTGCAACCATGGCAAAGTGTCTGAGAAGGTCCTGATACATCAGATTGCGGTCCCACCCAGGCTCGGCGTACAACTGCCGCTCGCCTTCCCTGGTTGCCAGCGTGACACTGTTGGCAATCGGGTTCCAGATAAGGCTGCCTTCCTCTCCGATCGCCTTGCACGTTCGGCGCGGATATCGCTGAAGAAAATCCATATGGACATTGGCGACCAGACCGTCCGGATGGGAGAGGATCACATCGGCACGATCTTCAACGTCCAGCTCCAGAGAGCCGCTGGTGCTGGCATGGCAGAAGCCGTTATCAAACCCGCCGAAGAACCATCGCAAGTAGTCGAATTCGTGGCTGAGTTCGAGAAGGGCTCCTCCGCCCAGCTCACGTCGCGCGGACACGCCTTTGCGGTAATTGTCTTGTGGCCGCCAGTCCGGCAGGTACTGCCCCACGTCAACCAGAACATTCATCACTCTGCCGATAAGGCCGTCCTCGATCCCTCGCTTGAACTGCTGGGCGGACGGTAGCAGACGGAGATTGTAGGCGACGTCGATACGAGCCGCATGCTCTTCAAGCTGGGAAATCCAGGTTTCCTGGCCTTCAAGTGTATGAGAAACTGGCTTTTCGATAAGGACGGGAATGCCGAAGGTCACCAGCCGGGCTGCATGCTTGAGGTGCAATGGAGCCGGCGAGGCAATGACTGCAAACTCTGGCTTCCAATCCAGAGCTTCCTCCAAAGCCTGGAGCAATGTGGTGGCTTTGGTCTCACCGGCCTCAATCTTACGGCCAGATGCAGAAACGCATGCCACTTCACCATCCGGCCAGAGCGCACGCAGGTTCGCAATATGCCGACGTGCAATGCTCCCGCTGCCAACGACAAGGGTACGGCGCATAAGGTCAGATTTCTGACAGTGCGGATTGAGCCCGCTGAAAGTCTTCGGGACGTCCGATATCAAGCCAGTACTCATGGACCGGATAGCTTGCAACAACCTTCCCGGACGAGATGGCCATTTGAAGCAGGTCCGGCATGTCGATGCGCACGCCATGCTGAACGCTGTGAACCAGATCAGGGGACAATACATAGATGCCGGCATTCACAAAGAACTTGTGAACCGGCTTCTCCACGATTTCCTTTACGCGTGGCCCCTCATTGTTCACGACCCCATAGGGGACCTGGTGCTCATACTCGCGGACGCACATGGTTGCCACGCCGCCCTGTTCGTTATGAAAATCCAACAGTGCCCGGTAGTTGACCCGGGTCAGGAGATCACCATTCATCATCAGCATGGGCAAGTCGATGCGGTCGTGCGGCAGCAGCCCGAGCGCCCCTGCCGTGCCGAGGGGCTCCTCCTCGTGGATATACTCGATTGATACGCCCCAGCGCCGGCCATCTTTGAAATAATCCCTGATCATCTCGGGGCGGTAGTGCGTGGAGATGAAGAAGCGATGGAATCCCGCTTCGATCAGGTCCAGAAGAATGAGTTCAAGGATTGGCTTGTCGCCAACGCGCAGAAGCGGCTTCGGACAATCCTTCGTCAGCGGATAAAGCCGCTTGCCGAAGCCGCCTGCCATCAGAAACACTGGATTGGCGAGCTGTTTCTTTTCCAGTAGGCCGTGGATTGTCTGAAGGCCGATAACGCGGTGGCTTGAGTCCACCACGGGAAGCTGGAGCACCTGTTTTTCCTCGATCACGGAAAGGACCTTCTCCCTGGTCCAGTCCTGCTGCGCCACGATTGGTGTTGCACACATGACTTCCGACACCGGTGCCTCCAAGGAAACGTGGCGCAGCAATGCCCTGCGCACATCGCCGTCCGTAACCGTTCCCAGCAGCCGTCGATCCTCATCGACGACAATGACAATCCTCAGCCCTCCCTGGTTCAGCGTGGCAATTGCGTGCTCGAGGGTTACGTCTGGACGGACGAGAACGGCTTCCCAGTTCTTCATTATTCAACCAAAACCTAATATTATTGCTTGATCGGCCGGGCCGCCTTGCCTGGCATCAGGATATGGTCCGGCAGCAGGTCTCGTGCAACGGTAGCACCGGCCGCCACAACTGCGCCAGAGCCGATGCGAATCGTCTGGATGACAACCGCCCCGGCGCCGATAAAGGCGTTGTCTGCAACTTCGACCGAGCCGCAAAGCGTTGCTCCGGGTGCAACATGCACATGGTTTCCGATGATACAGTCATGATCCACGCTGGCGCGCGTGTTAATGATGCAGTCCGCGCCGATGGTACATCCCGGCTGGACAACGGCACCCGCCATGATTTGTACGCCGTCGGACAGCTGTACATCCGGCGCCACCCATGCGGCCGGATGGATGAGAGTGGCGAAGCGGAAGCCGACCTTGCTCAGACGGGCGTACACTTGCTGGCGGATGTTGTTGCCGACCACCTTGCCGATGCCGTTCACAAGTCTCACGCTGTCTCGCGGCAGTCGTTCGAGCGCGGCTTCGCTATCAATCACCGGCAACTGATTCCAAAACCGCTCGCCCTTTTGAGTTAACACTGGATCGCACACGCCCATGAAGCGAAGACCTGCGGCAACGCCGAGGGCATGCAGCACACGGGCATGGCCTCCGGCGCCGATAAGCACGAGCGGAAGATCGGTGTCTGCGGGCATCGTTATCGTTCGATGGGATCAAACGGTTGGTAGTCGCGCCTAGCAGGCGTACCAACAAGTTCCCACAGTGTGACAGGCGGCAAACCGCACCCGGAGCGTGCCGTCGCCAGATCTTCCCGCGTCAGGATCGTGCCTGCGGAAATCGCCCGTGCCGCTACGACTTGCTGTCGGGCTACCTGGCGGGTGCTCCATTCGCTTGGTTGCGGTGCCTTGGACCCATCCCCCATCACACCCTGCAATGCGCGGATGTCGCAGACCAGTTGCCTCAGTTCGGCCGGCTCCAGTGAGGCCTTGTGATCTGGGCCAGGCAGGTTGCGATCCAGCGTGAAATGCTTCTCGATCAGCGTGGCACCGCGAGCAACGGCAGCAACCGATACAAGATTGCCTTCTGTGTGATCGGAGTAGCCAACTTCAAGCCCGAATGCGCTGCGCAGAGTATCCATGCTGCGCAAATTCACCTGGTCAAAGGGCGTAGGATATTGCGAAGTGCAGTGGAGAAGTGTCACATGCCCATGGAGCCTTGCCCGGCTCTCCGGCCGGCTCCAGACCTGCCAGACGGCACTCTCGGACCGCGGCTCTGTCTCTTCCTCAAGAGCGTGGGCTACAACCGCCAGTGCCAGTTCCACTTCGCCAAGTGTCGCCATGCCGGTTGACAGGATCAGTGGTAGGCCAGTGCGCGCAAAACGCCAGAGCAGGGGCGCGTTAGTCAGCTCGCCCGACGGCACTTTCAGACGGGGAATGCCCAAATCCACGAGGAAACGCAGGCTGTCCTCGTCAAAGGCTGTCGAAAGAAATTCGATGCCGCGACGGTGCGCGTGGTCGCGAAGTTCGACGTGCCATTCACGCGGAAGCTCAAGCTTCATCAGCATTTCAAGCTGGCTTTCGGCAGCGTCGGTTGTCTTCTTCTGGTAGTCTGCCTTCGGTGCGGAAGCAGAGGCCAGCTTCTTTGCGTCAAAGGTCTGAAACTTCACTGCATCGGCACCGGCGTCGGCGGCTGCATCGACAAGTGCGAACGCGAGGTCGCGATTGCCGTTATGGTTCACGCCCGCTTCAGCGATAATATAGACATAATTGCCGATCATTGGCCGGCTCCGATATCATGGAAGCGCTTCGCAGCCACAGGTGTTCTGGTCTCCAGCACCTTGACGATCTTCGCCGATGTGTCACCTTGCCCGTAGGGGTTTTCCACAGTCTGGGCCATGGACCGGAACTCGGGCGAAAGGGCAGTTGCAAGGGCCTGCCGGATGGCTGTCTCGTTGGTACCGCAGTGCAGCACCGAGGCTGCGGCCAGCCTGCCCTGCTGCCGAATGCCAATGTTGACCGTGGGGGTACCGAAGCCCGGGGCCTCGATAATGCCGCTGGAGGAGTTGCCGACAAGCGCGGCGGCACGGCCGAGCAGGCTGACGTAGCGCTGCATCCCCAGCGACGGCACAACCAGGACCCGCCCTGGATTGGCACGGGCGTAAGTTTCGAGAATTGGGACGATCGCCCGCCCGCCGTTATCGGCGTTGGGGTAAGTGGCGATGATTTGAAGGTTGGGAAAGGAGTCAAGCGCGGCAAGCATTGCGTTCACGGTCGCGACAGGATCCTCATCGCCAGATGTGACCGGGTGGTAGGTGGCGATGACGAAAGGCTCCCGGATGTCGAATCCCAACGATGCCGAGACTTCCGCCAGATCCATGCGGCGGGTCCGCTGGAGGTTCTCTAAGCCCGGAGCGCCGACGTTAAAAACCGTATCCGGGTGCTCACCCATCTGGATAACGCGCCGGCGATAGGGCTCAGCGGCGGTGAAGTGCAGTGAGGCCATTTTTGTGATGGCGTGGCGGATGGCATCGTCGTAGGCGCCTTCCGTGATTTCTCCGCCGTGCAAATGCACAACCGGGATTCTCATCACAAGGGCGGTCTGTACGACGGCAAGGGCTTCAAAGCGATCGCCCAGTACAACCAGCCAGTCGGGTTTCAGACGGTCAAGGGCATCTGCGAAGCCGATGGTGCCGAGGCCTATGGACTTGGCGACACCGACCGGCGTGTCAGACGACAATAGCATCTCGACTTTCGCGTCGATCCTGAACCCGTCTGCCTCGATCTGGCGCCACGTTTCACCGAATTCAGGCGAGAGATGCATTGCCCCGACAATGACCTGAAGCTCGAGGCTGGTGCTGGCCTGAATTGCCCGCATCAGCCAGTAGAGCAGGCCATACTCGGCGCGTGTTCCAGTGAAAACGGCAACCCGTTTCATGCCAGTAGCCCTGGCGGCACCGTGCTGGGGAGATTGACGACACGGGCCTCAAGCCATTCCGCGTTGGGCAGGGGGCCGCGCAACGCGTTCGCGTAAAGCGGAAGATGGTTCATCAGGGTCCAGATTGGACGGGTCATGACCCCGGATTCATTCGTCCCTTGCAGCAGGGCATCCCGATGCGCGCGGTTTTCGCAGATGACGGCGTTCAGCCAATAGTTGCTACGGCAATCCGTCGGTTCGGTTACAAACTCGAAGTCGCTGCCCTTGAAAAAGGCTGCGTAACGGTTGGCAAGCTCACGCTTCGCTGAGAGCAGATCATCCAGACGCTCAAGTTGGGCGCAGCCCAGGGCGGCATTGATATTCGGCAAACGGTAATTGTACCCGAGCTCGTCATGGAAGTATTCGTATGGATGTGGCCGCTTGGCGGTGGTCGTCAGATGCTTCGCCCGGTCTCCCAGCGCCTCGCTGGTCAGGATCATGCCACCGCCGCCGGTCGTAATGATCTTGTTTCCGTTGAAGCTCAGAGTGCCGAGCAGTCCGAATGTACCGGTGTGGCGACCCTTGTAGAGGCTGCCGAGCGATTCCGCCGCGTCTTCGACGAGCACCAGGTTCCAGCGATTGCAGACGCTCACGATTCCGTCGAGGTCGGCCGGGTGGCCGAAGGTATGCATCGGCACACAGGCGCGGACAATGCGGCCGTCACTCTTGGTGCGGCACAGGCCATCATCACCGACCAGCGCATTCTCCGACAACCACTCTTCCAGACTGGAGGGCGACATCCCAAGCGTCGAGCGGTCAACATCAACGAACACCGGTTCGGCTTGACGGTAAGCGATGGCATTGCAGGTCGCGATGAACGTCAGCGGCTGGGTGATGACCAAATCCCCCGCTTCCACACCGGCGAGCCGAAGCGCAACTTCCAGCGCTGCTGTGCCGTTCACCGCAGCAACGGCTCGAGGACTGCCTGTGTAGCGGGCGATGCCATCCTCAAAACGGCCCACGTAGGCCCCGATACTCGAAACAACAGCAGCGTCGATCGTATCGAGCACGTATTGCCGTTCGTTTCCGCAGAAGGAAGGTTCGTGAAGTGCAATGAAATCACTGCGACCGTACTGGTCGCGGACGAAGCGGACAAGCTGCTCAATCATGGTGACCTTGGGAGTTGCGGATCGCAGCGATCTCAGACGTTGTAGATATCTGGTTTGTATTTCGCAAGATTCGCGGGCTGGGTGAACCATTCCACTGTGCGGCGCAAGCCTTCGCGAATGTCGATCTCGGGCTTGAAGCCGGTCAGGGCGAAGATCTTGCTGTTATCGCACCACAGGCGGAACACCTCGGACTTTTCCGGGCGAAGCCGGCGTTCGTCGACCACGAACTCGACATCTCTTCCCATGATCTCACGAATGAGGTTGAGCGTATCGCCGACGCTTATCTCATAGTTCGAGCCGATATTGACTGTCTGGCCGATCGCCTCATCACATTGGGCGAGCGCGAGGAAACCGCGGCAGGTATCGCGCACGTAATTGAAATCGCGGGTCGGTGAGACGTCGCCGAGCTGGATACGGCTTGCGCCGCTTGCAATCTGCGAAATGATCGTCGGAATGACTGCGCGCGCAGATTGGCGGGGGCCATAGGTATTGAATGGCCGCGCAATGCACAGCGGTAGACCAAATGCATTATGATAGCTCATTGCCATCATGTCGGCGCCGATCTTCGAGGCACTGTAGGGTGACTGCGGCTGCAACGGGTGCTTCTCATCGATCGGCACATAACGGGCCGTGCCGTATACCTCGCTCGTCGAGGTATGGATCACACGCTTGACCCCGTTCTCGAGAGCGGCTCGGCAAATATTGACCGTTCCGTTGATGTTCGTCTCGACATAGCTCTCTGGCGCTTCGTAGGAATAGGGAATTGCGATCAGCGCGGCCAGATGGAAGACGATGTCGACATCGCGTGTGATACGGCGGCACACGTCCGGGTCGCGAATGTCACCGCTGACAATCTCGATATCCTTGCGGCATTCGACATCTTCCAGCCAACCCCAGAAGTTGAACGAGTTGTACTGCGCGAGTGCGCGCACTTCATAGCCGTGCTCAACGAGCAATTCGGTAAGGTGCGAGCCGATGAAACCATCGGCGCCGGTTACGAGAACTCTGGTCATATTCCTTCCTATTGGCACATCACTGGCGCGTTGGGAACCCATATCCTCGCAAGAGGAAATAGATAATCACAAACATTGGATAAAGGTAAAAATCCAAATGATTGATGATGCTTCCCCGAAAATGGGAGACAAGAGATACAATTAGCAGCATTGATACAATAAGAAGACCGAGATTTCTTTTTGAAAATGCCAGGCTGTGGATCCTGCTAACAATGAAGGTGTATAGAAAAATCAGCGGCAATCCGAATATGAAGTAGAAATTTAAATACATATCCGCTTCCACGGGCCATTGTTCTGTAGCTCGAATCTTCCAGGCCGTAGGAAAATATATGTCGGTGAGGTAGTGATTCATATCAAAGTAAAGAGACGAGTCTTTCAGGCCAAAGGGCGTTAAGAATTTGTTGAATGGTAACCAAAATGTTGTCATAAAATTGGGATCGAAATCTTCTACCAGAATATGTAGATTTCGCAATGTTGTGAAATAATTTAACGCATAAGGGACGGCCTCACTGATTGTAAGCCAGGAAATATTTCTGAAATAGAGGCCCAAAAAGAAAACGCCAACCAGTGCGAGTATGAAAAAGACCGATCGAATGCTGAGCATACGCAGAGATGCCAGCCAAGGTGAAAACAGTAATATCAAAAATAAAGAAATAAGTCCCTTACTGCCATGAACTGGCGACGTAACAAGCAGCCACGCGAGAAATATGTATATAGGAAATTTTCTTTTTGATGCGAATGCGTAGTATCCAACAAGTCCCGAAAGGCAAAATGTCGAAAAGTGTGATGCCACGACATAAATACCAGATCCGGTTCGATTTAAAAATGCATCACCGGGATCGGCAATCCATTTTTCAAAACCGCCGCTCGACAATACAATTGCAACTACACATGTCGATGATACGCAGTAAAGCGCGATTAGCCACGACAGCTTTGGTATCCGTAATTTAGGCGCCGTTATGGGCGGTTCGTTGGACAGCGGGCGCTGTTCCCCTATTTTAATTCCAAATATCGCAGTGGCAAATACTAATGTAATCATGAAGTAGCATATATAGTAATTCCTGCTAGCAAAATTGTCGTGTGCGTGAAGCTCAGAAAACGTCGGAGCTAATATAAACCATATAAAATAATATCCAAAAATTATACTTGATGGAGATATTAATTTCTTTGGCATGTAAGTAACAGCAACAATAGAGTACAAAAATAAAAATATAACTATGCTCGGAATTCCAAAGCTATATCCCGCATAAAGTATATTGAGGGAAACTCCAATAAATGAAAAAAAGAAAACGGTGTGTTTTGCTGCAGGTGAGAGGGTCATGTTAGCCATGTCTCGTCTTCAAAAAACGCATTACACGAGTGATCCCGAAATTTCCGAGCAAAAGGGCTAATCGTCCACCTTTGGCAGCCATCCATAGCGTCTGAATCAGTATATTGCGAAGCATGGCTGGGCGCAGTGTTATGAGACGCAAAAAGGTTGTTTCAACGAAGGTAAGGGGCTGGCCAAGGTCTCTAACCTCCTGGCGGGCGTCAGCATAAGAGCCAAAGCTGAAAGTTTCTCCGGTAACAGCATTGGCTGTGTTCGTCATCCGAGACCACGCCGCAAGCAGATAGAACAGGACGTAGGCGCGTGAAAAGCCGGAAAGAAAGGTCATGCTGTTCATGAGGCGCTTCAAAAGGTAAACGAACTGCCTGGTTCGCGCCTTTACCCCATATAACCTTGGGTTCAAACTGGGTCTTATGCCTGCATTTTCTTTCGAGCTAAGGTGCCCATGGGAATCCCCGCCCATTTTAGCTTCTTCGCCTTTGATAATGAGCGTCTGATTAAACACTGAAACCTTGCCGCCGGGTATCAAGGCCGTACGGAGCAGCAAATGGGGGTATGCGTTTGCGGGATTATCATCAAAGCAGGCATCCAAAAGTTCATCCGTGATGGCTGCTCGGCGGTAGCAGTATCCTGAGAGATACGTTGGATGGATCGGGAATAGCAATGCAACTTGTGCAGGGGTTAGATGGTTAATCTGTAGACCTTTTATGGAGAAGTAGGTTCGGCCATGGTCATCATCAATTGAACAAAATGTAAAATCTGGCTTATGCGAGCGGAGGTGGTCAACCAGATTCTTTATGCATGATCCGTTAATTCTGTCTTCATCGGACATGAATATGACATATTCAGCGGTGCTGCTTCGTATTAACTCTCGAAAATTAACCACAGCCCCTTGGTTTTGCTCAAAATATTGATATGTCCATTTCGGATTTTCTGCTGAAAATGCAGAAAGTTCGGGCTCGAATCCATTGGATTGGCACAACACCCTGACGTCATCGCAATTTGCATCAAGCACAGACTGAATTGCTCGAATTGCGGACCGCGCCCGTTGATATGTTGGGATAAGTATCTCAACGAATGGTTTGGATATGCTCATGATGCTACAGTAAACTTCTGTTGTGGTTTTTTCTGGATTAATTCAGCAGTATGCAAAATATCGGTGGGAAAAATTTCAAAATATTGATTTTTGTCCGGTGGATCATAGATCGAATGTTCATTTGATTACGTGCTTGCATGTCGTTCCAAAAAATAATGTTTAACTAACATTGTTGATGGTACGATGATGAGCACTTGTCCTGCTGTTATAAGGTAGAAGAATATTGTGGGATTCAAACGAGAGGTAAAGTACATTGCTGTCACATAGAGAGCAGCGGCTAAAATTGAAATGGGTAGCATTGGTTCCTGCTTGAACGCCCGCATTAATGTTGCTGCCGATCCCACATAAAGATTGGCCATTCCTATAATGCCGAGTGCTACAAGAATGTTTATCTCCGGCACCCGGTTGGAAAATATGTCGAGATGCTTGCTGAGGGTGATCAAAACAACAAGAATACCTGAGAAGCCAACGATGCCCGAAAATAAAGAGAATAGCGTCGTTCTAAAAAACATTTTGTTTAGATGATGCCAATTCCTTTGGACGATGTGCTCCGCATATTTTGGTCCTGATAAATAAATTAAAGATGCTAGGACCGTCGTGGCGGCGCTGAAAATTGAATTGGCAAGTCCTATTTTACCTGCTTCGACGGGGCCGTAGTATTTCAGGGAGAACGGCACAACGGCTTGTGAAACAAGGTAGCCACAAAAATAGCTGATTCCCATGCGCATTTGCAGGGGAAAAATATCCTGCTTCCAGTTAATTTTTCGTTCTAAAGGTTGTTTACTTGTTAGAATTGGAAATTGAATTGGGAGACTCTTGGAAAGTCTGGTTGTTCCCCACACAATTACCAGCGCTTGCGTCAAGTAGCTTAAACTGAGGGCCCAAACGCCAAACCCCATGAAGAGAATCAACCACAGCATGGCAGTGCTAGTCAGGTTGGCGCGAAAGCGAATTCGGGCAACGTCTCCAATGTGCCCCCAACCTTCGAGTAGTGCGATTCGGCTCAGATTGGACAATAAAATTCCGACAGCTAGGATCAGTATGGCGTAGGCCAAGGGCCAATGACCTAAATCGAAGTTTCCCCCAAGCGACGTCCGAAGATAGAAAAATCCCCCCACTCCGGCCAAGAGCGCGAATAGGCTTGCAATGATCAGAAACCATCGCCGGGCAGCGGTCGCAATCGAAATCAATTTTTCCCGAGCGTCATTACGTTCGGTTTCGGAGCTATGAAATCGCACTTTCTCATGAGCACAAAAGTTTACGAAGATGGATGTAATGCCTGCATCAAAAATGCTTTGTAGGGCTGTAATGCTGAGAAATGAGAAGAAAAGACCTTGCTCTTCTGGGGAAACGGTCGCTGGTAATAGGAGGATCGTACCGAAGCCAGCAATAGACATCCAACCACGTTGGATGACGAGCGATAACAAATCCTTGCAGTTCATGTCACTGAAGTTGCAGAGAAAGTGATAGAACTGCTCCAACTTCTTCCCGAATGGCATCGGCGGAGCTGCGCGTCGGTTTGTAGCCTAGAGATTCTGCTGCCCGGCTTTCGGAATAGTAGAAAGGCTTTGCGCCGGTGGCGATGATGCCGCCTTCCTGGTCAGTGAAGATATACCGCAGGCCAAATTCCTTTGCCATTAGGTCCAGAAGCGTGAGCTTGTCGATTGGCGCAAGGGAGTAGGCATCCACAGCCCGGTTCGTGCCGGTGGGCGCGGCAACACAGGCCTTTACAAGTGCATAGAAGTCTTCTGGATGAAGATAGTCACGCCAGAGCTGTTGGCAGCTCGTTTCCAGGATTTGGTCCCGGAGAATGCAGCGGACGATATCGGCAATGAGAAAGCGAGCCTCCAGATCCAAATGGCGGCTAACATAGCTGAATATCCTGATGTCTAGAATCGTGCACCCGGTGGCGGCCCGATGAACCGTTTCAGCATGCAGTTTTGCAATGCCATAGTAATCCTGAGGCGTGAGACCATTGATAGGGAAAAGCGCAGCGCTTGCGTCATTTGCCGGCTGTGAGAATGCGGCTCCGTAAGCGGCTCCACTGCTCATGAAGATATAGGGCGTTTCAGGCGAGCGCTTTAGGTAGTCCAGCGCAATCTTATCGGCATCCAGCGTTGCAGACAGAATGAGCGGCCCCATCTCCTTGGCCTTGGCTGGGTCGCCGACGCCAATGAAGTTTAACACTGCGCTGAATTCCCCAGGGGCAGACGCCGCAAAATCTGCGAGGGTGCCGCGAAGCCACGCTTCGGGGAGTCCGTTTGCCTGCAAGAATTGCCGTACAGCGTTGGGACGCCGTGCAAAGAGAGCAAAATTGTCTCCTTGTTCGGCTCCCAGCCGTATGAAATCACAGGCAAGGGCACTTGTTGCGCCAAGTACGGCCAGCGGTTTGCTTCCAGTGTCTGGGCTGGAGCGCGATGCCGGGTTAGCATTAACGAGCATGGGTTGTATTACCCGACATACTGCAGCCTAGGTGCATCAAAGCCCCCGAAGGAAATCAGTGATGCTGTGTTCGAGCGTCACATCGTCAAGGCCATGCTCGCGCAGTAAATAATTGTAGCTGCCGCAGGCATCCGAAAAACGGTCGGCAACGCCAATCCTCAATACAGGCTTGGGAGCTCTGCAATTGCAGGAAATCTCGGTCACAAGGCTTCCCAGCCCGCCATAAATAGAGTGTTCTTCGAGGACGACCACAGCGCGGCTGGATTCGCATATGGCCGCAATCGCATCAGCATCGGCCGGTTTGATCCAGGGAACACTCCATACGCTCGCATCAAACGCAGGGTTCTCCGCAAGCCTATTTGCCGCGCTGACCATTGAGCCAGTTGCCAGGAATGAGACACCAGATGCCCCTTTTCGCACAGGCAACGGGGCTCCAACCGGCAAGTCAACTGGATGCGGGTGCACGTCGCCACGGTCGGCCTTACCCATGCGGAAATAGACTGGCCCTTTCCTGTCATAGGCCGCCTGCATTGCGCTGGCCACTTCATGTCTGTCAGCTGGCGACAGGATCGCAAGCCCGGGAATGGCGCGGGTGCAAGCCAAATCTTCTGTTGATTGATGACTGGTTCCTAGATGGCTGTATACGAAGCCGGCACCGTCACCAATGAAAATGACTGGCAAGTCATCATGAGCTACATCGAGCTTGATCTGCTCGACAACTCGGATCGGTATGAACGCACTCAACCCATAAACGAATGGGCGAAATCCTGCCCTGGCAAGGCCAGCCGCCATGCCGACCATGTTCTGTTCCGCGATGCCGGCATTAATGTACTGGTCCGGGCACTCCCTGCGGAAAGCATCGAACAGGGCATAGCCATGGTCACCCGTCAGAAGTAGAATCGACCGGTCGGTTTTGGCAAGCCGCACAAGCGTGTCGGAAAAGGCGTCTCTCATAAGTCACCTGTCCTCAACGCATGCAGTGCGTCCTGGTAGGTATGTTCCGTTAATCGCGTATAGTGCCAGATGTTGTTATTTTCCATAAACGGCACACCCTTGCCCTTAACTGTACGCGCAACAAGTGCTTTCGGCCTGCCGGGGCTACGGTTCGATAGCTCGACCAATGCTGCGTCGATGGCCCCCTCGTCGTGGCCGTCGACCGTAAGCGCATCAAAACCGAAACTCTGAAACTTTGCTGCAACATCGCCGAGCGCCAGAACTTCGTCAGTCGTCCCCATCGCCTGGAGGCCGTTCTGATCAACGATAGTCAAAAGATTGTCCAATCGGTGATGGGCTGCGAACAGTGCTCCCTCCCATATGGTGCCCTCGTTCAGCTCCCCATCGCCAACGAGCGCAAACACCTTCTGGCGGGTTCCCTTGAGCTGGGCCCCTTTCGCAAGCCCAACTCCCACCGAGAAACCATGACCCAGAGACCCTGACGTCACTTCGAGACCTGGAATGCGGGAATCCGAAAGTCCCTTCAGCTTGGAGCCATCGGCAAAATAGGATTGGAAATCCGCGTCGGACAGCCAGCCGAGTTCGCGCATGCAGGCATACTGTGCCATCACGCCATGGCCCTTGCTGAGAACTAGGTAGTCGCGGTTAGGGTGCTTTGGATCGTTATTTGGATAGTTCAGGTGATTTCGGTAGAGGACAGCCAGAATCTCGACGATCGAGAATGCACAACCAATATGCCCGGATGACCCGGCGTAAGCCATCTCGAGAATCGTTTGCCTTAGGCGGGTCGGATCGAAGCGGGAGTTTGAACGGTCCTGCATGGCTTAGAAATTTACTCCGAGGAAGGTTTCGATTGTCGAAGCAACGTATTCCAGCCGTTCTTCATCGAGACCGGGGTAAACTCCGATCCAGAAGGAGTCGTTCATCACAATGTCGGTTTGCGTGAGTTCGCCACTGATACGGTAATTGCGCCCGATCATATAAGGCTGGCGAACCAGATTTCCGGCGAAGATAAGACGGGTGCCAATCTTGGCCTGATCTAGATAGTTGAGCAGATCAACGCGCCGGACGCCGGAATTCTGCCTGATTGTGATCGGGAAGCCAAACCAGGACGGGCTAGACTTTGCTGTCGCCTCGGGCAGGATCAGGAATTCTTCGCAGTTTGCAAGGCGTGATTTGAGCCAGGCAAAGTTACGCTTGCGCGCCTCGATGAACTCGGAAACACGCTCAAGCTGTGCCAATCCGCAGGCCGCCTGCATGTCTGTGATCTTCAGATTATAGCCGAGGTGCGAGTATGTGTACTTATGGTCATACCCATCCGGCAGGTTCCCTAGCTTCCAACAGAAACGCTTGCCGCAGGTGTTATCAACCCCAGGTTTGCAGTAGCAATCCCGACCCCAGTCGCGGATTGATTCTGCGATGAGCTTGAGTTCGGGATTGTTGGTGAATACTGCGCCGCCTTCACCCATCGTGATATGGTGCGCCGGGTAAAAGCTCAGTGTTCCGATATCACCAAATGTACCGACAAGCTTGCCGTCATATGTTGAACCAAGAGCGTCGCAGCAATCCTCAACAAGCCACAAGTTATATCGACGACACAGTTCGGTAATAACGTCGAGATTGTAGGGATTCCCCAAAGTATGGGCGAGCATGATCGCTTTGGTTTTGGACGTAATCGCCGCCTCGATCAATGCAGGATCAATATTGTAATTGCCGATCTCTACGTCCACAAATACCGGAACTGCACCACATTGGATGATCGGGTTCACCGTTGTCGGGAACCCTGCGGCAACACCGATAACTTCGTCCCCGGGTTTGATGGCGCGTTCGCCAAGGCGCGGCGATGTCAGGGTAGTGAACGCAACAAGGTTTGCCGATGAGCCGGAGTTCACCGTGATAAGGTGTTTCACGCCCAGGAATGACGCAAGCTTGGTTTCGAACTCATCATTGAAGCGACCGGTTGTGAGCCAGCCGTCAAGCGATGCCTCGACCATAAGCTGGAGTTCACGCGCCCCCAGAACCTTACCGGAGACAGGTACCGGTGTCTCGCCCGGGATAAAACGGCTTGGTGCAAGAGAGAGTTCGGCGAAGCGTCCGACAAGGTCCGCAATGTCGGAGCGAAGTTGAGCTTGGGTTGTCATTTATTGTCCCGAAGGGTTGTGTTTAAGAACGATTCTATCTGAGAAAGGCAGACGCTCTGCACGTCTTCGCCGTTTTTCCACGCCCGGTGCCAGTCAACTATGTTATCCAGTGCGGTGGAAAGCGACCAGCGAGGAGCCCAGCCAAGCTTCGCTCCGGCTTTGGAAATATCAAGTTTCAGGTACCCTGCCTCATGAGGGTGGGGCTGGGTATCGAGCCTCCAGGTTGCGCCATTTCCCCAGCGCTCGGCAAGTCTCTCGACAATCCATTCGACAGGGCGGGCATCGCTGTCGACAGGGCCAAAATTCCAGGCTTCAGCATAGGCTGAGCCTTCGGAGGCGAGTTTCTGAGCGAGCAGCAAGTACCCGGATAGTGGCTCCAACACATGCTGCCATGGACGGATGGATTTTGGATTGCGGATAACTACTGGCTGTCCGCGCTCGAAGGCGCGCAGAATATCAGGCACCAGCCGGTCTTCCGCCCAGTCGCCTCCGCCTATAACGTTCCCTGCGCGGGCAGAGGCAATCAGCGGGCCATTCGCAAATGAGCGGCGATAGGCTGCTGTAACAAGTTCTGCACAACCTTTGCTGCTGCTGTAGGGATCGAACCCGCCCATAGGTTCGTCCTCACGGTAACCCCATACCCACTCACGGTTCTCGTAGCATTTATCGGTCGTTACGTTTACCACGACCTTTGCGCCGACGTGACGTGCTGATTCGAGCACATGGACTGTGCCCATTACATTGGTGGCATATGTTTCGACAGGTTCGCGATAAGAAAAGCGGACCAACGGTTGTGCGGCCATGTGGATGATGATGTCTGGCTGAGCCAACTCCATGGCGTGCCGAACTGCTTCGAGATCGCGGATATCTCCGATGGTAGAGTGGATCAACGCACCCACTCTCGCCTCTTCGTAGAGGCTTGGTGTCGTTGGAGGCTTGAGCGCGAACCCATGAACGGTGGCACCAAGTCGGGTCAGCCATATTGAAAGCCAGCTGCCCTTAAAACCGGTATGGCCGGTCAGGAAAACTCTCCGGCCACGCCAGAAGTTCTCATGAATCATCATGAGTTCCACACCTTCCATGGGGCCTTGCCGCTCTCCCAAAGCGATTCAAGGTAGATCTTGTCACGCAGTGTATCCATTGGGTGCCAGAACCCGTGATGCATATAGGCCATAAGTTCGCCATCCGCTGCGAGGCCCGCGAGTGGTTCCTGCTCCCATACCGTATTGTCATCGACAAGTCGGCTCAGCACGGATGGCGACAAGACAAAGAAACCGCCATTGATCATTGCGCCGTCTCCGGCGGGCTTTTCCTTGAATTGGCGCACCAATTTCCCCTCAAGGTCGAGCGCACCAAAGCGTCCTGGCGGATAAGTCGCCGTAAGTGTTGCAGCCTTGCCATGCTGACGGTGGAACTCGAGTGTTGCGGTGATATCCACGTCGGCAAGGCCGTCGCCATAGGTGAGGAAGAACGCTTCCTCGTTCTCGACGTAGCTCGCCACACGCCGCAAGCGCCCTCCTGTCATCGAGTGTTCGCCAGTATCGACCAGTGTCACTTTCCATGGCTCGGCGCGGCGATAATGGACGTGCATCTGGTTTTCTCGCATGTCGAATGTGACATCCGACATGTGCAGGAAATAGTTGGCGAAGTACTCCTTAATAACATAGCCCTTGTAACCGCAGCAGATGATGAAGTCATTCACGCCATGGGCAGAGTAAAGCTTCATAATATGCCAAAGAATCGGTCGACCGCCGATCTCGACCATTGGTTTGGGGCGCACAGAGGTTTCTTCGCTAAGGCGCGTACCGAGGCCACCGGCCAAAATAACTGCTTTCATGGTATCCGATCGTTTTCTGGTCATCAACTAGACGGGAAAAAGGCGTCCGAGTAGAAATGCCTTGGTGAAAGGCCGAGGGAGACGAGCCTTTCTTTTGCCGATGCAATCATGCTGGGCGAGCCGCAGGCATAAACGACTGCGTCAGAAAGGTCGCCGAGGTCTGAGCTTAACGCATCTTGTACGTAGCCGCGACGGCCGGTCCATTCAGCGCTAGGGCGCGAAAGAACGGGGTAAAATTCCGAGACGATGTTGTTCTCTGGCCTCCAGTAGAAGTCATCGGGCTTACGATTTCCCCAGTAAACTCTAACTTTCTTTCCCTCAACCAGGCCTGGATTTGCCGCTATTTCTTCAACCATTGCTTTTACAGGCGCAATGCCTGTTCCTGTTGCAAGGAATACGATGTTTTTGCAACTGGTATCCCTAAGAAAAAAGGAGCCAAGAGGTGCCTCGAAACGCAGAAGGTCTTCGGGTTTTGCTTGTTCGAACCAGAACTGGCTCATCACGCCATTTTCGAAGCGTCGAATGTGGAGTTCAATCGTATTATCCGCGCGAGGCGCATTCGCAATAGAGTAACTGCGGCGGACACCGGCAACAAAAATATCGATATATTGTCCTGGCAAAAATCCGAGAACTGCGTTTGGAGGCAGGCGTAGGACAACCCGGATGATATTTGATGTTAATTGCCCAATGCTCTTTATCCGGCATGGGAAAATGCGAGTTTTAATTCCAGCAAGTCGGCCCAGATCTTCGATATCGAGGTTAATATCTGATGTGGCGGCCCGACAGCATGTCAGGATTGCCCCCGCTGCTTTTTCATCTTCCGACAGCGCTTCTTCCAGACACAGCGCTCGCGTTGTGCCGGCCAATACGGTTGCCTTGCACGCACCACACCTTCCCGTGCGGCAGCTGTGTTCGAGCACAATACCGTTCGACCGGGCAGCATCGAGAATTGAGCTATCAGCGGGATTGTCAAAGTGCCGCCCGTTGCTCAGCGTCACAACAAACATTTATGCAAGCAATCCTTCAAGGAGTAACCGGCCTGGAACCGACGAATATCCTATCCGCCATTATTCTGTGGTGCCCATGCGTGCTCGGCCGCTTCCGCTTCACCCAAGGGATCGCCAAGTGATCGCGCTTCCAACTTGAGCGCTTCAATCTCAGCCTTCAGTTCCTCAAACTCTTTCATCTTTCGGCGCAAGAAGTGACCGGTGAGCTGTGCCTTTTCTGCCATGCCCTTTGGGGTAAGGACATATGCGTAGCGAATCTTGTGTGGAGAGGCACGAAAGTTTGAGACCTTGACAAAGCCTTTTTTTATCAAAGCGTTAAGGCAGTAATTAACCCCTCCCAAGCTTAGGCCGAGGACTGCTGCAATCTGGCGCTGACTGTATTCAGGATGCTCATTAAGCAATCGCAATACGCGAAAGCGAGCATCACTTTCGTTGTTGCTCACGAACCAGCCCCATAGCTACCGCACGGCGAGGCGTAAGCCTCACCGCCGCTTCACACTTGAAGGCATGCAATCGCATGTTCACATTCGAACGTTAGCGCAGTAGGGCGATGAAAGTAAAGATCGATACGCTCCTTGAGCATACGATTAATGCGGTTTGCACCATATGCTTGCTGCTGCTAATACCGTTCGGAAATGATCGTGGGCAAGCATAGGATCGTTGCGGTGGATGCGGACCATGAGGGCAGAGCCTGGTTTGTGGCTCAAATCAAGCCCAATCAGCTGGCTGTTGCCGAACGTAATCTTATGCGGCAGGGCTTTACGGTTTTTTGTCCCAAAGAACGGCAAACCATTCGGCGCGCCAACGGCTTTTCCGATCGGCTGACCCCGCTTTTCATGGGGTATGTTTTCGTCGGTGTCGACAAGAATTCGAGCCCAGTTCAGGCAATCGGCAATACATATGGTGTTGCTCGGCTTATTCGTACGACGCGCAATGTACCTGCACAAGTGCCATCAAGTTTTATTCGGATGCTTGCGTTGCGCTGCAACCAAGATGGCGTGCTGATGAATGAAAATAACATTCAGCCCGGTGATTTGGTTCGTATCGTCAGGGGCCCATTTGTCGATTTTGTGGCCAAGATCGAGAAGATTGATGCCAGACAGCGGATATGGATTCTTCTGGAATTGATGGGTTGCAAAGCCCGTATCAGCCTTGATATGTCTGACGTGAAACTGTGTGCGTGAAGGCGGGTGTCGAACTTATAAATTGGGCACTGGGGTAAGGATCCCATAAGTTATCATTAATATTTTAGTGCATTGTGTGCTTCTTGGAGGACGGTTCCTTTCTGGTTATTCGTTATTGGTGTAGCCTACCAATCTCCTTCCTCTCGGCGCACCGTGATTTCAAGGGTAGCGGTTGCACTGATTATTGGTGGTCGCATGCAGGATGCGCCGTCACCCGCGGCAGACCCTATGGCGCCATGCCTGGGTGATAAGGGCTAAATGTTGATTCCGCTTAAGATAAGACTGTAATGGTTTATACAAAGATCTATGGTTGCCTTTAACTGATTAGCGCGACTTTGCTGCTCACCGGGTGAGAACGGCTCAGTTCAATGCAGGCGTCGTATATTTTTCTGACAAACTCTTCGCACTCGTCCGTGTCGGCATTCATGGGATGAATAACCGCTGGTATAAAGTGGTTGGCATATTCCAAAACGAGCGTCGATGGGTAAGAGATCAGTAGATCGACCTCCAAGAAAAGATGTGGATCCTTTATAACCTGCCAGCCAATTGATTCCAGGGAGGGGGACATTGGAGCAAGAGGGTGGGGCTTGTAGTAAGCGGTGAAGTTAAGCTTTTTAGAAAGCCTCTCGAATAGTTCTACCTGGAAATTCTCACATGTGGGGTGTCCAACAAAGAGAAATTTTAAAAATTTTTGTTCTTTTGATCTCTTTAATTTGATGCACGACTTGTAAAAATTGATTGATAAATTGTTACGCGGGCGTCCACTTTTTATAATATAATTTTTGAATATTTCGGCCTCGGTTGGGTTGTATGCGAATAACTTTCTAACCCCTCTTAGTTTTTTGGGGATGTTCTGGGCAATTGGTGCCGCACTGCATTTGGCATCTAGTTGAGAGACTACGCCATGCTGAACAAGAGTTAGGCTGTTTCCCAGGCGCTGCGCCGAACGATCAATCAATATGGCCCAGCGATCGAAATGGTTTACCATGACAAAGTCGCCAGCAAGTTTGTCGACTCCTGCCCGAACGGCAAACCATCTGAACGCAGTATAGCCTTGAAGCGCCCACTTTCTCGTATCAGGGCGGCGTAAAAAGCGCTGTTGAGTTATGAGTGCATTGAGCAATGCGCCTGCGAGTTCGCTAGGCGATAGCAAGCTGAAGATGTCTACGATGCGCGCGTTCGCAGGGGGCTTGCGAAGGGTAATCCAGGGGACTGTAATCCAGGAATCTGGCAGGCCCTCGTGGGCGAGGGCATTGATGGCCTCTATAGCGCGCGGTGAAAAGGCTAGAACATACCTTTTGGAGTTGGGGTTATTCTTTTCATTGTACTTGTAGAGAGACTTCAGCCAACAGGGGAGGAAATCGAAAAACAAGACGACTGAGCTTGCGCCAGCCGTCCAGATCAACCGAGCAAGGCGAGCAGTATTATATACGAGTTTTGGATGGCGTCTTGCATGGGCGACCCACCTCTGGACTCGTGGAAGATAACCGGCGCGATCAAATTCAAGCCCGGACGAGTGCAGTACAGATTCATCAATCGCTATTTCATTTTTAGTAGCATCTATATAATCTATAATAATTCGAAATCTTGAAAATTTTTTATTCATGTTCTGCCTCGGGGGGGCATCGAATCACTCATTAAAACATTATGTGGTATTGGGCTCCTTGATGGTAGTCGTATATATATTCTAGTCGGTTATTGTCAGGGTGCAGCGAGGATTGATAACTAATTTATATAAATTAACATGCGTTTGTTTTAATTCGTGATGATCAATTTGTTTCGAATTATGTAATAAAAATTTCTGAAAATATCAGTGTGTTGAGGTCGTTTTTGGCTTGTGGTTTTCTGGTTGTTGTCGATTTGCTCGGAGTGCGCGGTTTTTTATAAGACCCGCGCGTCATGCTGCTCAGATATTTGGTCCCGATACATCGGGTCGCTGGCCCATTCTGACGGGAATCGGGCTGAATCGGTGGGGCTCGCCGCTGTCTGGGGGGGGCGTATGGTGCGGATGTTATGAGAGCCCGTTTGAGAATAGCTTGCGTGTGAGGTTTGGCTGTGATTCACACTTTGCATGTGGACAGCAGAGAGCCGCGGGCGGATGGCCAGAATTGCC
>Ga0207867_1000688_pt1 | contig 32933 bp, 28 predicted proteins | sample HigsolmetaAR206D_FD_184838 | JGI IMG/M metagenome (GOLD analysis project Ga0207867, IMG submission 184838) | Ionic liquid and high solid enriched microbial communities from the Joint BioEnergy Institute, USA - AR20-6-D (SPAdes) (version 2) ...
CCCGCCGCAGCAGCGTCCCCGGTGCGGGGAGCCGCTCGTCGTTGGGCACCAGCAGCGTGCCCCGGACCGTGGGCGCCGCGGGCGCGGGGACCGGCACCGGCGGGTCCTTGGGCGGGCGGACCCGCAGGTCGGCGTCGCGGGCCAGCTCCGCGGCCCGGGCCTTGGTCCGCTCCGAGAGGTCCCCCTCGGCGAGCGCCTGCACCCGCCAGGCGATGCGGCGGAGCAGGTGCTGCTTGTTGTTGCTCCTGGCCGGCTCGCCGAAGACCGCCTCGTAGCGCTCCCGTAGCTGCGGAACGCTCATCCGAGAGAGCTCCGCGACCAGCTTCGGCACGTTCACCTTCTGCATGCTCATGGCCGTCTCTCCGTCTCGCCGGCGCTTACCACCGGGCCGGTCAGATGACGGCCTGCATGCTCGGGCACTTCAAGTCGATCGGGAGAGGATTCGGGCGAGTTCTTCGATGCTCCCGCGAGGTGGCGGCGCAGGCCGCAGGCCAGGATGCTGGCCACCTCCAGCAGGCGGTCCCGCGGGCTCATCGATGACATGCTCTCGGCGTCGATCCATTCGGGGCGGGCTGGCGGCACGGGTGGCGCTCCTGGTCATGGAGTGCTCGCCCACGCCGACCTCCGCTCCTGCGGCCAGTCGATCGTCTGGCGGGATGATGATGGGCGGCGCCGCGATCGGGCCGCCTCTACCTACATACATACGCGAACGGCGCGCGGAGCGCCCGCAGAAGTTCGCGTCACGGCGAGATGTGCAGCGATCACCCGGCGCGCACGTGCGGGGGGGCGTCAACCGGGAATCCGAGAGTCCGAGAGTTCTCGCCCGGATGGCCGGTCCTGACCCCGATGTTCCGGCCCGGTTCCCGCCGCCACCGTCTCGAAGGCGAGAGCGCCCCCGCGCGAGGCCGCGCGAGATCGGCCGGGAATTGCGGGGCTTCGGGCCGCCTCCCCCACGCCCACCCCGCCCGCCGGGCGCAAACAAAACGGCCCCCGCTTGCGCGGAGGCCGCCTCCTAACTCCGCGGGAGCAACCCTAGTCGAACCGCTCTCAGCTTGAGCAGGCTGGTGTGTCCACAGTGCCGCTCCCCCATCGGAATCTGCCGTAACGGGTCCTGTTGGACTCTGTTTGCTTTCTGCTGGCGTTACTGGACTCGCCCCGCTATACTAGTGGCCTGATTTTGACTCGGTTGAATGGCCTTGGCTCTGCCGGAGCTGGAAACCATGAAAGAACAAGAACGGTGGCTGTCGGTTGAGGAAATTGCCGCACATTTGGGCGTCAACCGGGACACGATCTACAAGTGGATTGAGCGGAAGCAGATGCCAGCGCACAAGGTGGGAAAGCTGTGGAAATTCAAGGTCTCCGAGATCGACGAGTGGGTGCGCGCGGGAAAGGCTTCCGAGCAGCCTTCAGATGCGGAGCCGGGCAATAAGTGAACTGAGGACAGCAATGAGCAAGCTCGAAGAACTAACGCCGAACGCTGCCGTGCGTGGCATCCTGCCAGATGCGCTCGCCACGGTTGTCAGCGTCCAATGGTTTGGTTCCGAGGCGCTGGAGCTGACCTACAAGTCGCCTTCGGGGAAGGTGGCGAACGAGCTTCTGTATCGACACGATGAGTCCCGCCTGGAAGTCGTCGCGCAGGGACGGCCGTGGAGCTTTGACGGCGACGGCGGATTGTTCCGTCTCGTATCAGAGGCGAACCGTATCCGGCTCGCCCACCTTTTCGACCCCGTTCTGGCCGTGCATACATCCGTGTTGGAGCCGCTGCCACATCAGATCACGGCCGTCTACGAGGTCATGCTGCCCCGTCAGCCCTTGCGCTTCCTGCTGGCCGACGATCCCGGCGCAGGCAAGACCATTATGGCTGGGCTGCTGATGAAGGAGCTGATTGCCCGCGGTGATCTCCATCGCTGCCTGGTCGTATGTCCTGGCAGTCTCGCCGAGCAATGGCAAGACGAGCTCTATCGCCGCTTCCATCTTCCGTTTGAGATTCTCACCAACGACAAGCTCGAAGCGGCACGCACGGGCAACTGGTTCATGGAAACCAACCTCGTCATCGCTCGCTTGGATAAGCTGGCACGTAACGAGGATGTTCAAGAGAAACTCAAAGCGCCGGATTGTCGCTGGGACCTGGTGGTGTGCGATGAGGCGCACAAGATGTCGGCGAGCATCTTCGGCCACGAGGTGAAGTACACGAAACGGTATAAGCTGGGACAGCTTCTCTCGACGCTCACTCGTCATTTCCTGTTGATGACCGCCACGCCGCACAACGGCAAGGAAGAGGACTTTCAGCTTTTCATGGCCCTGCTCGACGGCGATCGGTTCGAGGGGCGGTTCCGCGATGGCGTCCATGTCTCCGACGTTTCCGACCTGATGCGTCGGATGGTCAAAGAGAGCCTGCTGAAGTTTGACGCTACGCCGCTATTTCCCGAACGCATCGCGTACACAGTGCCCTACAAGCTTTCGTACGCAGAGGCCAGGCTCTACAAGGAAGTCACGGACTACGTGCGTGAGGAGTTCAACCGCGCCGAAGCACTTCAGAACGATAAGCGGGCCGGAACTGTGGGCTTTGCGCTCACGATCCTGCAGCGTCGCTTGGCATCCTCGCCAGAAGCCATCTATCAGTCGCTGCGACGACGGCGCGAGAGGCTGGAAAGCAAACTCCGCGAGCTAGAGATACTGCATCGCGGCGGCGTGGTAGCGCCCGTTGCTCCGACCGTTCCAGAACTGGATGCGGAGGATGTGGAGGACCTGGAGGACGCGCCCGACAACGAGGTCGAGAGCACCGAAGAGGAGATTCTAGACCAGGCAACGGCCGCCCGCAGCATTGTCGAGTTGAGGGCCGAGATCGACACCCTGAAACGTCTGGAAGGGCTGGCGTTGAGCCTTCGTCGCACGGGCGAAGACAGAAAGTGGAACGAACTTGCCAAGCTGCTGAGCGCTGTCTTCGCAACTGGGGCCGCCAGTGGCGTGCTCGCCGACGCATCGGCCTCGGGCGCGATCCCACCGCCCAAGCCTTCGCCGCACCAGAAGCTGGTGCTGTTCACCGAGCATCGAGACACGCTCAACTACTTGGAGGATCGCATCTCGACGCTTCTCGGCCGCAAAGAAGCCGTGGTGATGATTCACGGCGGCATGGGTCGAGAAGACCGCATGAAGGCTCAAGAGGCTTTCAAGCACGATCCCCAGGTGCAGGTGCTTCTGGCGACCGATGCCGCTGGCGAAGGCATCAACCTCCAGCGTGCTCACCTGATGGTGAACTACGACCTCCCCTGGAACCCCAATCGCATCGAGCAACGGTTCGGTCGCATCCACCGCATCGGGCAAACCGAGGTCTGCCATCTCTGGAATCTCGTGGCCGAGGAAACCCGCGAAGGCGATGTGTATCGCACATTGCTGGAGAAGTTGGAACAGGCCCGGCAGGCGCTCGGTGGCCAGGTGTTCGACGTGCTGGGCAAGCTCCAATTCGAAGGCAAGCCCCTCCGCGACCTGTTAATCGAGGCCATCCGCTACGGTGAACGCCCCGATGTTCGCGCGCGCCTCACCCAGGTCGTGTCCAATGCGTTTGACCCAACGCAGTTGCAGGATCTGATCGAAGAACGGGCGATTGCGCATGACACGATGGACGCTTCGCGCGTGTTCCGCGTGCGGGAGGAGATGGAGCGAGCTGAAGCCCGGCGACTACAGCCCCACTATATCGAGTCGTTCTTTCTGGAGGCATTCAAACGGCTGGGCGGCTCAGTCAAGCAGCGTGAACCGCGTCGCTATGAGGTTACCCACGTCCCTGCCTCTGTGCGAAACCGTGACCGCCTGATCGGTGTTGGTGAGCCGGTGCTGCCCCGGTACGAACGGATTGCGTTTGAGAAGAACCTTGTCGCGCCTCAGGGACAGCCGTTAGCGGCGTTCCTGTGTCCCGGTCATCCACTGCTCGACGCCACCATCGACCTGACGCTCGAGCGACATCGTGACCTGCTGCGCCGAGGAGCGGTGCTCGTCGATGAACGCGACTTGGGAACCTCGCCAAGAGTCCTCTTTTACTTGGAACATGCGATCCAGGATGCCAGCGTCACGCGATCCGGTGATCGACACATCGTCTCCAAACGCATGCTCTATGTTGAGCTGGACGCCGACGGCAACACGCGGCACATGCACTACGCGCCCTATCTGGATTTCCGTCCGCTTGCCGAGGATGAGCCAAGCGTGGAAGCCATCCTCGCGCGTCCTGAGTGCGCGTGGATCGATCGGTCCTTGGAGCAGAAGGCTCAAGGGTACGCCGTGGCCCAGGTGGTGCCGGAGCATCTGGCCGAGGTTCGGTCGCGGCGACTCGAGCTGGTCACCAAGACGGAAGCCGCCGTCCAGGACCGTCTTACCAAGGAGATCAGCTACTGGGACCACCGTGCTGAGCAACTCAAGCTTCAGGAACAGGCGGGCAAGCCGAACGCACGCCTGAACTCCGACGAGGCGCGCAAACGGGCGGACGCCTTGCAGGCCCGCCTGCACAAGCGGATGGAAGAGCTGAAGCTTGAGAAACAGATTTCGCCGCTGCCTCCTGTTGTGGTGGGCGGTGTGCTGGTTGTTCCCGCCGGCCTCCTGGCAGTCATGAAGGGCCGCGCCGAGTCGGTCTCACCTACCAGCGTCGTTGACACGCAGGCCGTCGCCGCCAAGGCGCGGGCTATCGTCATGCAGGTCGAACGAGACCTTGGCTACGTGCCCACGGATCGCGAAGCGGAGAAACTCGGCTACGACATCGAGAGCCGCGTCCCCGGCACCGGCAGACTTCGGTTTATCGAGGTCAAGGGCCGCGTGTCAGGCGCAGCGACCATCACCGTCACAAAGAACGAGATTCTGTACTCGCTCAACAAGCCGGACGATTTCATCCTGGCCATCGTCGAGTTCGACGGCGACTCGCACCGCGTCCACTACGTGCGTCGTCCCTTCCAGCGCGAGCCGGACTTCGGTGTCACCAGCGTGAACTACGCCTTTGCTGACCTGCTGGCGCGGGCGGAGGTGCCATCATGATTGTTCGTCTCGGTGACATCAAAAGCACCATTGACGGCTTCAGTCGCCTTGCAGATCTTGCAGCTGAGGTGGGTGATCGCTGCTTTGACACAATTGAGGTGGACATGACCTCCACCTTCTGGATCGACGCCAATATGAGCGCGCCACTTGGGGTGCTCTTTGCTCACTGGAATGACGCACTGAACACCGTGCAACCTGTCAGGCTACAGCCAGACGTTGAAGCCATACTCTCCAGAAATCGCTTCCTGGTTGGCTATGGTTTCCCTCCACTCCCAGATAATTATGGAACGGTCATTCCCTTTCGTCGCTTCAAACCTGGCGATGACCGCTACTTTGTCTCGTATATCAATAGATACCTCGTCGACAAGGACATTCCGCAAATGTCGGAAGGACTAAGCAGGCGGTTCATGGACAGCCTGCTTGAGATATTCGTTAACGCCGCGATGCACTCCGAAACCACGATCGGTATTTTCGCCTGCGGCCAATTCTTTCCAAAAAAGCAACGTCTGGATTTCTGTATCGCGGATGGAGGTATTGGTATTCGCCGAAAAATCCGCAAGGAGCTCAATCTGCAGATGAACTCCGATCAGGCGATTCGCTGGGCCCTCCAGGAAGGAAATACGACCCGAAAGGATTCTATCCCTGGAGGGCTGGGTTTGAAGCTATTGCGCGAATTTATAGAGCTGAACAGGGGCTGTATTCAGATCGTCTCAGACCGTGGTTTCTGGCAGTTCGATCAAGACGGAGAGACAATTGAGCGGATGCCTAACTCGTTTCCGGGAACGGTCGTCAATCTTGAAATTAACACGGCAGATACGAGCTCATACTGCTTGAGTTCTGAATCTGTCCGGTGAAAGGAACTTCTCATGCAGAACAAAGTGCTGCTGAAAATCTACGAGATCGTGGGTAGCCCTGTGTGGGTCTCCACCGAGGATGGCCAGAAGGTCTACGAGAAAATCGTTGCAGCTTTCAAAGCTGGACGGGCTGTAGAGCTCTCATTCGCTAACCGGAAGAACCTCATCACTGCCTTCCTGAATGCAGCGATTGGGCAATTGTACAACGGTAACTACAGCGAAGAGTTCCTCAGGGACAACCTCACCTTCGTGGATATTAGTCCGGAAGACCGGCAGAGGTTGGAGCTCACCATCAGTAATGCAAAGCGATACTTCGCGAATCGCCCGCAGTACGACGCGGCCTGGCAGCAGGAGGTCGGCGATGAGGAAGAATAAAGCGCACAACTCCTTAAGGTGCCACTTTCAAGAAGGCGAGCCGATTCTTGTTGACGCCAACGTATGGCTATATCTGCAGCCGCCGGCGTCTAATCCCGCCCCTCCGTTTGCGAGGCGCTACAGCGCAGCGATGAAGAACCTGATCGAGGCCAAGGCAAAGCCAATCGTTGATTGCCTTGTGCTCGGTGAATATATCAACCGTTACCTGAGGATCGAGTACAACGCTCTTTATCAAGCAAAGTATCCCAATTACAAGGCGTTTCGCACGTCTGGGGACTTCAAATATGTGGCAAGAAGCGCAGTCGCAGAAGCCCGACAGATCCTGTCGCTGGCGACATCGCTAGATACCGCATTGTCGGAAGTGAACATTGCGGACATCCTGCAAGGGGCTGAGACAGGAACTTTCGATTTCAACGATGGTATGCTGGTCGAAATGTGCCGCCTGCGGGGATGGAAACTCTTGACCGACGATGCCGACATGCAGGTTGGTGGCATTGAGGTATTGACCACGAATCCGAGACTGTTGAAGGCCTGCTCATGACGACTGCGTATCGAAAAAAGCTCATCGAGGTGGCTCTGCCGCTCGAGGCCATCAACAAGGAGGCCGCGCGGGAGAAGTCCATTCGGCATGGGCATCCCTCGACGCTGCACCTCTGGTGGGCGCGGCGGCCGCTGGCGGCGGCACGGGCTGTCATCTTCGCCCAGATGGTGGACGATCCCGACTCCGATCCCGCCTACCGCAAGCCCGACGGCTCGGTGGATGAGGAACGTGCGGGCGTCAAGCGGGCCGAGCTTTTCAACCTGATCGAAGAACTGGTCAAGTGGGAAAACACCAACAACGACCGCGTGATCAACGCCGCCCGCGCCGAGATCGCCCGCTGCATCGCCAGTGCCAAGATCGAGCAAGGCGAACTTCAGAAGGCGACCATCATCTTCGGCCCCGGCAAAGGTACGCTGCATCCCAAGGGCCCGCTGCCGTCCGACGGCCGCACCGCGACAGCCTGGGAAATCGTCATCATGCGGGCCAGGCCCGAGGCCGTGAACACGTTCCTGGCCGAGCACGCACCGCCGTTCCATGACCCCTTCGCGGGCGGCGGGGCGCTGCCGCTGGAGGCCCAGCGCCTTGGCCTGGTCGCCCACGCCAGCGATCTCAATCCCGTCGCTGTGATGATCAACAAAGCAATGATTGAGATTCCTCCGCGCTTCGCCGGAAGGCCGCCGGTCAATCCCGAATATCAACAAAAAAGCGCGGAAGAAAAAGCCGCTCAGGTCTGGCGAGGTGCGGCCGGCCTGGCCGAGGATGTGCGTTACTACGGCAAGTGGATGCGCGACGAGGCTGAGAAGCGTATCGGTCATCTGTACCCGAAGGTAAAGATCACGAAGGAGATGGCCAAGGATCGTCCTGACCTGGGGCCCTACGTTGGTCAGGAGTTGACGGTCATTGCCTGGCTCTGGGCGCGGACGGTCGAGAGTTCCAACCCCGCCTATCGCGGCTGTCATGTGCCTCTGGTGTCATCGTTCTGGCTTTCCACTAAGCCAGGGAAAGAGGCCTACGTTGATCCGGTGGTTGACGGCAAGACGTACCGGTTCGAGGTGCGTGTCGGTAAGCCACGTGACAAGGCCGCTGTTGATGCCGGAACCAAGCTCAGTCGCGGCGCAAACTTCCGATGCCTCCTGTCGCAATCGCCTTTGTCGCCTGACTACATTCGTTCTGAAGCACAGGCCGGAAGAATGCGTTCCCGGCTCATGGCGATTGTGTGTGAAGGCAACCGGGGCCGGGTTTATCTGCCGCCGACAGAAGAACACGAGATTACTGCAGAGCAGGCCAAACCGCAGTGGAAACCGGAACAGAAGGTCACTACTCCGTGTCACGATGTGGATCGACTTCCCATGTATGGAATGTATACATGGGGAGACGCTTTCACACCCCGACAACTGGTCGCCTTGACGACCTTCTCCGATCTCGTGGCCGAGGCCCGGGAGAAGATCGCTAAGGATGCGGCCGCTGCGACCACACTGGACGATGATGACAAACCGCTCCGTAATGGTGGACGAGGTTCTCGTGCCTATGCGGAGGCGGTCAGTGTGTACTTGGCCTTTGCCGTAGACAAGTGTGCCGACTACTGGAGCTCGATTTGTAGTTGGGATTCCTCGCGAGAAAGCATCCGCAACACCTTCGGGCGTCAGGCCATACCCATGGTGTGGGACTACGCAGAAGCGAACATCTTTTGCTCCTCAACAGGCAACTGGATGGCAATGGTCGATTGGACGTGGAAGGCGGTCTCCACCGTTCCTGCCACGTCTGTTGGCCGGGCGTACCAGGCTGATGCGTGCGCTTTGGAGAACGAGGAATCCGTGCTGATCTCGACGGACCCTCCATACTACGACAACATCGGGTATGCCGACCTTTCGGATTATTTCTACGTGTGGATGAGACGGTCTCTTGCTCCAATATTCCCTACGCTGTTTAGCACCATGCTTGTTCCCAAGGCAGAGGAGTTGATTGCTTCGCCTTGCCGCCACGGAAGTAAGGCTGCGGCCGAGGCGTTCTTCCTGGATGGCATGACGCGAGTAATGCATCGCCTGTCAGAAAGGATGGCAGATGCCTTCCCATGTACGGTGTACTACGCATTCAAGCAGGCAGAGAAAGACATCAATGGCGCGGCGTCAACTGGTTGGGAAACTTTCCTTGAAGCGGTTCTTCAAGCCGGTTTCGCCATTAACGGCACCTGGCCGATGCGAACAGAGTTGGCCAATAAACTCATTGGAATTAACGCGAATATTCTTGCCTCTAGCATCGTTCTCGTCTGCCGACCGCGCTCAGCTGATGCGCCGATGACCACACGCAAGGATTTCCTCGCAGTGCTTCGCCGAGAGCTTCCGCCAGCGCTGCGCCACCTTCAGCGAAGCAACATCGCGCCGGTGGACTTGGCGCAGGCGAGCATCGGGCCGGGAATGGCGGTCTTCTCACGTTACAGCCGGATTCTGGAGACCGATGGCAAGCCGATGACGGTGCGGACGGCGCTGCAACTGATCAACCAGACGCTGGACGAGACGCTGGCCGAGCAGGAAGGCGACTTCGACCCCGAGACGGCCTGGGCCGTGGCGTGGTTCGAGCAGTTTGCCTTCAACGACGGCCCGTTCGGCGATGCAGAGCTTCTGAGTAAGGCCAAGAACACAGCGCTCAACGCACTGGTGGAGGCGGGCATCGTCAAGACCGGTGCGCGCAAGGCCCGGCTGCTGCGTGTGGACGAACTGCCGGCGGATTGGGACCCGACCACCGACCAGCGGCTGACCGTGTGGGAGATGGTTCACCACCTGATCCGGGTGATGAACAGCGGCGGCGAGACGGCGGCGGCACAACTGGTCGCCAAGCTGGGCGGTGCTGCCGACGCGGCACGGGAACTGGCGTACCGGCTTTACAGCATCTGCGAGCGCCGCAAGCGGGCAGCCGAGGCACTGGCGTACAACGCCCTGGTGCAGAGCTGGCCGGAGATCAGCCGGTTGGCGAGGGAAGGCGGCAAGCCGCACGAAACACAACGTCAGATGTTCGAGCAGGAGTAACCGATGGCCATCACCAATCACGAACGCGTCGGCAAGATGCTGGAGCTTCTCACGGCGGGGCTTGCGCCGTTTGTCGAGCGCGAACTCAAGGCGACCAATGTGCCGGACTGGTTTGCGGAGACCAACCGGCTGCTGGCGGACAACCGGCTGAAGCTGGAAGGCACGCCGGACAAGCCGCAGTGGGACGCGGCGGCGATCCTGGCGACCATGTGGAGTCAGTGGAACGCCGTCTTCCGCAAGACGCTGGGCCAGGCCGAGCGGACGCTGGTGAGCGAACTCCGCGACGTGCGCAACCGCTGGGCGCACCAGCGGCCGTTCAGCACCGATGACGCCTATCGCGCACTCGACAGCGCTGCGCGCCTTCTGACAGCCGTTTCGGCTCCCGAGGCGGATGATGTCGAGAAGATGAAAATGGAGCTGCTGCGTGTGCGGTTTGATGAGCAGGTCCGCAGCGAGAAACGCAAGGCCGCCGGGACGACCATCGAAACCCAGGCCCAGGCAGGCCTGAAGCCGTGGCGTGAAGTTGTCCACCCGCACAAAGACGTGGCCAGCGGCAAGTACCAACAGGCGGAGTTCGCCGCCGACCTGTGGCAGGTTCACATCGGCGAGGGGTCGGACGAGTATCGCAAGCCGGTGGAGTTCTTCCGCCGGACGTACCTGACCGAGAGCCTGACCGGCCTGCTGGCCGGTGCGGCACAGCGGTTGTCAGGCGCGGGCGGCGATCCGGTGGTGCAGCTTCAGACCAACTTCGGCGGCGGCAAGACACACTCGATGCTGGCACTGTACCACATGTTCTCCGGAACGCCGCACGGGGACTTGGTGGGCGTGGACGTCATCCTGAAGAAGGCGGGCGTGGAGAGCCTGCCGAAGGTCAACCGCGTGGTGCTGGTGGGCAACAAGATTTCGCCCGGCAATCCCGTCACCAAGGAAGATGGGACAGTGGTGCGGACGCTTTGGGGCGAACTGGCCTGGCAATTGGGCTTCGCCAAGGGCGGCGTAAAGGAGGCCAAGCGGGCGTTTGCTCGCGTGGCTGCCGATGACGAGAAGGCGACCAGTCCCGGCGACGCGCTGCGGGCGCTCTTCAATGAGTATGGTCCATGCCTGATCCTGATTGACGAGTGGGTCGCATACGCACGACAGTTGCATGACCAGGGCGATTTGCCCGGCGGCAGCTTCGAGACGCATTTCACCTTCGCACAGGCGCTGACGGAATCGGCGAAGCTGGCGAAGAACTGCTTGCTGGTGATCAGCTTGCCGGCGTCGGACACGGCCGGGTCGCCGCACACGCAGGCGGACGACATCGAGGTGGGCGGCGAGCGTGGCCGGGCCGCGCTGGATCGGCTGCGAAACGCGGTAGGCCGCGTGGAGTCGTCGTGGCGTCCGGCCAGCCCGGAGGAGAGCTTCGAGATTGTCCGCCGTCGGTTGTTCGAGACAATGGTCGACCAGGCGCAGTTCGTCGCCCGCGACACCACGGCCAGGGCGTTCTTTGATCTGTACCGCACCCAGCAACAGGAGTTTCCGCAAGAGTGCCGGGACAGCGACTACGAGAAACGCATCAAGGCGGCCTATCCTATCCATCCGGAGGTCTTCGATCGGCTGTATCAGGACTGGTCGACGCTGGTGAAGTTTCAGCGCACGCGCGGCGTGTTGCGCCTGATGGCGGCCGTCATCCACTGCCTGTGGGAGAAAGGCGACCGCAGTCCGCTGATTCTGCCGTCGAGCATCCCGATTGATGATCCGCGCGTGCAATTCGAGCTGACGCGCTACCTGTCGGACAACTGGGTGCCGGTAATCGAGAAGGACGTAGACGGTCCAAACTCGCTGCCCCTGCGTATCGATGGTGACACCCCGAACCTCGGCAAGTACTCTGCCTGTCGGCGCGTGGCGAGGACGATCTATCTTGGCTCTGCCCCTACTGCCAAGGCAGCCAACAAGGGCATTGACGACCGGCGGATCAAGCTCGGCTGCGTTATGCCGGGCGAATCGCCCGCAATATTCGGCGATGCGCTTCGCCGCTTGAGCGCGTCGGCGACATTCCTCTATCAGGACTCGGCTCGGTACTGGTACTCAACACAGCCAACCGTGACAAAACTGGCCGAGGACCGGGCCGAACAGCTTAAAGGCGATCCTGACGCCGTTGCGGGCGAGATTCGCCGATGGTTGCAAAACGATCTCCAGAAGAAGGGTGATTTCAGTCGCATCCACCCGCTGCCACGGACATCCGCCGACGTACCGGATGACAAAGATGGTCGCTTGGTGGTCCTTGGGATCGAGTATCCTCACACCAAGGATACAAGCAGCCCTGCCATTGTGGCCGCCCAGGAATTCCTTCAGAACCGAGGGACGGCTCCGCGCATCTATCGCAACACGCTCGTGTTCCTCGCGGCGGACAAGAACAAGCTTCAAGACTTGGACGAGGCGGTGCGCAGGTACTTGGCGTGGAAGTCTATCGTGGACGAGAGGGAAACCCTGAACCTGGACCCGCACCAGGCTAAGCAGGCAGTGTCGCAGAAAGAAAGCTCCGGCAGCGCCGTCGCTGCTCGCCTGCCGGAAACATATCAGTGGCTGATCGTCCCCACGCAGACCAGCCCTCAGTCTGATGTCGAATGGCAAGCGTTCCGTCTCACGGGTCGGGATGCACTAGCGGTTCGGGCCAGCAAAAAGCTCCGCAACGACGAACTGTTGATATCCGGGCTGGCCGCCAGCCGGTTGCGACTGGAACTGGATCAGGTTCCGCTTTGGCGTGGCGACCATGTGTCGATTCGACAGCTTAGCGAGGACTTCGCCCGCTATTTGTACCTGCCTCGGCTGCGTGACAGCGGCGTGCTTGTAGAAGCCGTGCGCAGCGGACTGGGGCTACTGACGTGGTCCCAGGATTCCTTCGCCTACGCAGAGAGCTTTGATGAATCGGCGGGCCGGTATCGTGGCCTACAGACGGCTCGGCAAGTCTGGGTTGACGGCGACAGCCCACTTGGTCTGCTCGTCAAACCGGAGGCCGCTCAGCGTCAACTTGCGGCAGAGACGCCGACCAACGGGGGAAGTGGGACAACCCCCACACATGGAGGGACCGGAGGCGGCTACACGACGCCCACGGCGACGACTGGGGAGACGCCTGTTGGTGAAGGCGGTACTCAGCCTAAGCCCGCTCAGACTGGCCCGAAGCGATTCCACGGAACTGCGACCCTGGACACGACACGCGTCGGCCGGGACGCAGGCCGGATCGCCGACGAGGTCGTAGCGCACCTCGCTGGAATCCTCGGCGCGAACGTGAAGATCACACTCGAGATCGAGGCGGAGATTCCAACGGGCGCGCCGGACCACGTGGTGCGAACCGTCACGGAGAACTGCCGCACCCTGAAATTTGACAGTCAAGGATTCGAGATGGAGTGAACTCGTGGGGCACACACGTCTTGGAGACCTCCCGCGCACGCGAAAATGGCAAGAGGTCGTAAGCCTCATTGCCGGCGGTGCTGGTGCGTGCCAAGTCGCAAATGCCGTCATTCGAGCCGCCGAACGGGGGCTCAACCTGGCCTCAGAACACGCCGCACTGGTCGAGGCATTCTGGATACTGACGCAACTCCCGGTAGCGGCCCGAGAGCCTGATTTCTCGGCAGCGTTGAGGCACAGGGGGCTTCCGGTTCCCGACAACCCAGGCTTGATGGACATTGTGGGCGCGGTGTCTGAGGCTATCGACTCACGTCTTCCCAACAACAACGGGCGCACCGATTTGTGGGAGATGGCTCAGGCGGCGGCATGCGAGTGCATCGTCGAGGCGGTCACAAAACGGACGGGCGGCTTATTCGGTGTATCTGCCGACGATGTGAAGCGCACGATGGCGAGCATGGCGACAGTGAAGCAGTTCGGTGATTTCGCGCGCCAGTTCTACGGTCGGCTGACGGACAAGGTGCTTCAGTATTACGTCAGCCGCACCACTGCCAATCACGTCGGCAACGGGATGAGATTCGCCACGCTTGCCGCGAAGGCTGAGTTCGACAAGGCCCTGGCGACGCACTGCCGAGAGGCGTCGAAAATCGTCGAGGCCTTCGCGGGAGAGTGGTTTTCCAAGACAAACTGGGAAAAGAAGGGAATCAGCCGTGATGACGCCAAGGGCTTTTCCCACGTGGCAATGCAGAAAATGGTTGCGGAACTGAAGGCCGGAGCGAAATGACCAGCAAGACACGGTACGTGATGTGCGGCGAGGCGGCAGGCGACCAAGTGGACGCCGCGGACGTTCTGCGTCTGCGCAACCTTGAACCGAACCGCAACGTCAATCTGCATATCGACGACATCAGCCGCTCGCTATACAGGGATGTGCCTCCGCAGTTCCTCGACCTGGTCGAGATTGCGACGTTCGTCTATGTGGCCGACCAGGCCACAACTCGAGGCGGTGCAGGCGTCGACAACATGGGTGAGGAGTGGCGACGCCAGCTCCACTTCGAGATTCCAGTGCGATGCGTTGATCTGTGGCAACAATCGGAAGTGGCCACGGCATTGCAAACGGTACTGAGCTTTCTTTCAGAGGACTGTTACACACTGAAGTTCCGCCGGTACAACTCTCCTCCGACCTTCGATCGGTTTATCAACTTTGGCGATAGCGACTGGGGTTTCAAGCCTGAGCGCATCGTGCTGTTCTCTGGGGGCTTGGATTCTCTGGGTGGTGCGGTTCAAGAGATCGTGGTTGAAGGAAGAGCGACAGCTCTGGTCACGCATCAGTCCTGCGCCAAATTCATCAACCGCCTGCGAATGCTGCGACAGATGCTGGACGACCGCGCCAAAGGGCCAAAGCCTCTGCACGTTACCGTAGGCATCAATAAAGACGAAAGTCTCAACCACGAGTACACCCAGCGTAGCCGATCATTTCTCTATGCCGTACTAGGAGCGACTATTGCCCAAATGTGCGGGCTGGACGAGGTGCGCTTCTACGAGAACGGCACTGTGAGTCTCAACCTGCCTGTCTCCCGCCAAGTGGTCGGTGCGAAAGCGACGCGCACCACTCATCCCAAGACGCTCGCCGGATTCCAGCACTTGTTCTCTTTGCTGGCAGGGCGACCGCTTGCGGTCGTGAATAAATTCCTGTGGAAGACCAAAGGCGAGATCGTCAAGCTGATCATGGATGCTGGCTGCGGTGGAATGATCGAATGGTCGACGAGCTGCACCCACACGTGGGAGATGAGCAACGCCCAGCCGCACTGCGGAAAGTGCTCGCAGTGCATCGACCGCAGGTTTGCCGTGCTGGCTGCTGGGGCGGGACAGTTTGAGCGGGCGGACAGCTACGGCGTGGACCTGCTGGTGCAGGCCCGTGACGAAGGCGAATCGAGAACGATGCTTGCGTCCTATGTGGAGACGGCTCAGCAGGTCGCCGCGATGAGTGAGATGGAGTTTTTCATGCGGTTTGGCGAGGTTGGCCGGATCGTTCGGCAACTTGGTGGCTCTGCGGATGAGAACGCCCGCCGCATCTATGATCTCTATCGTCGCCACGCAGATGAAGTTCTGAAGGTCGTTGATAGCGGTCTTCAGGCGCATGCTTCTCAGGTCCGGGCTCGCTCCCTGCCAGAAAGCTGCCTTCTCCGGCTGGTTCATGACCCCAGCGTGCCTCCGGAATGGGCTTCCGGCGGAACCGGGACTATGTCTGTCCCGACTGAGGTATCTGACCCGGATTACTTTTTCCGCCAACGAGGTGAGGGATGGCAACTACGGTTCGCCGGTCACGAGCCCCAATGGCTCAAGCCCGCCATTGGCTATGCATATCTGCGAGAACTATTGCAGTTCCCGAATCGCACGTTCTCCGTATGTCAACTGCTTGTGGCAGTACACGGAGAGAAGGCCATCCTCCCGCTTGGCGATGGTGGAAAGGACTTTGACGCCACGGCGAAGAAAGCATATGCGATTCGTCTGCAGGAACTCGACGAGGAGCTTGAAGAAGCACAAGAGATGAACGACATCGGGCGGGCCGAGAAGCTTGGCACCGAACGAGCGCAGTTGCTTGAGCACATCCGAAAGTCTGGTTTCCGTGGAACGGCCAAGCGGAGCGATTCAGATCTGAACAACATTCGGAACAGCGTCTGCAACGCGATCAACCGTGCGTTGGCCACGATCAAGAAGTACGAACCGTCGGCCTTCGACCACCTGAAGTCAGCGATTTCGACGGGCTTTTCCGTCGTCTACCAGCCTACCGAATCCATCCCCTGGTCGTTCTGATCCGTGCTACACGCGATGTAGCACGCCGCAACGCCGGATGTAGCCCCTTCAGCCATGAAGGCGCATTCGGCGTTTTTCATGGCCTCAAGTAGAGACCACGCCGAGCGCCAGATACCCGGTATCTCCGGAAAGGAGAACGAGTTATGGCTGATCGGAAGTCGTCTTTGTCCCCCTCCCAGCAGAAGCTCCTCACCGAGATGCAGCGGATCAACTACGGCCGCATTGAGGGGCTGCCGGTGCGCCGTGGTGAGCCGGTGATGGACCCGCCGCCGCGCATCATCCGCGAGATCAAATTCGGCGCTGAGAACGGGCCGCGACCTGAAGTCGCCAAGGCTGACTTCGCGCTCAAGGCCCAGGTCCGCGATCTGTTCGCCCAGCTGGAGGCGCTGGGCGACGGCGTGATCCCCTGTATCGAGATTCAGCGCGGTCTGCCGTTCCGCATGACCGTGGAGGAGGTATGCGCCTGAGACGACGGGGTTGGCCTCCCCAGCACGTGTAACTGTAACGAATCCAAGTACCTGACAACTAACCGGCCACGAAGTGGAGGCGTTGTGGGTGCCGCAGAAGCGGCAATCCTGCAACGCCTCCATTGCATGTGGTCGTCGCTTCGACTGGCACCCACGCGACGCCTCCCGGCCAAGGGAGGTCCCAAGTGGACACCAATCAGAAGCGTTGTGAACTTACCGATTACGCACTCGAACTCGTCCATCACAAGGCGCGGCAACTCGTCGGCAAGGCGGGCTACACGCAGGACGATGTGGATGACATCAAGCAGGACCTGATCGTGGACCTGCTGGAACGCTTGCCCCAGTTCGATCCAACCAAGGCGACCTACAACACGTTCGTCGCCCGCCTGGTCGAGCGGAAAATTTCCAAGCTGCTCCGCGACCGCCAAGCGGAGAGGCGTGACCATCGACGCGATGTCTGCTCGCTCAACGAGGAGATCGACGCCGGCGAAGTCGAGCCGGTGCAGCGTCTGACCACCATCAGCCAGGACGATCAGGACGTTCGCACGGGCAAGTATGCGCGCCCCGCCGAGGAGCGTGCCCATCTCCAGCTCGACATGGAATCGGTGCTCGATGGTCTGACGCCCGAATTGCGGCAGGTCGCCGAGATGTTGCAGACCAAGTCCGTCTCCCAGGTCGCCCGCGAACTGGGCATCCCGCGCCGCACCTTCCGCGAGAAATACCTGACGCAACTGCGTGAGGTCTTCACGGCCAAGGACATGGACGACTACCTGCGGTAATCGCGTTCTCCGCCAGTTCGCCCCTGCGCCGGGTAAGTAACAGAAGGCGGCCAGGGGCGAGCTGGTCCGGAGAACCCGGGAGACACCAACGTGAGTGAACACATGGACGTGAACATCGACCTGAGCATCCTCGAAGTCGAACCCGCCCAGGAATACCACGCCAAGGCGGACCGCTTCCTGACCAGCCATCAACTGCTGGATTTCATCAAGTGCCCCTGGCTGCATCGCAAGAAGTGCATCGGGCTGATCGAGGAGACGGACTCGGCTAGCTACCTGATCGGCCGGGCTGCCCACGTCCGCATTCTCGAAGGGCGCGAGGCCTACGAAGCGGCGTTCGCCCTGGGCGGGCCGGTCAATCCCAGGACCGGCAAGCCGTTCGGCGCTGGCACGAAGGCGTTTGCCGAGTGGGCCGAAGCTCAAGGCAAGCCGGTGCTTTTTCACGAACAAGTCGAGCTCGTGGAGCAGATGGCCACCGGCGTAGCCATGAACAACCAGGCGGTGGACCTGCTGCTCTATGGCCGGGCCGAGGGTGTGGTGCGGGCCGAGTACTGCGGCACGCCGTGTCAGATTCGCATCGACTGGGTGCATCCGCACCGGGGCATCGTCGACTTCAAGACCTGTGATGACCTCACGTGGTTCGAGGCCGACGCCCGGCGTTACGGCTATCACCGGCAGATGGCGTTCTACCGGGCCGTCCTGGCCCAGGTGATCGGCGGCCAGATGGTCCCGGTCCACCTGATTGCCGTCGAGAAGAAGGAACCTTTCCGCTGCGGGGTATGGCGGGTCAGCGATGACACGCTGGCCATCGCGCAGCGCGAGAACGAGGCCGCGATCCGTCGGCTGCTGGTCTGTCGCCAGAAGGATCAGTGGCCCACGGGCTACGAGGAGATTCGCGTGCTGGACGTGGCATGGGCATGTCTTCACGCCCGAGCGGCTTGTGGCGAGTCCCATCACGCGGCGGCCACCCCTCGGGCGCTTCTGGCAGGACCGGGTTTGCCCGAGGCCTCATAAGCCTCGGGACGCGGGTTCGACTCCCGCACCTGCCATTGGCTTTCACACGCTGGCCAGCGTGACGAGATGTGTGACCCACGAACCCTCAATCAGGAGCGATGAAATGATCCGCAACTATCGCAAGTGCGATCCGCCGACCTCGGCGCTGGCCGGTCGGCATGTGCAGGTCTGCGGTTGCGCCAAGCGCCACCGCGATCTGTGCCTGGCGGTTGTGAAACGCCAGCCGGGCCTGACCGCCCGCGAGATCGAGGCCCGAATCGGCATCAAGGCCCACAAGCGCCTGCCCGAACTGCGGGCCGACAAGCTGGTCCGCAACGGCCCGTGCCGCGCCTGCACCGTCTCTGGCCGCCGGGCCATGACCTGGCTTCCGCCCCAGTACCTCAACTAAGCCACGGAGAAACACGCATGACCATGATCGAGCAGATTCATCGTGGGCGCAGGCACTCCCCGCCGCGCCTGCTGATCTACGGAACCGAGGGCATCGGCAAGTCGACCACCGCTGCCCAGGCACCCAATCCGATCTTCATCCCCACCGAAGACGGCCTAGACCAGATTGACTGCGCCAGCTTCCCGCTGGCCAAGAGCCTTGCCGATGTGGAAGCGGCGCTGCGGGCGTTGATCACCGAGCAGCACGACTTCGAGACGGTCGTCATCGATTCGGCCGACTGGCTGGAGCGCCTGGTGTGGGATGCGCTCTGTGAGCAGTATGGCGCAAGCAGCATCGAGAAGGTCGATGGCGGCTATGCCCGCGGCTACATCCACGCCCTGACCCACTGGCGTCGTTTGCTGGCGGACCTCAGCACGCTTCGCAACCAGCGCGGCATGTGCGTGATCCTCCTGGCCCACGCGAAGGTCGAGAAGTTCGAGGACCCGGAGCACGCCGCCTACGACCGCTATTCCCCGCGCCTGCACAAGCATGTGACAGCGCTGCTGACCGAGTGGTCCGATGCAGTGCTGTTTGCCACGCGGAAGATCATCACCAAGACCGAGGACGGCGGCTTTGGCCGCGAACGGACTATCGCCGCCGGCCTGGGCAAGGATGGGGGCGAACGCATCCTCCGCACCGTCGGCAGCCCCGCGTGCGTGGCCAAGAACCGCTACGGCCTGCCGGCCGAACTTCCCCTCTCATGGCCCGCGCTGATGCAGGCCCTCACCGAGCAACCGCAACCCGTCGCCCAGCCGCACCTGCGTCTGGTCGGCGCTGAGCGGAATACCAACCGCAAGGAGCACTGAACATGGCAAACCTGAACGGATTCAACGCCCACGAAGTCGAACCGACGAGCAACTTCGAGCCGCTGCCGGCGGGCAAGTACCTCGCCGCCATCACCGAGAGCGAGATGAAGCCCACGAAGAACGGTAGCGGGAGTTACCTGCAGTTGGCGTTCACGATCCTCGAGGGCGAGTTCAAGAACCGCGTCCTCTGGGCGCGGCTGAACCTCAACAACCCCAACGCCACGGCGGTGAAGATCGCCAGATCGGAACTCTCGGCCATCTGCCACGCGGTGGGCGTGATGCAGCCACGCGACAGCGTCGAGCTACACAACATCCCGCTGCTGATCACCGTCAAGCTCAAGAAGCGCGAGGACACCGGCGAGCTAACCAACGAGATCAAGGGGTACGAAGCCAAGACCGCCAGCACCGGCCAGCCGCAGCAGGCCCCGGTGACCAGCAACACCCCGCCGTGGAAGCGATAAGGAGGCCGCCGTGGTGATGACTCTTCCGTACCCACCCAGCGTGAACCATTACTGGCGTCGGGTCGGGCCGCGCACCTTGATCAGCCGGGAGGGCCGGACGTTCCGCGCCAGCGTCTGCGCCCTCCTGGCCCGGGGCGGCGGCAACGGCCCCCGCAAGCCGCCCTCTGGCGGCCGCATCGCGCTGGCGATGGACGCCTTCCCGCCCGATCGGCGACGGCGTGACCTGGACAACCTGCAAAAACCCGTGCTCGACGCGCTGCAGCACGCGGGCGTCTACGAGGACGACAGCCAGATCGACCTACTGATCACGCGCCGGCGCGAGGTGGTGCCCGAAGGCCGGCTGCTGGTGGATGTCGTGGATCTGCCCCTGCGGCGTTGTCCGGTCTGCGGGAGCGAAATGCACCCCTTCAATCCGGAACTGAACTAAATATGCAGAAGCTCTTTCCCACGCTGCTGATCATCCTTGACGTCTGCGCCGCAGCGGCCTACGTGCCCGCCGGCGACTGGCGCAGGATCATCTACTGGTTGGCGGCGGCAACACTGACGGCGGTGGTGACATGGTGATGCAGCTTCGACCCTACCAGGCCGAGGCGGTCGCCGCCGTCTATAACCACCTGCGTAAGCGGGATGACAACCCTTGTGTGGTCATCCCCACGGCCGGGGGCAAGACGCCGGTGATGGCCACGATCTGCCGCGATGCTGTCCAGCAGTGGGACGGTCGCGTGCTGATCCTCGCGCACGTGAAGGAACTTCTCGAGCAGGCGGCGGACAAGCTCCACGCGATGGCTCCGGACCTGTGGAACCGGATCGGCATCTATTCGGCAGGCCTCAAGAGCCGGGACACCGAGCACCCGATCATCGTGGCGGGCATCCAGAGCGTCTATCGCCGGGCGACTGAACTGGATCGCTTCGACCTGATCCTGATTGACGAAGCGCACATGCTCCCGCCGGATGGCGAAGGGATGTACCGCACGTTCCTGTCCGAAGCACGCATCGTGAACCCCAACGTGCGGCTGATCGGCCTGACCGCCACGCCGTACCGCATGACGACGGGCATGATCTGCGGGCCTGAGAACCTGCTGAATCACGTGTGCTACGAGGTCGGCGTGCGCGAGCTGATCGTGCAGGGCTACCTGTGTCCGCTCAAGACCAAGGCGGGCCGGCGCAAGGTGGATACGTCGGGCCTGCATCTTCGCGGCGGTGAGTTCATCGCTGGTGAGGTCGAGGCGCTGATGGATGATGACTCCCTGGTGCGCTCGGCCTGCCGGGAGATCGTCGACCAGACGCAAGACCGGCACTCGGTGCTGATCTTTGCCGTCGGGGTGCAGCACGCACTGCACGTCCAGAAGGTGCTCGGCGAGATGGGCCACGAATGCGGCTTCGTCTGCGGCGAGACCCTGCCGTTTGAGCGCACCGAAACCCTCCGGCGGTTCAAGGCCGGCACGCTCAAGTACCTGGTCAACGTCAACGTGCTGACCACCGGCTTCGATGCGCCCAACATCGACTGCGTGGCCCTGCTGCGCCCGACAAACTCGCCGGGCCTGTACTACCAGATGGTCGGGCGGGGTTTCCGGCTGCATCCGTCCAAGGAGAACTGCCTGGTCCTGGACTTTGGCGGCAACATCTTGCGGCACGGCCCGGTCGACGCCTTGGAGATCAAGGAACGAGCCACGGGCACGGGTGAAGCGCCCGCGAAGGAATGCCCGCAGTGTCAGGCGGTGATCCATGCCGCCTACAGCCTCTGCCCGGAATGTGGATACGAATTTCCACCGCCTAAACGCCAGCAGCACGATCACGAAGCATCAACGGCGGGAATCCTCTCCGGCGAAGTCACTGAGACCGAGTACGAGGTGCAGGATGTCCACTACAGCGTCCACGTGAAGCGTGATGCACCGGAAGACCACCCGCGCAGCATGCGGGTGGACTACCGCGTCGGCCTCAACGACTACCGCAGCGAATGGATTTGCTTCGAGCACACCGGCTACGCCCGTGCCAAGGCCGAGTCCTGGTGGAAAGCACGTTCACACGAGCCGTTCCCGCAGTCATCCCAGCAGGCGGTAGACATCTGCGAAGCAGGCGGCATTGCCCCGACGTTGGCGATTACCGTGCGGTCGGTGACCGGCGAGAAATACGACCGCATCATCAAGCACAAGCTTGGACCGATCCCGCCGCTCCTGGACGGCAGCGACGAGTACGACGATGGCGATCTGCCGGTCTACGCCGGCCCGTCCGATGAGGAGATTCCGTTTTGATCACGGAGCAGGACACCCTTCATGAAGCCGCGATGGACTACCGTGCCGCCGGTCTGTGCGCACTGCCGGCGATTCGGGCCGAGAAGCGCCCGGCGGTGGGCCAATGGAAGCGATATCGCAAGTCGCTGCCCACAGAGGCCGAGTTGTCCGCTTGGTTCGCCAATGAGCCGGACGCGATCTGCATTCTCTGCGGGAAAGCGTCGAACCATCTGGAGATTATCGATTTCGACGCCCAGGGAGAGTTGTTTACTGCCTGGTCTGAGTGTGTCCCCGCCGACCTGCGTAGACGTGTGGTTGTCGAACGCACTCCGTCCGGCGGATATCACGCTATCTACCGTTGCGAGCGTGAGGTCTGCGGCAGCATGAAGCTGACCCAGCGCCGTCTTGGCGACAAGATCGTCACGCTGATTGAGACCCGTGGCGAGGGCGGGCTGTTCCTCTGCGCGCCCACACCCGGCTATGAGGTGATCCAGGGCGACCTGTGCGACCTGCCCGTGCTGACTGAGGCGGAGAGAGACGTTCTACTGCGGACAGCCTGGGAACTGAACGAATATGTGCAGCCGGTGGTCGATTGCCCGCCACACAGTGGTATTGTCGGCCAGAGAAATCCATCATCGGCCGCACAAGCCGCTTGTGCGTTGCACAGCACCGATCGGCCCGGTGATGATTTCAACAAGCGCGGCGATGTGCGGGCTGTGCTCCGACAGCACGGCTGGACGCTGGCCAAGTCTGGCGAGAATGAATACTGGCGGCGGCCGGGCAAAACCTCGGGCTGGTCAGCTACGCTCAAGGACGGCGTCTTCTACGTCTTCAGCGCCAATGCCGCGCCGTTTGAGCCCAACCGGGCCTATTCGCCATTCTCGGTCTACACGCTCCTGAACCACGGAGGCGATTGGGCGCAGGCCGCCAGCTCTCTGCGGCTGTCGGGTTACGGCGGCGATTCTCTGCTGGACAGCACCCGAGGCGTGGACATCTCCGGCATCATCGAGCAGAGACAAGCCGATGTGGCTGACAACCCCGACACCTCTCCAGCGGTGCCAGAGATTCCCGACCCCGGGCCGATGCCGCCGGAGATGCTGCGGATGCCAGGGTTTGTCAGCGAGGTGATGGATTACTGCCTGATGACGGCCCCATACCCGAACCCCGTCATGGCCTTCGCGGGAGCGCTATCACTGCTGGCGTTCCTGGCTGGGCGGAAGGTCCGTGACTCGGGCGACAACCGCACCAACATCTACCTGCTGGGCTTGGCCCATTCGGCGGCCGGCAAGGATTGGCCCCGCAAGGTCAATACTCGCATCGTCCACGAGGTCGGCATGGCCAATTGTCTCGGCGAACGTTTCGCCAGCGGCGAAGGCATCCAGGATGCGCTATTCCAGACGCCAAGCATGCTGTTCCAGACCGACGAAATCGATGGGATGCTCCAATCGATCAACAAGGCCAAGGACGCCCGGCACGAAGCCATCATGTCCACACTGCTGACGATGTACTCGTCGGCCAACAGCGTCTTTCCCATGCGCCGCAAGGCGGGCAAAGAGTCGCCCGGAGTCATCAATCAGCCCAACTTGGTGATCTTCGGCACGGCGATCCCGAACCACTACTACGAGGCGCTGTCGGAGCGGATGCTCACCAATGGCTTCTTCGCCCGCATGATCATCCTGGAGGCCGGGCCACGTGGCACGGGCCAGGAGCCGAGCATCCGAGACCTCCCGCCGCGCGTACTGGCGACGGCCAAATGGTGGGCGGATTACCGGCCCGGCACGGGCAACCTCGAAGACTGGCATCCGGTCCCTGCGGTGATCGAGCACAGCGACGAGGCTCGGCGCGTGCTGGTCGAAACGCGCCAGCAAGCTGAAGCCGAGTACAACACGGCCGAGAGCAAGAGTGATCCGGTCGGCACCACCGTCTGGGGCCGCGTCAGTGAACAGGTCCGCAAGCTGGCGCTGCTATACGCCATCAGCGAGAACCATCAGTCGCCGCACATTAGCCTCGCAGCGGTCGAATGGGCTTCGGCGTTCGTCATGCACCAAACCCGGCGGATGCTGTTCATGGCCAGTCAGCACGTTGCAGAGAACCCGTTCCACGCTGAGTGCCTCAAGGCGGTGGAGAAGCTGCGTAAAGCGCCGGGTCAAACGCTGCCTCATAGCGTGCTGCTCAAGCGGATGAGAATGGATGCCAAGAGCTTCGGCATGCTCATCGACACGCTGCTCCAACAAGGTGACATCGAGCCCGTCGAAACCAAACGGGCTGGCTGGCCGAATCGCGCCTATCGCCTGACGGGCGGGGTGAATCTTGACGGTGAAACATCGCCAGGGGGTGAAACATGAACGGCAAAAACCAGCTCATGATTCCCCAAGATTCACCCAAGATTCACCTCGTGGGGGTGAATCTTGGAAACCGCGAAAAGAGCGTAAAAACAAAGAAAACAACAACTCAATCTTCATGTTTCTCTCTTTCACCCCCACCCCCTCGCGCGATGCCTGCCCGCGCATTTTCGCGTGTGTACGCGAGGGGGTGGGTGAAAGGGTGAATCTTGCGATTAGGTACTTCCCGGCCAGCGCCTCGGAAGATGGCGGCGGGAACAGCCACCAGCATAGGCAGAGTTTGTTTTGGCTGTCCGTTTTCTGACCACGACACACAACGCACACGGAGGTGCAACCATGACGACCAGGACGTTCGATGTCGAATTGCGGCCCATCGACGCAATCCAGCCGTATCCGGGCAATCCCCGCGTCAATGACGACGCCGTGGACGCCGTGGCGGCGAGCCTGAAGGAATTCGGCTTCCGCCAGCCGATCGTGATCGACGCCGAAGGCGTGATCATCGCCGGCCATACCCGCTGGAAGGCGGCGAAAAAGCTCGGCCTGACCAAGGTGCCGGTCCACGTCGCTACCGACCTGACGCCCGAGCAGGCCAAGGCCTACCGCATCGCGGACAACAAGACGGGCGAACTGGCCGAATGGAACTTCGATCTGCTGCCCATCGAGCTCAAGGACCTGCAGCAGGCCGACTATGACCTGGGCGTGCTGGGGTTCGATGACGAGGAACTGGCCAAGCTGCTCAATGGCGACGTGGCCGAGGGGCGGACCGATCCGGACGCCATCCCCGAACCGCCTGATGAACCGATCACCCAGCGCGGCGACATCTGGATGCTCGGCAACCACCGCTTGATGTGCGGCGACAGCGGCAGCGTGGAAGACCTCGACCGGCTGCTGGACGGCGCGGTCATCGACCTAGTGAATATGGACCCGCCGTACAACGTCCGCGTCGAGCCGCGTTCGAACAACGCCATCGCCGCCGGCTTGTCCAGCTTCAAGGCTGCCACCAAGCGAGATGCCATCGACGCAGCCGACGCACGCGGCATGCACCATCAGGGCTTCGACCTGGCCCGTGACAAAAGCAAGTCCAAGCCAACGACCCGAAAGATGCGGGCCAAGGACCGCCCGCTGGAGAACGACTTCGTCAGCGATGAGGCGTTCGATCAGATGCTGCTGGCGTGGTTCTCAAATGCCTCGCGCGTGCTCAAGCCCGGCGGCTCGTTTTACATCTGGGGCGGGTACGCCAAACTTGGCAACTACCCCAAGCCGCTGGAAAAGGCGGGGCTGTATTTCAGCCAAGGCATCGTCTGGGACAAGCAGCATCCTGTGTTGACCCGCAAGGATTTCATGGGCGCGTTCGAGATCTGTTTCTACGGGTGGAAGGAAGGCGCGGGCCACAACTTCTACGGCCCGAACAACGTCACCGACCTCTGGCACGTCAAGAAGGTCAACCCGCAGAACATGGTCCACCTGACCGAGAAGCCGGTCGAGTTGGCGGTGCGCGACATCCAGTATTCGTCGCTGCCGGGCCAAAACGTGCTGGACCTCTTCGGCGGCAGCGGCTCAACGCTCATCGGCTGTGAGCAGACCGGCAGGCGGGCGTACCTCATGGAGCTCGACCCGCTCTACTGCGACGTGATCGTTAAGCGATGGGAAGAGTTCACCGGCAAGAAGGCTGAGCGGTCGGCCACGACTGAGACAATCCCGACCGAGGTCGGGGCTGTTTTGGAGGGGGTGGGATGAGCGACCACTTATGCGTGGGCAGCCTTGGCGGCCTGCTCGCGGATGTACTGGCTGTCCTTGAGGGCGAACCTGCCGCGCTCGGTCTTCACGAACCGGCTGGCTTCGCCCTTGGTGGTGATCTCACGCAGGATCGCGGCGTAGAGCGTGCTGGCGGGTGTCTTGCCCTTGCGAGGTGTCCAGAGCTGGCGCTTTACCGCCAGGTTGACAATGTCCTTGCAGCGCATCGGGTTGCCGGCACCCAAGGACAGGATGTGGGCGGCGGCGTCGAGGAGGCTCCGCTTCCGCAGCCAGTCCTTGTTGCCCGAGCGCGTCGTTTCGCCGAGTACCTCGATGTGTTTCTCCCGCAGCTGTTTGACCGTCATCCGGCCAAGCGCTGCGAGCTCCTTGGCCATGTTCACACTCATGCTTTTCGAGCTCCTTTCATGCATCGCTCGCGGCTATCGAGCCGGCACATGAGGGCTCGTTCTTCGCCCCACATCAAGGCCGTTTTGCCTCTGGTTCGCGGGGTTTTCGGACGTGCGAGAGGAACGCGAACCGAGGCATGTTTGGCCTGCCTGGCGGAGGCGAAGCACGCCCCGGGCAAGAATGGCGGCGATCTCACGACGGCGCTCTTGCGGGGTCATCGCGGCCGGGTCAGCGAAGGGTTCATCCATTGCGGGCTCCTTGCGGATGTGCCCACAACGGCCTTCGCCTGGCGACCGGCTCGCTGTCTGGCTGGGTTGGTGCTTTTCGTCCTTCTCTTACTTACCCGGCGCGAGTTCGAAATGGCGGGTACGGGAGGAACCAGCAAACTAGTCACTCTCTACATATTACACTGTTGGTGTGCTAAAGTGTTGTCTGCCTGATCGACGCGATGGGCGATTACGTAAATAGTACGGAGGAATTCCGGATGGGATTGATGATTCATTCTCTTGGTGAACTCCCCGCAACGGTGGAACGCGGATTCTACGTTTACCTGCTGGACTACGGATGGGACGACCCGCTAGGTCATGTCGTATTGGATAATATCGACAGGATCTCGGATGAAGCATCGCGCAACGATGCGGTTTTTATTCGCGGCGTGGTTGGAGCGCATTTCACCGATGAGGTTCTGTCGTGGCACCACGTGAATGGTCAGCCAGGCGAGGACATCCTCCCTGCACTGCTTGTAACCACGCGCAACCCACACCAATTCCGCGAAGGTCAGTACGGGAATCACGCACTGGCACCGAGGGACCGCATGCTCCTCATCCCGCTGCGCGCAGTCTGCAAATCTCAAGCCGATGTAGCGCCATTGCTCAAGCAGCTTTTTGCCGACATCCGGGATAAGAAGAAGTTGAGCAATTTTGAAGTTGCTAAGAAGCTTCGCGCTGGCAAAGGCAACGCAATAGTTGACGCGCTCATTCTTCAGCCAAACGTTGCTGGTCTCGGGGTAAATTTGAATATGATTATTGATTTTCTGCGTGGCCGACGGAGATAGTGCGGATTGTCAAGCGACAGTGCACTCGTCGGGGCGCGGCCCTTGGAATTTGGTGGGGTCGTTGCTATTCGGTAGTTGCGCACGGGTATGACTCAAGGCGAGTTCGAAATCGCTCTGGGGTCCGAGGCGAACGGGTCTGTTAACTGGACGAGGGCTGTTTACGAGAGAGTCAGAGAGTTCGGGGCGTTGCTCTCGGCGGCCGGGCGAGAACGTATAGGTTCACTGCCGCAACGTGGTGGAGGCGGGTTGAAACAGAGAGCGCGGCCCGTGCGGGCGACAGCGCCGTAACCCTTTGCGGGCATAGAGATACGAAAACGCCCGGCCATTCTCATGGTCGGGCGTTCGCGTTAACTGGATCAGCCGAATGGGTTCGGCTGGATGGGTCAAGCTCCCTATCCACAACCCCCTCGAACCGATTCTCTCCGGAAGATCTGACAATCTGTATCAAAGTGGCTGGTTGACAGGCGACGAACGGCGCTGACCAGACGAGATGTGGGGCCTCAGCCCGGCAACCGGCGGTGCGGCTGGGAACCGCCCTTCCAGGCCCGCCAGCGGTGTGCAAATACTCGTCCCTGCCCGAAGTACGCCGCGGGAGAGGTTCGGCGTCGCCCCGTCGTGCAGAGAACCCGGCGTCCGTTCATAATGGGGCAATGCCGAACATCTTCCGCCGCCTGCTGACCACCTTGGCCGGGTCCGGTCGGGACGACCTCCGCCGCCAGATCCGGTACCTCAAAGCGGAGAACGAGGTCCTGCGGTCCAAGATCGCCGGTTCGGTTCCGGTCACGCCCGCGGAACTCGCCCGGCTGGTCAGGCTGAGCCGGCCGCTGGGCAGCGCGATCCGGTCGCTGGTCACCATCGTCCGGCCCGAGACCTTCTTGAAGTGGGTGCGAGAGACGGGCAAGCGGCCGAAACGGAAGACGCCCACGACGAAGCCGGGCCGCCCGCGCACGCCTGAGCAGATCCGGGCGATCGTGCTGCGGATTGCATGCGAGACCGGCTTCGGGTACACGCGCATCCTGGGGAAGCTGAAGAAGCTGGGGATCATGGGCGTCTCGCGGAGCATGGTCGTCAACATCCTGAAGGAGGCCGGGCTGCCCACAGGCCCGCAGTGCGGCTAGCGAACCTGGGATGAGTTCATCAAATCGCACGCCCAGACGCTGTGGGCCTGCGACTTCCTGATGACGCGGGTGCTTACCGCCAACGGCTGCAAGTTCGCGTTCAGCCTGGTCTTCATCCACCCCGGGACGCGCCGGGCGCACGTCTCGACCCACCACCAACCCCGATGCGGCCTGGCTCGCCGAGACCATGCAATGCTTCGCCACGGCCGTGCCCAAGGGCATGGCCAAGCCCAAGCTCCTCCTCCGCGACTGCGACGGCAAGTTCGCGGCCGGGGAGGGGGGGCGCCTTTGGCGCGGCGCTGGCCGGGGCTGGGATCGCATCCGTTCGGCTGCCGCACCGGTCGCCCAACCTCAACGCCCACGTCGAGCGGCTGATCCAGAGCATCGAGGTCGAATGCCTCGACCACTTCATCGTCCTCGGAACCCGGCACCTCGACCACCTGCTGAGCGAGTATACCGATTACCACAACCGCCAGCGGCCGCACACGTCTCTCGGGTTCGCCACGCCGCTTGGTCGGCCTCCGCCGGCTCGCGCCGGGCCGATCCGCAGTTGGGACATCCGCTGCCGCGAGCGGCTCGGCGGTGTCCTCAAGCACTATTACCGGAGGGCCGCGTGACACAGTTCACCCTTGAAACCTCGGCTGGAACCAGAGACGGAACAATTATATGAAGGCCTGGGGACTCGAACCGTCGTCGCTCCCGACGGCTGGACCGACGCACCCACCTGCCGCACATGGGTAACGAAACGACCTGACAATGATCTGAATGAGCGCCCGGTTGCCGCTGCCGACGCTGTGGGTTCCTGCGCGGTCGCCGTTCACCAACATGTCGGCACACAAAGCAAATCCGACGCGAGCATCGGACGGTCATCCGGTGAGTATGATCCAGCGTCCGCTACCGAACGAGCGATCGGACAAAGAGGCAGCGCAATATGCCCGGACAACTATGGAAAGCCTTGCAAGACCAAATCCCCGGACTTCGCAGGATCAGCCGTGTGCCTCGTCAGATCGTGGGGATCAGCCCCTTCGAAGGCAGCATCCAACCGACACGTGTGCCGCTCCTCTCGCTCGGGTCGGGGAGGCCGACCTTGCCATTCCCGCATCTCTGGAACTACCGCCAGCCCCTGCGCATCCTCGAGACCTTCTTCTGGAACGCCGACGCCGAGCAGGGCCCCGGGCGGCACACCCGGTATCTCGACGTACCCGGCTTCGCGCCGGTCCTCGTCTCGCGCGATCCGCGGGTAATCCGGGCCATCTCTGCAGAAACCGGCGACCGGGTCGGGTGGTTTGATCGCGACACGCTGCCGTCGAGCGGCATTGCTCGCGCGACGGGCACGGATTCGCTCCTCTATGCCAACGGACCGAGCTGGAAGAAGCAGAAAAAGCTGTCAACCCCTCCGTTTGCGCGGACGACACTCTTCCAACCCGAGCAGTTCTACCAGTTTGAGCAGACTTGTCGGCGCACCGTCTGCGAGCGTCTCGAGCTTGTCCGGCGACGGATCCAGCAGACGGGCGAGCCGGTGCGTGTCGAGCTCGAACCGGAGATCAAGGCTCTCATGCTGGAAATGCTCGTGAACAACTTCTTCGGCGCTGAGGTCGCGTATGCCGAGATCAGGGATCACTACGTTCCCGCGCTGGAGCATGTGATCGACCACATCGTGCGCGACACGGTCGTCAACAAGATCGGCATCCCGCTCCGATACCTACCCCCCCTCACCCGCGGCATCGCCGAGGCAAAGGAGGCCCGAGCCACGTTTGAGCAACTCACCGACCTGGTTATCGCACCGCGGAGACACGAGAAGGGGTTGTGGAGACACTTCAAGTCCGATGCTCCGGACCAGGCACTGCGCAGCAACATCAGGGTGTTCCTCGCCGGCGCTCTCGAAGCTACAACCTCATACGCGAGCTGGACAGTCTCGCACCTGGCTAGAAACGCAGTGGCGCAGGAGACGACCTTCAAGGAGGTCAGGGACGTTGAGGACTACACACCGCATGCCCTAGAGCGTGCCAAGTATCTTGGCTATGTTCTCGATGAAACGCTGCGGTTGACGCCCTCCCTCTACTTCCACCCGCGCAGGGCCACGGCGGACACGCGGGTTGAAACAACGTCCGGTGACACGCTGCTGATTCCGAGCGGGACACACATCCTCCTTGACGTCTGGCACGCGAATCGCCACGAGGACCACTGGGGCACCGCGGCGACAGGCCACCCGGCGCTGGCGTTCGTCCCGGAACGCTGGGCGGCTCTCGCCGCGAAGAAGCGGGGCGACCTCCTCCACTTCGGGTTCGGCCATGGGCCGCGTTTCTGTCCCGGGAAAAACCTGGGCCAGATGGAGGTGGCCCTCGTCGTCGCCGCGTGCGTGCGACTGTTCCGCTTCGAGGCGGTCAATCGAGAAAACCACGCCAGGGCAGGAATCTCCACAAAGCCCCTCGACGGGGCGCTGGTCAATCTCCGTCTACGGCAACTCGATGCAACGGTGATTGGGCATGCCCCCGATGCTGGCGGCCGTCAGCCTGTCCCGCCCGCCGGGCAGCCTCACGACCCCGCACGATCAGCATGCCCGTTCGCTGGCCGGCACACTCCCGGATGACGTCGTTCGTTTAGGACTCCGAAGGGGTGTTCCGTGCAAGGACCCTCACCGTCCACGGACCACCTGGCGAGACCATGTCGTCCCACTTGTTGCGAGACGGCGCCTGCGGTGCTGAGGTATTCATACCTGATCAACCCGGCAGGCCGTCGATGATCTGCTGCACTGCCGAGAGGTCGATGGTCCCGGCTGTGGTCTGGTTCGACACCGGCTCGATCACCGGAACGCTGGCCGCGTCCAGCAGCGCACCCTGTCCGGCTCGGATTAGTCGCAGGGCCTTAAGCGACGAGTCGCTCGTGTTCGCCATGCCGGGCACCATGTAGTACCGGCCGGCCTGGACTTTCGGAGGGCCGGGGTACAGGCCCGGCGGCGCGTGCGCAATCCCACCCTGCTCGGTGACTTCGAAGGTGTATGCCGCGCGGCCGTCTTCGCGGATCAGCGTGACGGTGTTGCGTTGCATCCCATCGTCGTGCCTTACCGTCTCACGGCCGGTCACGCCGATCTCGATCGTGGCATCGTTTGTGACGGCTGGCAGCGTGATGTCGCCCAGGTCAAGCTCGCCTCCGGTTTGCGCTGCCGTCAGCCAAACGATGACCTTTTCCGGCCGGTCGGTCATAAGGAAAATGAAGCTGTCCTGCCCCTTCGGCACACCAAACACCTCGAACAGCCCAGCGTCGTCATCTGAATCAAACCGGATATTGATCATCCCGGCACGATCTGCGCTCACCGACAGAGGCTGCCCCTGATCGTCCAAGGCGCGCCCCCTAACAGTGATGGCCTCGGGGGCAAAGAACACGACGGTGTAGACCTCCTGACCGGGCTGGAGGGTTATGAACTTCGCTGGCGGCAGGCTAAACGCGCGGTCGGCAAGCTTGGCCGCTTCGTCCTTGGCAACCATCTGTTGCTCTGGTCCCCAGAACACGATGGTCGGAACGCTAACTACAACCTGAGTTAGTTCCGCCGGGTACTCACCAATCAGAACCACATGGCCATTCGCATCCGTCGGTGCATCGATGATGGCTTGATGTGCCTCGCTCGGGGCGCTCATGGCAACGTACGTTCCCGCGGGGAACGGTGGCCCGTCTGTTGTCACAGAGACCCGCACCTCGACTCGTCGTGGTGGGTTCGCCGCGGGCACGAGGGTAGACGATAGCGTGATGCCTACCAGTCCGATCACCAACTGAAGAGCTAGTGCATGGATCATTGGTCGAGCCCCTGGGTGTTGAGGTTTGTGTCCGGGCCGGAGAGGAGTCTGCGCACCTCGTCCGCAACCGCCGACGAGGCGTTCAGGCCGAAGTACGGCGAGCCGGGTTTTGAGCTGTGCTCGTGCGAGTCAAGGATCGTCGCTTGGGCCGGCATCGGTGGCGCGTTGAGCGCCGAGTCGATCGAGACGACGCTATCGCTTAGAACCCCTAACACAATGGCACGCGGATTGCTCTTGGCCATGTGGTGCAAGGAGGCACACCCATGGCCAAGCCACTGCTGGATGACGAACTGTGGA
>Ga0207867_1000691_pt1 | contig 32813 bp, 26 predicted proteins | sample HigsolmetaAR206D_FD_184838 | JGI IMG/M metagenome (GOLD analysis project Ga0207867, IMG submission 184838) | Ionic liquid and high solid enriched microbial communities from the Joint BioEnergy Institute, USA - AR20-6-D (SPAdes) (version 2) ...
TACCCGCATCGGCGCCCTCCTGGATCAGTTCCAACCAGAAGAGTGCGCCAATTTCTTCAACGCCGCAGGATATCAACGCTCAATATGAAAATGCTCTAGCTGAATGGATAGGTGGCCACGCCTTGCCGTTGAAGTGTGTTCCCAACAGCACAGCTTCCGGTTTCGTAACAAAATTCCGTCAGGAATATTGCCCTTCCGAACGGGAAAGAAACGATCGCCCCGGCACGCAGGATTAAAAAAGATTTAAGGGTATCGGGAAATGGCGCTGGAAACTGGCGCCGCCTCTTGCGGACAGCGCGTGCCGGGTGCCGCCGCCGCGCTGGCGCGGCGGCGGAAGGGCAGTGGTTCTGTCCTTTGCCCCTGTCCCGCCTCGAGAGACCGCACAGGCGCAATCAGGCAAAAAGAAAGAGCCGTCTGGCGCGTTGGTCCGGCTCTTTCAGGTGCTGGGAGGAACGGAGAGGGCTGCGGTACCGCCTTTTCCTGGTCAGCGGCCCTGCCATCGGGGAGCGCGCTTTTCCACGAAAGCCCGCGGCCCTTCCTTGAAGTCTTCGGTCTGCAGGAGGCGTTCGAGAATCCTGCGCATTTCCGCCATGGAGTGTTCCTCGTGGCGGTCATGGCTGGCGCGGGCGGCCTTGAGGCTTTCCCGCACGGACAGCGGAGCATTGCCGCAGATGCGGCGGGCGTAGTCCAGCGCCGTCTCCAGCACCTTGTCCTGCGGCACGACCGCATTGACCAGGCCCAGCGCGTAGGCGCGCTCGGCGGTGATCGGCTCGCCCAGCGCGATCATTTCGAGCGCAATCGCCCGCGGGATCTGGCGCGGCAGGCGGTAGACGCCGCCCGCGCCCGCGAACAGGCCGCGCTTCACCTCCGGCAGGCCGAGCACGGTGCTGTCGGCCACCACCCGGAGGTCGCAGGCCAGCATGAATTCGAGGCCGCCGCCCAGCGCGCTGCCGTGCACGGCGACGATCCACGGCTTGTCCCGCTTCGATTCCACGATGCCGCCGAAGCCGCCGTCGGGCGTGCTGAGTTCATGGCCCCGGCCGGCGGAAACCTCGGCGAGATCCGCGCCCGCGCAGAAGGTGGGGCCGCCGGAGGAGGTCAGCACCACCACCCAGATGGTGGGGTCTGCCTCGCTTTCCTTGACGATGCGGTCGAGCGCCCGCGCCATGGCGCCGTTGACGGCGTGGCGCTTCTCCGGCCGGTTGAGCGTCACCACGAGAATGTGTTCATCCACGCGCTCGGTCAGGACAACGTCGGTTTCAGACATGATGTGCTCCAGATGTGTGTGAGGCTCATGCGTGCCAGATGTTCATCTCGCCCGAGCGCGTCACGGTGCCGGGCGTGCCGATGGGGTCGCCCTGCTTGCAGGTGAGCAGGTCGAGCATGTGCTGGTCTTCCTTCGGCACATGGGCGACGAACCGCTTGCCCTCGGGCGTGCGGCCGATGACGGTCGCGAAGCGGGGCGCGCCGTCGCGGCTGTAGGGAATGGTGTAGGTTTCGAGCGTCCCGGGCCCCTCGTAGAATTCCAGCAGCTCGGGCGTCTGGCCGCGGCGGCTGTCCGCAATGCCCTGCACGCTGTAGTCCTGCGGGAAGACGGCATGGTCCAGCGGGCGGCCGGACAGAACGATGGAGTGGCTGTGGGTGGCGTAGCCGCCGTTGGCAACCACCAGCCCCGTTGATTTGTCGGCGCGGAGCTTGCGCGCCATCTGCGCCACCGCATGGGTCATGCAGTTGCCGACCGGCGCGCCGCCGAAGGTGAGGCCGCCGTAGACCGTGGCCGGGCGCTCGGCGGGCCAGCCGAGAACCCGGCGCGCCATTTTCGGCACGCACGGGAAGCAGGAGTACAGCTCGACGTGCTGGATGTCGGCAACATCCAGGCCGTTGCGGCCGAGCGCTTCCGTGACGGTCGCCTCCAGCGACACCGAGCGGGTGTAGGTGTCGCGCAGGAGGAAGTCGTCGGATTCGTGGGCGGCGGCGCCGAGGCCGATGTGGACGATTTTATCCTCGGCCACGCCCAGCGCGCGGGCCGTGGCCAGGCTGGTGACGAGAAGCGCCGCGCCCATGTTGACGCCGGCATTGGCCACCATCAGCTTGGTGTAGGGGAAGCTGAGGAGCCGGTTGTCGTCCGTCACCGTGCGGATGTCCTCGGGCGGGACGGCCCTCTGCAGCCAGGCATGGGGATTGTTTGCCGCCACCTGCGAGAAGCCGGACCAGATCAGGGCCGTCTCGGCCTGCGCCTCGTCGAGGCTCTGGCCCCAGGCGGAGCGGGTGGCGTTCTCGTAGAGCGGATAGACGTCGATCGGCGTCACAAGGCCGTAGCGGCGCGCAAGCGGCGTGGCGAGCGCCTCGGCGGTTGCCGCCACCGAGTTGAACGGCGGCTGGCGTCCTGCGGCCAGTTCGGCCTGGGCGCGCTTGCCGGCGGTGCGCAGCGCCTCGCCGCCGGCGATGGCCGCGATGCGGATCTCGCCGCGCCCGATCAGGTTGGCGGCGTCGTTGAGCAGCTGGATCGGGCCGTCGCCGCTGGCCTCCCTGGTCTTGACGCGCACGGCCGGCGTCTTCGGCAGGAGCGCGGCCAGCCTCTCCTGGGGGTCGGCCATGGGGAAGCTGATCTGGTCCTCAACGCCCAGCCAGTCGAGCCTGTCCAGAAGCCGGACACCGGCATCCTGCTCTGCGGCCTCCAGCGAGGCCAGCATGAGCTGGAGGGAATCCAGGGCCTCGTAAGGATCGTTCGTGCGGTCGCAGAGCTCGCCGACGCCGATCAGAACGGGCGTCCGCTCAGGGGAGGTGGCGGCAGCTGCCATCATGCATTCTCCTTGTCGTCGCCGATGAAGGCCTGAAGGTCGGCGTAGGCCTCGGTGAAGCCGGTGAGAAAATCCTGCACCACCTGGCGCGCGCTGCGGATCTCGTGCACCAGGCCGATGCCCTGGCCGACAAAATAGCTGTTGAGCGCCTGTGCGCCGGGATGGCCGCTCTCCGCCGCCTTCTCGATGCGCTCGAAGGCGGGCAGGCTGATCAGGTGCTGGAACGGCATGGGCAGGGGCCGGGGGCTGCCCGGGCTGTCCCAGGCCTCGGTCCAGGCGGATTTGAGCTGGCGGCAGTATTTCCCGGTGCGGCTGCGGGAGCGCACCGTGTCGCGGGAGGAGGCCGCCAGCAGCTTTTCGCGCAGGGCCTGACCGCATTCAGATTCGGTGGTGGGAAGCCACACCGAGCCGGTCCAGGCGCCATCCGCGCCCAGCGCCATGACGGCAGCCATCTGCCGGCCGGTCATGATACCGCCGGCCGCCAGCACATAGGCGGAGCGGTCCGGCCCGAGGGCGTCCAGAATTTCCGGCACCAGCACGAGGGTGGAGACTTCCCCGCAGTGGCCGCCCGCCTCGGTGCCCTGCGCGACGAGAATGTCGACGCCGGCGGCGGCCTGCTTCAGGGCATGTTCGCGCGCGCCGACCAGCGCCGCGACGGCAACGCCGTGCTGGCGCGCCCGGTCGATCATCGCCCGGGGCGGCACGCCCAGCGCATTGGCGATCAGTTTGATAGGGTGACGGAAGGCCACGTCCAGCGACCGCTCCACCACATCAGGGAGAACGGTGATCTGGTCGCCCAGCCGGCCGCGATCCTCGGGGCCGAACCCGTCGGTCGGCACACCGTGTTGCGTCAGGAGATTCCGCGCGAAATTCCAGTGCTTCTCCGGGATCTGCCGGGCGAGCTCCGTGGCGGAGACATTGCTGGCCTCAACGTCCAGATTTTCGGGCAGGATGATATCGACCCCATAGGGGTGGCCCTCCACGTGGGCGTCGATCCAGGCAAGCTCCTCCTCCAGCTGCTCGGGCGTGTGGCTTCCCGCGCCGAACACGCCCATACCGCCTGCCTTGCTGACCGCCACCACCACGTCGCGGCAATGGCTGAAGGCAAAGAGGGGAAACTGGATGCCCAGCCGTTCGCAGAGCCCGGTCTTCATGCCACGCTCCATGTCTTCTCTTCAGGTGCGGAGGCCTCGTCCCAGAGAACGAGCGCGTCCAGTGCCTCGACGGAATTCCCACGCGCCAGCATGGGGTTGACTTCGAGCGAGACCAGATCCGGGCCCAGGGCCAGCGCCGCATCGCCGATGCGGACGATCGTCGCGGCCAGGGCGTCGCGGTCCACGGCAGGGGCGCCGCGATAACCGTCGAGCAGGCGGCGGCCCTTGAGCTCGTCCAGCATGTCGAGCGCGTCCTCCTTCGTGATGGGCAGGAGCCGCAGGCTGGTATCGGCCAGCGCCTCGATCCAGACGCCGCCGAGACCCGCCGCGATCACGGGGCCCCATGCGGTCCGCGCCGTGCCGACGAAGATCTCGATGCCGCCTTCCCGCATGGGGGCGACGATGCAGCCCTCGATCTTCGCCTCCGGGCAGGCCGCTTTTGCGGCCGCCATGATTTCGTCAAAGGCAGAGCGCACCGCTTCCGCGCTGTCGAGCCTGAGTTTGACGCCGCCGATGTCGCTCTTGTGGGCGATGTCGGGCGAGGCCACCTTGAGGACGACGCGGCCCCGCCCCAGCGATTCCCAGATGGCGGCCGCCTCGTCGGCGGACGTCGCCAGACGGTGGGGAATGACGCCAACGCCCGCCCCGGCCAGATAGGCCAGTGCTTCCCGTTCCGAACCGGGACGCGCATCCGCAAGCGCGGGCAGGGGCCGTTCCGCGCTCCGCCGGGCGGCGGACCAGCGCTGCGCAGCGGCGAGGGCGGCGATTCCGTGGTCGATGCCGCTGATCGCCATGGTGATGCCGCACTTTTCCATCACCTCGCGGGAGAAGGCCCCCTGCGGCCGCATCGCCTGGCTGATGAGCAGACCCGGGCGCCGGCCGCCTGCCAGCCCCTTGCCGACGCTTGTCATCAGTTCGGGGACGTAGGTGTCGGCCTCGTCGCTGGGCAGATCCTGGATGCAGGCGACCAGTTCCACGGCGGGGTCGTCGGCCAGGGCCTTCAGCATTTTCTCGAACAGCTCGGGCTCGCGCACGGCGGCGCCCGTCACGTCCAGCGGATTGTTGACGCTGCCGAACTCGGGCAGCAGGTCCTGAAGCCGGGCCTTTGTTTCGGGCGCGAGTTCGGGAAGATTGAGGCCGACCGCTTCCGCCCGGTCCGCGATGATCTCGCAGGCGCCGCCGGAGATGGAGGCGATGGCGACACCGCCGTTGATCCGGCCCGTCGCGGCGAGGAGCCCGGCGGTGGTGGCCAGAGCCTCGATCGAGTCCACCCGGATGATGTTGTGCTGTTTGCAGATGGTGTCGAACACCCGGTCGTCGCCGGTGACGGAGCCGGTGTGCGCCTGGGCGAGTTTTGTGGCAAGGGAGCTGCGCCCCACCTTCAGCGCCACCACCGGCTTGTCGTTTTCCTGTGCCAGTTTCACCGCCCTGAGGAAGGCGGCGGTGTTGCGGATGCCTTCGATGAAGAGGGCAATGGCGCGGGTGTCCGGGTCGGTCGCCAGATGGGCGATAACGTCGTGCACCGCGATATCCGCCTCGTTTCCGGTGGCGACCACCGTGCTCAAGCCGATGCCCTGCTGGCGGGCGAAGCGGGAAATCACATGGGCGGTTGCGCCGCTCTGGGAGATGACGGCGATGCCGCCGCCCGGGCGCACCCGCTCGTCGACCGGGAAGCCGGCCAGCGCCACCCGCGCGGGATAATTGATGTAGCCAAGCCCGTTGGGGCCCAGCAGGTTCATGCCGAACCGGCGGACGATGGCAGCGATTTCATTCTGCCGGGCAACGCCTTCCGCGCCCGCCTCCGCATAGCCGGAGGTGAGCAGGATCACGTTGCGGATGCCGGCATTGCCCACGTCCTCCAGCGCCTCGGGTGTCGCCGCCTGCGGCACGAACACGTAGGCAAGGTCGGCGGCTTCGGGAAGCTGGGTGCAGCTGGTGTAGCCCTGGAGGCCGTGCGCCTCGGTGCCGCGCTGGTTGACGATATGAATCCGGCCCTCGAAGCCGATGGTGCGCAGATTTCCGAAAATCAGGTGAGACCAGGCGGAGCGGTTCGAGCCGCCCACAAGGACGACAGAGCGGGGATGGAAAAAAGCGCTGAGATCACGCCATTCATGGAAGGACGAGGCAGACACTGGCTGTTTTCTCCTGACCACCAGAGGGGCAGTGCCGGGAGAGAAGGCGCCGATAATTTCGGCGGATTCTGCCGCTTCTCTCCCGAAAGCCAGTGAAGCTTAATCAGGCCATGGGCTGACTTCTAATATCAATCCGCTGCTCTTTTGAGAGGAAATGATTGTAGTCCCGCGATGGCTGCCCTGACTCCTGGATCATGGCCTTCGCGCACTTCCACAGCGCGGCCACGTGCGGGCGGTTGTCGCCTTGCCGGCGCGCCAGCAGAAGCTCGAAGCGGATGGAGGGATCATCGACCGGGCGGAGCACAAGGCCGTCGAGGCGGGCCAGCGAATCCCGGAACCATTCCGTCACCAGAACAGGCTGGTTGTGGCGGACGGCGTGGTGGCGCACGCCCATGGCGCTGGCCTCCGGGCAATAGGAGACGGAAATTCCCTTGCTCGCGAGAATTTCCGCGATGAGGTCGTAAACGGCCGGATTGAATTTTCGCCGGAAGTTGCCGATCGTCTCGCCCGCAAGCGCTTCCAGCGGAATGCGCGGCAGGTTGGCGAGCCGGTGTTGGGCGGGCATGAGCAGCGCCAGTTCCGTGGTGCCGATGACCAGCGTGTCCATGTCCGGCAACTGCATGGGGCCGAGGAGAAAGGCGGCGTCCAGTTCCTGGCTGCGCAGTTTTTCGAGCAGGGTGCTGGAATATCCGTTGAGGATGTCGATTTCGAGATCCGGGTGCTTCTGCATCAGGGAGTCGATCAGGTCATGGCGTTCCGTCACGTCGACGCTGAATTCCGGCGCGCCGATCATCAGCTGCTGGTTGAAGCCGTTCCTGATCATGCTGGCGCATTTTGCGAATTTCTGGTGCGCTTCCAGAAATTCGTAGGCGACGGGCAGCAGCGTCCTGGCCTTGGGCGAGAGTTCGACCACCTGCTTGCGGCCACGCTTGAAGAGAAGAAATCCGACGCTGTCCTCCAGCTTCCGGATCTGTACGGAAAGCCAGGGCTGGGCGATATTCAGTTGTTCGGCTGCCTTCGTGAAAGAACCATGTTCTGCCACAGCGACGAACATGCGGACGTGTTTGACGTCGATCCAATGCATAAGTCCCCCCCTGACCCACCGATTGTTTGTTTGGTGTGATCAGGGGAAGAGTAGACCTGTGAAAAAAGCGTCAGAGCTAGAACAAATGTCAGTAGACAGGTTCATTCATCGCGGCAGTCGCAGCCCCCGTTGCGCGATGAGACTGCGCTGGATCTCGTTGGTTCCGCCGCCGATGACCATCATGATCGACCGGCGCAGCAATTCCTCGATACGCCCGCCGAGCGGCGGATTGCCCGGGCCATCGCTGAGCAGGGCGGCAGGGCCCAGAATGTCGATGGCCGCTTCGGTGAGGCGCTCGCCGAGTTCGCTGGAGAATACCTTGCTCATGGCGGCCTCGACAAGAGGGGCCTCGTCGCTGTCGGACATCCGGATGGAGCGCAGCGCGAGCAGTCGTGCCGCATGCACCTCGGCGGCAAGCTGAGCGATGCGGTCCCGCACCACCGGGTCGGCCCCCCTGGGGGTGTCGCGCAGGTGGGCGATCAGGGCCTCGAACAGCCGCTCCAGCTGCGTGGCGTAGGCGCCCATGATGATGCGCTCCGAGGCGAGCGCGCGGGCGAGGATGGGCCAGCCGCCATTTTCGGGGCCGAGCCGGGCGGTTGCGGGCACCACCACATTGTCGAAGAAGACGTTGCAGAACGGGTGCCCGTAGAACGCCATGCTGGGGCGCACTTCGATGCCCGGCGTATCCATGGAAATGAGGAACAGGCTGATGCCGGCGTGGCGTCTGGCCGGGTCCGGGTCGGTGCGGGCCGCGAGGATCATGTGCGAGGCGCGGTGGCCGTCGCTTGTCCAGATTTTCTGCCCGTTGATGACGTAACTCTCGCCCTGCCGCACGGCGCGGGTGCGCAGGCTGGCGAGGTCCGATCCCGCCTCGGGCTCGCTGTAGCCGAGACAGAACGAAATGCTGCCGTCGCTGACTCCGGGCAGCAGTTCCGCCTTCAACTCCGGCGAGCCGAATTCGATCAGCTCCGGCCCCACGATCCGGCACGAAACGATGGTCGAAAGGTCGGGCGCGCCGGCGCGCTGCATTTCCTCGACGAAAACCAGCTGCTCCATGGCGCTGCGGTCCTGCCCATCCGCATGGCGCGGCCAGTTGAGGCGGGTCCAGCCATCCCGGCCCATGCGCCGGGCGAAGTCAATGTTCCAGATCCTGTCGCTGAAGGGGCGCTGGCGGTTGGCGGCGCGGTCGGCTTCCGTCCAGTTGCGGTCGAGCCAGTCCCGCACCTCCAGCCGGAACCGGCGGATATCCTCGGGCTCGGGGCGCTCCTCCGTGGGGGCTTCGTTCAGCAGCAGCGCGGCCAGTTCCCGCCGGATCGACAGGGTCGCGCCCGGCCCCATGACATCCTGATGGATGAGGCGGAACAGGTGCGGCGCTTCGTGTTCCTCGGCGTACCCTATGGCGCCCAGCATGTGCTGGGTCTCCAGCGCCACCTGCCGCAGGGTTGGCCCCACGAAGGCGGTGGCAAGCGTGGTCAGGCGCGCGCTGCTGGAATGTCCGCGGACCAGAGCGTCGACGGCCTCGTCGATCTGTAGCCCGCAGGCATCGAGCAGGATGGCGCAGGTGGCGAGCTTGTGCTGCACCGCCTGGAAGCGGCCGATCGGCTGGCCGAACTGGTGGCGGACGCGGGCGTGTTCCACCGCCAGGTCCACGCCGCGACGCGCGGCCCCCAGCGCCCGCGCGAGACTGCCCAGCTGGAACAGGCGGCGGCCCAGCGCCCAATCCTCCGGCGAGAGGCTATGCGCCCGCGCGGGCGCGTTCGTGAAGCGCAGTTCGGTGTGCCCGGGCTGCGCCAGCACGGGCGTCTCGACGATCTCGACAGCACCGGGGTCGAAGGCGAGACAGACAGATTTCTCTGGTGCGCGCCCGTCCTGGTGGAAGATCAGGATCGCACCGGCCCGGGATGCCCCTTCGACGAAGGGAATACGGCCGGATGCGTGACCGTTCTGCCACGTAAAGGGGACGTCGTCCGTGTCTGCTGCCGGGCCCGTGAAGGCGAGGGCAAGCGGCTGGTCTGTCGCCACCCAGCCCGGCGGCAACAGGGTCGCGGCAATGGCGGCGGCGAGCAGCGGGGCCGGGCACCCGGCCCGCCCCAGTTGGGCGAGGGCATGGAACACGTGGCTCCAGGTCTGCAATTCATGCCGGCTCGCCATGTCCGTGAAGCCGGCCTCCACCAGCGCCCGCCAGACGGGGGTCAGGTCCTGCCGTCTGGCGGGGGCCCAGTGGCGTTCCAGCAGCTGGCGGAGGGAATTTTCCAGCAGGTCGCGTTCCACCGCCGCTTCCGCGGCGGTGGTGTTCGCATGGGGTGCGTGCACGACGGTACCTCCGGTAGGACTGTTTCGCTCGTCTCGGCTCAGTAGCGCCAGGTCAGCTGTACCTGCACCGTGCGGGGCATGGAGATGTAGCCCACCTGGTCGGCGAACACGCCGTTGGCCGTGCCGGTGCCCGAGCCGGTGCTCGGGCCGTCCACCACACCCGTGGCGATGAAGCGGTTGGTCAGGTTCTTGCCGATGAGGGCGAACTGCCAGCGATTGTCCTGGGTTGTCACGCGCGCCGAGGCGTCGAGGCTCACGTAGGAACTCTGCCGGGAATAGGGGTTGTTGAAGGCCGAGGCCAGATAGCTGCTGCTGTAGCGGCCGTCCGCCGAGAGGCCGAAGGTGAGGGTGTTCGAAATCGGCGTGTCGTAGGACACTCCGAACGAGCCCGTCCACTTGGGCGCAACGGCCGTGGGCGCGCCGCTGATGTCCTGCATGCGCGCGCCCTGCGGGCTGAGCAAGGTGCAGCCTTCCTGGATGGTCTCGCCCGAGTAGCACGGCGCGATGAAGTCGATATAGCGGGCCTTGTTGTAGTTGATCGAGCCCCTGAGGGTCAGGCCCTCCACCGCATGCGGTGCAAACTCCGCCTCCAGTTCGATGCCCTTGGTGCGGGCCGAGCCGGCGTTGGTGCTGATGTAGGCGAAGGTGGCCGAGTTGAAGTAGTCCACCTGAAGGTCGGTGTACTTGTAGGTGTAGAGGCTGAGATCGAGCCGGAGCTGGCGGTCCATCAGGAAGGTCTTGATGCCGCCCTCGAAGCCGCTCGCCTTTTCCGGTCCGAACGCCACATCCTGCACGCGGGTCGCGCGCACGTAGGTGGTGCTGTTGGAGAAACCGCCGGACTTGTAGGCGGTCTTGTAGGCGCCATAGACGGTGATGTCCGAATTCGGCTTCCACGTCAGCGTGATTTCAGGCGACCAGTTGTCGAAGGTCTGGTCAGCTTTCAGCCGGTCGTTCGGGATGAACAGCGCCGCCAGAGACGGGGCGACGTAGGGCTGGAGGAAATAGCTGTCCTTCGTTTCGTGGATGTAGCGCACGCCGCCGGTCGCTTCGAGGCCCGGAACCATCTCCCAGATGAGCTGGCCGTAGACGGAGAGCGTCTCGCCCTTGGTCTGGGATTCCTTCTGGAAGGCGACATAGCGCAGGTGCGCGGGCGCTTCGCTGTTCTCGGCGCCGCCGGTGGCAACGTACTGGTCGTAGTCGCGCCTGGTCTTCTGGTAGTAGCCGCCCACCAGCAGGTTGACGGGCGAGTCGTAGGTGGTGTGGAGCCGCAGCTCCGACGAGAAGGCGCGATAGTCGGTGTCCTCCACCGCAAAGGTGTTGGAGGCCGAGGACGAGGCGTAGTCGCCGTCGAAGGTGAACCGGTTGCGGTTGTAGTTGTAGTTGTTGACCGAGGTGATGGTCAGGTTGTCGAACTCGTAGCCGATCGTGCCGGTCACGCTGAAGCTGTTGTACGTGTTGTAGAGGCTTCCGTCCGACTTGGTGTGGGGAAAGGTGTCTGCCAGCGCCTTCGGCAAGTGGTTGGAATAGTGAACGAACCGCCGTCCGCACGGGGTGTTGGGGTTGAGCGTGGCGCTGCCGGAGGCGCACCGGTAGGGAACGGCGTTCCAGGCCGGGTTGTCCGTGGTGCTGCGGCCGTAGCTCATCTTGAGGGTGCCGGTCAGGCGGTCGGTGGGCGTCCACTTCAGGGTGGCGCGGGTCAGGATGTCGCCTTCGCGCGGCGTGTCGGACTTGCCGGCAGGAGCAACATGCTCCGTGGCTGTGCCGGTCACCCAGTCGCGGGTGGTGTAGATCACGTCGTCGGCGGCGTTGGTGAACAGGCTGCCGAACATCTTGCTGGCGCGTGCGGCGACGCGCAGCCCGAGGGTATCGGAGAGCGGCGCGGAAATGATCGCCTCGCCGTAGACCTGCCGGGCGTTGAATTCGTAACCGGCGCGCGCCATGGCCTCGAGCCTGTCACCGGGGTCGGCGGTGGTGATGGAGATCACGCCGGCGGTGGCGTTCTTGCCGAAGAACAGCGCCTGCGGGCCCTTCATGATTTCCACCCGTTCGAGGTCGAAGAAGCCCTCGTTGATGATGCGGCCCTGGCCGTAATAGACGCCGTCCACAACAACCGCGACCGACTGCTCGATGCCGATGGAGGACGAGGACGAGCCGATGCCGCGCAGGTTGAGGCGGGCCGCGCTGCCCGCTGCCGAGCGGGACACCTGGAACTGCGGCGTCTGGGCGGCAACCTTCTCGATGCTGGTGAGGTCCATCCGGTCCACGCGCTCGGCGGAGAGAGCAACGATGGAGACCGGAACATCGTGCACGGACTCCGCTCTCTTGCGGGCGGTCACCACGATGTCTTCGAGGCCGATGTACGTTCTGCTGTCCTGAGCGGCTGGCTGGTCATCGGCCAGGGCGATGGACGGACTGGTCAGAGCGGTGGCGGCGATCAACGCGAACTTGAGAGCAGGTGTCGGGCGCGAGCGGCTCATGGGATTCCCCTCCAGCTGCGAAAATGTCCGGCTCGAAGTCCCTCTTTCGGGAACATTCGGTGTGCTGAGGCTGGAAGGATCGGAACGGCGGCTTTTTCTCTGGATGTTCTCGATCCGGCGTTTCCAGCGGGGAAATAGGATCATCTGCCGTTGCGCAGGTCCAATATGAAAGGATGGGAAATCTTATACGGGTAACTTATCAAATCAGCGGGGGACGCCCCTGCCGCCTGTTGCCCGCAGGTCTGCGGCGTTGGAGCGGAAGTGTAAGATATTCCTTACAACAGACGCGGCGCTGAAAGGGTAAGTCATTGATATTATGTGATGGCGGGTTTCTTGCATCCGCTCCGGAATTACTCTTGGAGGGAGGCACCCATATGAAATCCGGATTCAGGCTGCTCGCTCTGATGCTGGCGCTTTCCTGTGCAGGGGGCGCGACGGGCACGGCGGAAGCAGCGATTGTCAGCAAGACGTACGAGTTCACGGCTGAAACCGAGGGGCCGATCACCCTGCATCAGGGCAGGTTCTCCTACCAGCACGACATGGAGCTTGGATCACTCACGCTGACGTCGATCACCTTTTCCCTGCTTGATGTCGACTTCACCCTGGAAAATACGCGCATAGGGCGGATTGGTATCGACATCATGCTGGGCGGATTGATCGACGGCCAGCTGTCCCTGACGCCGTCCGCTACAACCACCTATGACTTTGTGCTCTGGTTCTCGGATCCGGAGCGGCCCAACTTTGTCTACACCCTTCCGAATGCAGTGGAGGGATTAGGCGAGTTCTGGACGGCAACCCGGGTTACGCTCACCGAGATTCCGGTTTCTCTGGATCCGGCTCCGCAGGAGGTGGCCGAGCCGGGCGCTTTCGGCCTGCTGGCCGCGGGATTTGCCGGTCTTGGTCTGGCCGCGGTGCGGCGGCGCAGGTTCCCTGCCTGAAAAAATAGCCTGCATTTTACAAAGAAACGCCCCGGCTTCGTTTCCGGGGCGTTTTGTTTGTGCCGCATCACGCCGCGGGGAGAAGCCGGAGGAGTATTGCCGCTTCCGTCAGGGCGCGGGCGGCGTCGTTCAGATGGGTGCATCCGGCAATACCGCGCAGCAGCCCCGGCACGGTGTCGCGCAGCTCCGGCAGCGGCAGGCCGATGAGGCCGTGAAGGCTCGCGGGGCCGTCGAAACATTCCCGATGCGGCAGCAGCGTGGGCGTTGCGGCGATCGCGGTCAGGCGGTGCGTGCGGGCGTCGGCCGTCGCGCGCAAGGCATAGGCGTGGACCCCGGCCCGGCGGCCGTCGGGCAGGGTGACGCTGTCCTGAAACAGGGCATGGATGTGGAGGTCGCCGTCGCGCCAGACGTCGATGCAGCGCAGGCGGCGCACGGACGGGCCGGCGTCGTCGACCAGGCCCGGATGAAAGGCATAAGGGTCGCCGCCCGTCTCCAGCGGGGGAACGAACACCGTCTCCTCCGGGGCGTGGCGCGCCGTGAGCGCGCTGGAGCCGGGCCGGAACCCGAGGCAGGTGCCAACGGGCGGCCGGCGGTCCGGCGGGGGAGGGCCGGGCGGTTGCCCGTTGCTCGACCAGTGGAGCCACACCGCCCCCTCGATGATGCTGAGGCCCACCAGATCATCGAGCAGCACCCGCAGCGGCCGCCCGGCAATGGCGCCCAAGCCGGGGGTGGCGGCGAGGGCAGCGCGGAACCCGCGCAGGGAACTGCGCCCGATCAGATCCTCCAGGCCATCGGCGGCGGGGCTGGCGTCCAGCGCCTCGATGATCTTGTCGGGCGAGAGGCGCACCCGCAGCGTGTCCTCGGTCAGGATTTCCGGGGCGGCCGGGGCGGCCGGGGCGGGTGGTGTCCGCAGGTCGCGCCCGCGCGCCGCGATGAGGAAGGGGCCCGCGCGGCCCTCCGGCCGGCACCCGTCCAGCGAGAGGGTGCGCCGGATGGAGTCGGCGCGCCGGGGCGGCAGCCGGAGCGCTGTGGCGAGATCCGGCGCGTCCGGCAGAATGTCCGCGGCGGCAACCGTCATGGCGTCTTCCCCCCGTCCTCAACAGAAAAGCCGCGCCAGGGCGGCGCGGCTTCCCCGATAGCACAGAGGATATCAGGCGTCAGGGCTGATTGCTGCGCTCCCGCTTGATGCGCTTGGCGAGCGACCAGCGGTGCACCTCCGACGGGCCGTCGTAGATGCGGAAGGCGCGGATTTCGCGGAAAACCTGCTCCACCACCGTGTCGCCGCTGACGCCGGTGCCGCCCAGCACCTGCACGCAGCGGTCGGCGACGCGGAACAGCGCCTCGGAGACGGCCACCTTCGCCATGCTGGACTCGGTCGTGCCCAGCGCGCCGGTGTCGAGCACGCCGGCGCACCAGTCGATCATCAGCTCCGCCTGCTTCAGATCGATCAGGTTGTCGGCCAGCATGAAGCCCACGCCCTCGTGGTCGATGATCGGCTTGCCGAAGGCCATGCGGCGGCAGGCGTAGTCGGCGGCGATGTCATGGGCGCGCTTGGCCGCGCCCCACCAGCGCATGCAGTGGGTAAGGCGGGCGGGCGACAGGCGCACCTGGGCGTAGCGGAAGCCTTCCTCCGCCGCGCCGAGGATCTGGTCGTCCTCGGCCCGCACGTTCTCGAGCACGATCACGGCGTGGCCGCCGGGCATGGAGCTGTCGATGGTGTCCAGCACCCGCTCGATGCGGATGCCGGGCGTGTCCATCGGCACCAGGAACATGGTGGCGCCGGTTTCGGTGCGGGCCATGACGATGCCGAAGGCCGCGCCGTCGCCGCCGGTGATGAAGGTCTTGCGGCCGTTGATGACCCAGCCGCCGTTCTCGCGCCGGGCGGTCGTGGCCAGCATGGAGGGATCGGAGCCGGCGCCGCCGTCCGGTTCGGTCATCAGGAAGGCGGAGCGGCATTTACCGGCGGCCAGCGGCTTCAGGAAGCGCTCCTTCTGCGCCGGCGAGGCCACTTTCTCCAGGAGATGCATGTTGCCCTCGTCCGGGGCCATGATGTTCATGGCCACCGGGCCCAGCGGCGAGTAGCCGGCCGCGCGGAACAGCTGGGCGGTCTCGCGGTGGGTCAGGCCATAGCCGCCGAACTCCCGGCTCAGCTGCGGGGCGATCAGACCGGCGGCGCGGGCCTTGGCCTTCAGCTCCAGCGACAGCTCCTCCGACGGGCCGTGGCCCCCCCGTGCGCGCGGGTCCTTCTCGTAGGGGATGACCACGTCGCGAATGAAGGCTTGGGTGCGCTCGACGAGCTCCGCAATATCTGGCTGGTGCATAGGGCTTCTCCTGCAATCCTTGCGCCACAACGCTACTCGGTTCTGGCAGCGGGGGCCTGCCCTGTTTGTGAATTTGCGGGGGCCTCGTTTCCACCTAGCATTTATCAGAGTCCACGGCTCTGGAGAAAATGCGCTTAGTGACAGCATTCCGTTAACTGATTGTGGGCCGGAACCATGACTATGCGCCCCATCGCGCCAGATCTGTTTGTCGACGGCGACCCGCCGCGCCTGATCGGCGGCCGGCACCGCGAGTCTGGCCGGATCGTCTTTCCTTTGCCGACGGGCGCCGAGCGCGAGTTGTACGAGCCCATCACCCTCAGCCCCCACGGCAAGCTGTGGTCGTTCACGGTCCAGCGGTTCGCGCCGAAGTCGCCGCCCTATGCGGGTCCCGAGCCGTTCGAGCCGTTTGCGCTGGGTTATGTGGAGCTGCCGGGCGAGATCATCGTCGAGGCGCGCCTCACCGGCGTGCCGTTTGATCAGCTGAAGATCGGCATGCCGCTCACGCTGACGCTCGAACCCTTCCGTACCGATCCGGACGGCGTGCAGGTTGTCACCTACGCCTTCGGCCCAGCCAGGGAGACGGCATAATGACGAATGTCTACATTGTCGGCATCGGCATTCATCCCTTCGGCCGGACGCCCGAGCGCACCGGCCTGCAGCAGGGCATCTACGCCGCGCGCAAGGCGCTGGAGGATGCGGGGCTGGAGTGGAAGGACATGCAGTTCGCCTTCGGCGGCTCGGACGCCGCGGGCAAGGCGGACACCATGGTCAGCCAGCTGGGCCTGACCGGCATTCCCTTCATCAACGTGCTCAACGGCTGCGCCACCGGCGGCTCGGCGCTGTTCGGCGCCTATTCGGCCATCAAGTCGGGCGAGTTCGACATCGGCATGGCGGTCGGCTTCGACAAGCACCCCCGCGGCGCCTTTGACCCCAAGCCGGCGGACTGGGGCCTGCCGGACTGGTACGGCGAGACGGGCATGATGCTCACCACCCAGTTCTTCGCCATGAAGATCCGGCGCTACATGAGCCTCTACGGCATCACGCCGCTGACGCTCGCGCGGGTGGCGGAGAAGGCGTTCGAGAACGGCTCGCTCACCGACCATGCCTGGCGGCGCACGCCGGTTGATATCGACACCATCCTCAATTCGCAGATGGTGAGCGATCCTCTCACCAAATACATGTTCTGCTCGCCCTCCGAGGGCGGCGTGGCGCTGATTCTGGCCAGCGAGAAGAAGGCGCGGGAGCTGGGCGCGGCGCTGATCAAGCTGCGCGCGGCGACGGTGCGCACCCGTCCGCCGGGCTCGTTCGAGGTGTTCTCGCCGGCGCTGGACATCGAGCGCGGGGAATCGGCCACCCATCTGGCGTCGCGGGCGGCGTTCGAGATGGCGGGCGTTGGCCCCGAGGACATCGACCTGGCCCAGTTGCAGGACACCGAGTCCGGGGCCGAGATCATGCACATGGCCGAGAACGGCTTCTGCCGCGATGGCGAGCAGGAGCAGTGGCTGGCGGAAGGGTGGAGCCGTCGCGGCGGCCGCCTGCCCATCAACACCGACGGCGGCTGTCTGGCCTGCGGCGAGCCCATCGGCGCGTCGGGTCTGCGCCAGGTCTATGAAAACGTAGTGCAGTTGCGCGGCCAGGCCGGTGCGCGTCAGGCGGTCGAGAACCCCCGTCTCGCCTACAGCCATGTTCAGGGCGCGCCTGGTCTTTCCGCCGTGACCATTCTTGAGCGTTAGGCAAGTATTCTATGGATTTGCAGTTTTCAGCCGAGGAACTGGCGTTTCGCGACGAGGTGCGCAGCTTCCTCGACACCCATCTGACGGAACGGCTTCGCTCCGGCGCGCGGGCGTCGCCCACGGTGTTCGCCGAGCCCGACATCGGGCTTGAGTGGCAGCGTATCCTCTATGCCAAGGGCTGGCTGGCGTACAACTGGCCCGCCGAATACGGCGGCCCGGGCTGGACGCCGGTCCAGCGCTACATTTTCGAGATGGAGTGCGCGCTGGCGGGCGCGCCGGTGCTGCCGGTGCTGGGCCTGAAGCTGGTCGGCCCGGTCATCTACACCTTCGGCACGCCCGAGCAGAAGCAGCGCTTCCTGCCCAAGCTGCTGAGCGGCGAGCACTACTGGTGCCAGGGCTTCTCCGAGCCCGGCGCGGGGTCTGACCTTGCCAACCTGCAAACCCGTGCGGAGAAGCAGGGCGACCGTTACATCGTCAACGGCACCAAGCTGTGGACCACCCACGCGCACCACGCCAACTGGATGTTCTGCCTGGCGCGCACCGACCCGACCGTGAAGCCGCAGCGCGGCATCACCTTCCTGCTCATCGACATGAACCAGCCCGGCGTCACGGTGCGGCCGATCAAGACGCTGGCGGGCGATCATGAGGTGAACGAGGTGTTCCTCGACAATGTGGTTGCGCTGGAGGCGGACCGCATCGGCGAGGAAGGTCAGGGCTGGACCATCGCCAAGTTCCTGCTGGAGAACGAGCGCGGCGGCTCGTGCCTTGCGCCGGTGCTGCTGGCGGATCTGGACCGCATCGCCCGCGCGGCGGCCGAGGAGCCCTCGGGTACCGGCGGCGTGCTGCTCGACAAGCCGGCCTTTGCGGCGCGTCTGGCGCGGCTGAAGCTGGAGGCCGAGGCGCTGCGTCTCACCGAGCTGCGCATTCTCGCCGAACTGGCGCAGGGGCGCCGGCCGGGTCCGCAGACCTCGCTGGTCAAGGCCATCGCCTCCAGCCTCCACCAGCAGGTGGACCAGCTTGCGATGGAGACCTGGGGCTATGCGGGCCTGCAACTGCCCGAGGAGCGGCCGCTTTACGGCAACACTGCGCCGGCTCCGGTGCGAACCAAGGAAGCCCAGGTAGCGGCGGCCCGTTATCTCAACAGCCGGGCCTGGACAATTTTCGGCGGCAGCAATGAAATCCAGTACAACATCGTTGCCAAAACCGTGCTCGGGCTATGAAATCCGGGCATACACGTAAGGAGTGGGGGGAGCAGCAATGCAGCTGAGCCGTGAGCAATTGCTACGCGCCTATCGTCAGATGAAGACGATACGCGAATTCGAAGAGCGCCTGCATGTGGAAATCACCACGGGTGAGATCGCCGGCTTCACCCATCTTTATGCGGGTCAGGAAGCGGTCGCGGTCGGCGTGTGCGAGCACCTGACCGATGAGGACTTCATCGTCTCCACCCACCGCGGCCATGGCCACTGCATCGCCAAGGGCTGCGACGTGAAGGCGATGATGAAGGAGATCTACGGCCGCCGCGACGGTCTTGGCGGCGGCAAGGGCGGCTCCATGCACATCGCCGACACCACCAAGGGCATGCTGGGCGCCAACGGCATCGTCGGCGCGGGCGCGCCGCAGGCGGTGGGCGCGGCCATTGCCACCAAGCTGGACGGCAAGGGCCGCGTGGCCGTGGCCTTCTCGGGCGACGGCGCCTGCAACCAGGGCACCACGTTCGAGGCCATGAACATGGCGGTCGTGCTCAAGGTCCCGGCCATCTTCGTGTTCGAGAACAACCACTACTCCGAGCACACCGGCGTGGATTATTCCGTCGGCACGCAGCGCGACATCGCCAGCCGCGCCGAGGCCTTCGGCATGCGGGTGTGGCGGGCCAACGGCTGCGACTTCTTCGACAGCTACGAGGCCATGCGCGAGCTGCTGGAATATGTGCGCGCCGGCAACGGCCCGGCGGCCATCGAGTTCGACACCGAGCGCTTCTTCGGCCACTTCGAGGGCGACCCGCAGCGCTATCGCGGCCCGGGCGAGCTGGAGCGGATCCGCGCCGAGCGCGACTGCCTCGTCGCCTTCCGCAACAAGGTGATCCCGGCCGGCCTGATCGACGGGGCGGCGCTCGACCAGGTGGACGCGGAAGTGGTCCAGCTGATCGACGAGGCTGTGCGGGAAGCGCGTGCGGCGGAGCCGCCTCGGCCTGAGGATGTGCTCACCAACGTGTATGCCGAGTACTGAGGGGGGGAAGGCTCATGACTGTGATGACCATTCGCGAGGCGATCTCGCGCACGCTGTACAGCGAAATGGAGCGCAACCCCGACGTGATCATGCTCGGGGAGGATCTGGTGGGCGGCAACGGCACCCCGGGCGGTCCCGAGGCCATTGGCGGCATCTGGAGCACCTCGACCGGCTTCTATGAGCGGTTCGGCCCGGATCGGGTGATCGACACGCCGATCAGCGAGAGCGCCATTGTCGGCGCGGCGGCGGGTGCGGCGCTGGCGGGCAAACGCCCGGTCGCCGAGCTGATGTTCGCGGACTTCGTCGGCGTCTGCCTTGACCAGCTGTGGAACCAGATGGCCAAGTTCCGCTACATGTTCGGCGGCAAGACCGACTGCCCGGCGGTGGTGCGCCTTGTCTACGGCGCGGGCATGAACGCGGCCGCCCAGCACAGCCAGGCGGTCTATTCCATGCTCACCTCCATTCCGGGCCTCAAGGTGGTGATGCCGGCCACCCCGGCGGACGCCAAGGGCCTGCTGCTGTCGGCGCTGCGCGGCCGCGACCCGGTGATGTTCTTCGAGCACAAGGCGCTCTACACGGTGAAGGGCGAGGTGCCGGATGAGGACTACCTGATCCCGTTCGGCCACGCGCGCGTGACCCGCGAGGGCCAGGACGTGACCATCGTCACCTGCGGCCAGATGGTCGGTTTCTCCGAGCGGGCCGCCGATGCGCTGGCGCAGGACGGCATTTCCTGCGACGTGATCGACCTGCGCACCACCAGCCCGCTGGATGAGGACGCCATTCTCGACTCCGTCGAGGCGACCGGCCGTCTGGTGATCGTGGAGGAAAGCCCGCCGCGCTGCTCGCTGGCGACGGACATCGCCGCGCTGGTGGCCAACAAGGCCTTCTCCAGCCTGAAGGCGCCCATCGAGATGGTCACGCCGCCGCATACGCCAATTCCGTTTGCGCGGGAGCTGGAGCGCGCCTACCTGCCGTCGCCGGAGAAGATCGAGGCGGCTGTCCGCAAGACCCTGGCCTACTGAGGAGGGACGGCGTGAGCAAAGTCCAAGCCTTCACGATGCCCAAATGGGGCATCGAAATGTCGGAAGGCCATTTGGCCGAGTGGATGGTCAAGGAGGGCGAGTCCTTCACCAAGGGCCAGGTGCTGGCGCTGGTGGAAACCGACAAGATCACCAACGAGATCGAGGCCGAGCAGGACGGCGTGATCCGCCGCATTCTGGCGCCTGCGGGCGGCACCTATGCGGTCGGCGAGCTGCTGGCGGTCATGGCGCCCGCTGACGTGCCCGACAGCGAGGTGGACGCGTTCATCGCGAGCTTCAAGCCGGCGGACACCCGCATGGCGGCGGCCAGCGGTCAGAAGGCGGAAGCAAAGCCGGCTGCGGCACCTGCCGCGCCCGCGGCGGCTCCGGCTGCGGCACCGGCCCCGAAGGCCGTGCATATCCCGGAGGATCTGGCCATCAGCCCGCAGGCGCGTCTGCGCGCCGCCGAGCTTCAGGTGGATGTTACCAGGATCAAGGGCTCGGGCCGCAACGGCCGCATCACCGCGCAGGACGTGGAAATCGCCGCGCGGCCGCCCCGCGCCGTCGGCGGCGGCGCGCCGGTCTCGATCGCGCCGACCACGGCCGATTACGAGGATGTGTTCGCCTCGCCCATGGCCAAGCGTCTGGCGGTCATGCACGGGGTGGACCTGCGGAGCCTTCAGGGCAGCGGCCCGCGCGGGCGCATCCGCAAGTGCGATGTGCTGGCGGCGGTCGAGGCGGCCGGCGGACGCCGCGCCGTGCCGTCGGGCGAGGTGCAGGTCATCCGCATGACCCCCATGCGCAAGACCATCGCGCGCCGGCTCACCGAGTCCAAGCAGAACGTGCCGCACTTCTATGTGCGGGTGCAGGCCCGCGCCGACCGGCTGGTCGAGGTGCGGCGCATCGCCAACCTGGCGCTCGGCGCCAAGGCGAGCATCAACGACTATCTGGTCAAGGCCTGCGCGCTGGCGCTCACCCGGGTGCCGGAGGTCAACATCCAGGTGCACGGCGACGAGATCCACCGCTTCCCCAACGCGGACATCTCGATCGCGGTGGCGACCCCCAAGGGTCTGCTCACCCCGGTCGTCCGCGCGGCGGACCTCAAGTCCATCCCGGAGATCGCCGCCGAGACCCGCGCGCTGATCGACCGGGCCCAGGCGGGCCGGCTTCAGGCACACGAGTTCGAGGGCGGCAGCTTCTCGCTCTCCAACCTCGGCATGTTCGGCATCGACCAGTTCGACGCCATCATCAACCCGCCGCAGGGCGCCATTCTCGCGGTGGGTGCGGTGCGCCCGCAGCCGATCGAGGAAAACGGCGCGCTGCGGATGGTGCCGATGATCAGCCTGTCCCTGTCCTGCGACCATCGCGCCATCGACGGCGCGGACGGTGCGCGGTTCCTGGCGACCCTGCGCGAGATCATCGAAGCGCCGGAGCAGCTGCTGGAGCGCTGAGACACGATATCCGGGCCGGTCAGGGGCCGGCCCGGAGGATCGTTCGATCAATCGAAAAAGGAAAAGGCGGTCTGGCAGTCCCCTTGGGGAGGCCAGGCCGCCTTTTCGATTCCGGCCGGTTCAGCTCAGGCGGCGCGCTGCGCCACGGCCCGCTGCACCTGTTCCGGGTTGAAGTAGTAGGGCACGATCTCGCAGCACTTGCCGTCCTCGCGGAACCGCATGGTCTCCACAAGGGGAATGGCCTCGCCGCTCTCCAGCACAAGGCTGAGCAGCACCATCACGCGGTTCTCGCCCGCGGTGATGGCATGGATGTCGAGGTCCTTGACCGGCAGCATGCCCATGACCTTGGTGTAGAGCTCCTTGAGGGCATTGCGGCCGCGATAGGTGCCGCCGTAGGGCAGGCAGTCCGCCTCCCGGGCCTCGAAGTCGTCGGTCAGCATGTCGGCGGCGGCCTCCCAGTTGCCGCTGCCGGTGGCCTCGTACATCGCCCGGGTCAGGGCGATATTGCGTTCGTTGCGGGCGTGCTCGTCGCTCATCGGCTTTCCTCCCCTTGTCTATGCTCTGAAGCCCTGGAAGCTTCCTGTGTTCCGCGCCGCAATGGACCTATCGGTTTGGCTAGTGTGCGCGCGTCGCGCCCCGCCCCCATAGTGAACCGGTTCTTGTGCAGGCCCTGCGACTTGCCATTCCGGGTTCCCGCTGGGATGATCCGTGGCAGCGGGGCCGGGCGGTGTGGACGAGGCGACAAGGCCCGCCATGCGAAATACTGTATCAGGGGGAGTATCAATGACGGGTTCAATGAACGGCAAGGTCGGTCTGGTCACGGGAGGCACGTCCGGCATCGGCGAGGCGGTGGTGCGCGCCTTCGCGGCGGCGGGCGGCAAGGTGCTGTTCACCGGCTCGAACCAGACGGCGGCCGATCGCATCTGCGCCGAGACCGGCGCGGTGTTCGTGCGCCATGATGCCTCCGATGCGGCGGGCTGGAGCGCGGTGATGGCGGAGATCGACCGCCAGTTCGGCCGCCTCGACATGGCGTTCGCCAACGCGGGCATCAACCACGGCGACAGCGATATCGAGACGGTGCCGCTGGAAGCCTGGAACCGCATTTTCGAGGTGAACGTTACCGGCACCATGCTCACCTGCCAGCATGCGATTGCCGCGATGAAGAAAAATCCGGGCGGTCCGGGCGGCTCGATCATCATCAATTCGTCGGTGACCGGCATGGTGGGTCTGCCGGATGACGCGGCCTACACCGCCACCAAGGGGGCGGTGCGGTCGCTGGCAAAGTCCATTGCCATTCACTGCGCGCGCAAGAAGTACAACATCCGCTGCAACAGCATTCACCCCGGCATCACCGAGACGGCGACGATCAAGCGCGCCATCGAGGAGCAGGCCGACGCGGCGGCGGCGCGCGCCTTTCTGGAAAGCGTCTCTCCGCTGGGCCGTCTCGGCCGGCCGGAGGAGATCGCGGCGCTGGTGCTGTTCCTGGCGTCTGATCAATCTTCATTCATCACGGGCGCGGAAATGGTCATCGACGGTGGTTCGATTGCCGGCTTCTCGGGCGTCTGAGCACAGTTTCAGGAGGAATTGACATGGATCTGGGTCTGGCTGGCAAGAAGGTACTGGTCACGGGTTCGACGCGCGGCATCGGCCGCCGCATCGTCGAGACCATGCTGGCGGAAGGCGCGTCGGTCGCCATCGGCGCCCGCAGCGCCGACGAGGTGAAGACCGCGCTCGGCGAGCTGAGCGGCCGCGGCAAGGTGGTGGGCGCGGCTGTCGACGTGGCGAACGCCGAGAGCTATCGCGCCTGGATTTCCTCCATGGCGGAGCAGCTGGGCGGCATTGACGTGTTCGTCCACAACGTCTCGGCCGGCGGCGGCATGGAAGGCGAGGCGAGCTGGTACAAGTGCTTCGAGGCGGACGTGATGGGCGCGGTGCGCGGCGTCGAGACCGCCACGCCCTGGCTGGAGAAGTCGGAGGCGGGCGCGGTGGTGTTCCTCGGCACCACGGCGGCGGTCGAGACCTTCATGGCGCCCATGGCCTACAATGCGCTGAAGGCGGGTCTCATCACCTATGCCAAGCAGCTGAGCCAGGAGTTCATGAAGAAGGGCATCCGAGTCAACGTGGTCTCGCCGGGCCCGATCAAGTTCGCGGGCGGCGCGTGGGACCACATCGAGCAGCAGATGCCCGATCTCTACGCGGCCCACGTGGCCCAGCAGCCGAGCGGCCGCCTGGGCGCGCCGGAAGAGGTGGCCCGCGCCGTCACGTTCCTGGCAAGCCCGGCGGCGAGCTGGATCACCGGCGTCAACCTGGTGGTGGACGGCGGCTACACCAAGCGCGTCCAGTTCTGATCGCGGGCACGGGGAGGCAACGGCATGAGCGATGGCACCACCCCCGAGCGGGGGCGCATCAATTGCGTCCTCGTCGCCTCGGGCAAATGGCACGACATCGACTTCGCCAGGCTTGAGCTGCTCAAGCTGCTGGCGGAGGACGATCGCATCCGCGTGCGGGTGTTCGAGGACTACGAGAACATCGCGGCCATCGAGGCGGCGGATTTCCTCGTCAGCTACACCTGCGACGTGGTGCCGAGCGTGGCGGCGCAGGAAGCCATTCGCGCCTGGCTGGAGCGGGGCGGGCGCTGGTATGCCCTGCATGGCACCAACTCGCTGATCCGCATGGTCTCGAACGGCGAGTTCGACACGCCGCGCTGGGCCCCGCTGTTCAGCGAGACGCTGGGCTCCATGTTCGTCGCCCACCCGCCGATCGAGCCGTACACCGTGACGGTGGCCGATCCCACCCACCCGCTGGTGGAGGGGGTGGAGCCGTTCGAGACCACGGACGAGCTGTATCTCATGGAGACCTACGGGCATCTCCACGTGCTGCTCGAGACCGAGTTCGGCGGCGAGGCGCCCGGCTTCGTCAACCACACCTGGGAGCACGGCAAGCACCCGGTGTTCTACCTGCATCCGGTGGGCAAGGGCGAGGTGCTCTACCTGACCCTCGGCCACTGCCGCGGCCATTACGACATGCAGCCGCTGCTGGACTACTGGCCGACGGTGGACCGCTGTGCGTGGAACCTGCCGGTGTTCTACACCCTCCTGCGCCGGGGCATCGCCTGGGCCAAGGAGGCGCGGCCGGAGCGGCCGATGACCGAGGCGGAAACCCTCGAGGCGATCCGCCAGACCGTCGAGGCCAACCGCCGGCCGACCGGCTGAGAAGGCCGCTTCACAACAGGGGGGAAACAGGAAGACCCCGGTCGATCGGCCGGGGTCTTTTTTGGTGTGTGCGTCCTGTGATTTTTTTGCCCCCGCTGCCGGTGCCGGTCGCGGGGGCGTTGTTTTGGCTCAGCCGCCGATCGGGCGCAGCGGGTTGGTGCCGTCCCAGTCGCGCGCGGCGTTGCGGATGGTGTCGAACGCGCCCCGGGTTTCCTCCGCGATCTCGATCAGCTCCAGGATCGAGCCCGGCCCGCCGCCCGTGTCCACGTACAGCGCCTCGACGCCCGGCGCGCGGCCTTCCTGGAGAATGGTCGCGCCCGCCTCAAGGCAGACCGCCCGCGCCTTCTTCAGGTCCGGCACCACGATGCAGGTGTGGTGCAGGCCGTCGAGCCCGGCATCGCGCCACTGCTTGTAGATCGACGGGCTGTCGTTGTGCTGCTGGATGAGTTCGATCTGGATATCGTTCCAGTAGGCAATGGCCACGGAGAACACCGCGTCGGTGGGCTGACCCTTGTACTTGAAGTCCTCCATGGTCATGTGGTCGAACAGGAAGAAGGGGCCGACGCCCATCGTCTCGGTCCAGTAGCGCAGCGCCGCGTCGAAATCGGCGGGCACATACGCCAGCTGCATCACCTCGCCGAGGGCAGAAATCGGTCCTTTTGCCATACTTGTTTTCTCCACCTTACAGCACCGGCTTGGGGGCGCTGGGATCGTTGGCCAGATAGTAGTTCACCCACTTGTGGAAATACTGGTTGCCGCGCTCGTTCCGGCCGAAGACGACCTCCTTGATGCCGCCGGATTCGAGCCCGCGCTGCACCTTGAGGCCGAGCTGGTAATCCTCCTCGTCCACCACGTCGCGCAGCCAGTCGACGGTCTCGATCAGCTTCTGCTTGTCCACGTCGTCGGCCGGGGGCGACGAGCGCACATAGTAGAGGATGGTGGTGTTGCGGTTCGGGGTCGGCCCGGGCAGCAGCTGGGCGATCTGGGTGAACTCGGGCGCAACGAAAATCGATACGTTGGGGAACAGCGTCCGCACGAAGTCGTAGCCGTCGTTCTCGTGCTTCCACCACTCCTCGGGCGGCACGTTGCGCAGCTTCTCGTCGATGCCGCGCTGCGGGAAGCCGATGCGCAGGTGCGGGCCGTAGGCCTCGAAGTGCATCACGTTGGAGTAGGTGCGCTGGTTGATGGTCTCCGGGTGGGCGGCGGCGAAATGATAGCCTTCCAGGTAGCCGTCGTAGGCCACCTTCCAGTTGGCGCCCTGGATCACCCGCTGGCCGCAGTAATACCAGTTGGGGAAGTTGAACTGGTCCAGCTCATCGGCCATGCCGCCGAAGAACTCCTCGAAATTCACCTCCAGCCCCGGCGTCAGCACCACGAAGATGAACCCGGCGCGCTCCCAGACCGGCAGCTGGGTGAGGCCGTGGGACTCCTTGTCCACCGGCCCGAACTTCTGGCCCTCGGCCACGCCGATGAGGCGGCCGTCGTTGCCGAAGGTCCAGCCGTGGTAGGGGCAGGAGAAGCGGCTGCAATTGCCCTGCGCCTCGGTCGTCAGCAGCATGCCGCGGTGGGTGCACACGTTGTACATGGCCCGCAGGCTGCCGTCGGTCTGGCGGCTGATGATCAGCGGCTTGCCGAGGATCTCGATCGTCTTGAAATCACGCGGGTTCGGCAGCTCGTGGGACAGGCCCGCAAAGATCGGCAAGCGCTTGAAGATCAGGTCCATTTCCCGCTGCCACTGGTCGGGATCCAGATAGGCCTCCACCGGCACGGTCATCGTCTCGGCGGCCTGGTCGGTCTTGCCGTTGGCCACGTAGTCGAGCAGGTGTTCGACGGTTCTGTTGCAGCTTGCGCTGAAATCCATGTCTGTCCTCCCCGGCACACATCTTCTCTTTTAGAGCGTCAATTATACAAAACGAGGGGGGCCGCGAGCCTCACCAATAGGAGAGGTAGGCCCTACGGACCTGACAGATTTGCCAGTAGGGGGACCGCCCTCCGGCGGACATGCTTTTCCCCGGCCTGTCGCGCGAAACAGACGGGCGGACAGGCCCTTCGCATGCAGTTGTTTGCGACGGTTGTTTGCGACGAAGGTCAGCCGGGGGAGGCAGGATTGGGTCAGGAAGTCGAGGCGGTCAGGGAAACGGACGTTCCGGGCTGGAACGATAGCGTGGACGTTCTGGTCGTCGGCTATGGCGTGGCGGGGGCGTGCGCCGCGCTGGAAGCGCATCGCGCGGGCGCGCGCGTGCTGGTGGTGGAGCGGGCCAGCGGCGGCGGCGGCGCAAGCGCCATGTCGTCGGGCATTTTCTATCTCGGCGGCGGAACGGCCGTGCAGAAGGCCTGCGGCTACGACGACGACCCCGAGGAGATGTACAAGTTCCTGATGGCGAGCAGCGGCGCGCCGGATGCGTCGATCGTCCGCTCCTTCTGCGAGAACAGCGTCGCCCATTTCGACTGGCTGGAGGCGCAGGGCGTGCCCTTCGAGCGCACCAGCTTCAAGGGCAAGGCGGTGTTCCTCAACACCACCGAGTGCCTGTTCAGCACCGGCAACGAGAAGCTGTGGCCCTACAAGCAGATCGCCCGTCCGGCCCCGCGCGGCCACAAGGTGGCCGGCGTGGGCGAGAACGCCGGGGCGAAGGCCATGGAGGCCCTGCTGCGCACCTGCAATGCCGAGGGCGTGCCGGCCATCTACGACAGCGGCGTGACCGCGCTGATCCGGAACGACGAGGGCCGGGTGGTCGGTGCGCGCATCCGCCAGCCGGGCCGGGAGCTGTTCGTGCGCGCCGCCCGCGGCGTGATCCTGACCACCGGCAGCTTCAACCTGAACAAGGAAATGACCTCGAAGTATCTCCCGCTGCTGTCGGAGACTTCCGAGCCGCTCGGCATTCCCTCCAATGACGGCTCGGGGATCAAGCTGGGCCTGTCGGTGGGCGCGGCGACCCAGGCGATGGACGGCGTGATCGCGACGGCCTCCATCTATCCCCCGGCCCAGCTCATCAAGGGCATCCTCGTCAACAAGCGCGGCGAGCGCTTCGTCGCGGAGGACAGCTACCACGGCCGCACGGCGGCCTTCATCATGGAGCAGCCGGACCAGACCGCCTATCTCATCGTCGACTCCGAGATCTTCGCCTACCCCGAGATCGAGACCCACCAGCACCGCCTCATCGACGGCTGGGAGACGGTGGAGGAGATGGAAGCGGGCCTAGAGCTGCCCGAGGGCTCGCTCCAGAAGACGCTGGCCGACTACAACCATTACGCGGCCGAGGGGCGCGATCCCTTCCTGTTCAAGGACCCGGAGTGGCTGAAGCCGCTCGACAAGGGGCCCTACGCGGCCTTTGACGTCTCCTTCAACAAGTCGATCTACCTTTTCATCGCGCTGGGCGGCCTCAAGACCAACGCGCAGGCGCAGGTGCTTGACCCGCGCGGCAACCCGGTGCCGGGGCTCTATGCGGCAGGCGCGTGCGCCGCGCACATTCCGCAGACCGGCAAGGGCTATGCCAGCGGCCTCAGCCTCGGGCCGGGCTCGTGGTTCGGCCGGGTGGCGGGCCGCCATGCGGCGGGGTGCCGTTGAGGCGATGCCTTGAGTGATGTTGTGTGTTCTGAACCCGTTGCAGGCAGGAAATCGTAAATGACAGCCAATACCTATGATCTGATTGTTCTGGGCTCGGGTCCGGGCGGCTATGTGGCGGCCATCCGGGCGGCGCAGCTGGGCCAGAAGGTCGCGATCGTCGAGCGTGAGCGGCTCGGCGGCATCTGCCTCAACTGGGGTTGCATCCCGACGAAAGCGCTGCTGCGCACGTCGGAGATCTACCACTACATGACCCACGCCGAGGCCTTCGGCCTTTCGGCCGGGACGCCCGCCTTCGACCTGAAGGCGGTGGTCGAGCGTTCGCGCAAGGTGGCGAACCAGCTCAACAGCGGCGTCAAGGGCCTGATGAAGAAGAACAAGGTGACGGTGGTGGAGGGCGAGGGCCGTCTTGCCGCCGCCACCCGCGTCGTGGTGACGAAGGACGGGCAGACGACCGAGCTGTCCGCAAAGAACGTCATCATCGCCACCGGTGCGCGGGCGCGCGAGCACCCGGCGGCGAAGGCGGACGGCAAGCTGATCTGGACCTACCGCCACGCCATGACCCCCGAGGTCATGCCGAAGAAGCTGCTGGTCATCGGCTCGGGCGCCATCGGCATCGAGTTTGCCAGCTTCTATTCGGACATGGGGGCCAAGGTCACGGTGGTCGAGATGCTGGACCGCATCCTGCCCGTCGAGGACGCGGAAATCTCCGCCTTCGTCGAGAAGCAGCTCACCAAGCAGGGGCTCACCATCCGCACCAGGGCGTCGGTCGAGGCGCTGGAGCCCGGCAGCGACGAGGTGAAGGCCACCATCAAGGGCGCGGACGGCAACACCGTCACCGAGACCTTCGACCGGGTGATCGTCGCCATCGGCATCGTGCCCAACACGGAGAACCTCGGCCTTGAGGCGCTGGGGGTCAAGATGACCCGCGGGCACATCGACACCGACCCCTACGGCCGCACCAACGTGGCCGGCCTGTGGGCCATCGGCGACGTTGCCGGCGCGCCGTGGCTGGCGCACAAGGCGAGCCACGAGGGCGTGGTCGCGGCCGAGGCCATTGCCGGCTTCAAGGGCGCGCACCCCATGGACAAGTCCAACATTCCGGGCTGCACCTATTCCCGCCCGCAGGTGGCGAGCGTCGGTCTCACCGAGGAAAAGGCGAAGGAAGCCGGCCACAAGGTGAAGGTGGGCAAGTTCCCCTTCATCGGCAACGGCAAGGCGATCGCGCTCGGCGAACCGGAAGGGTTCGTCAAGACCGTGTTCGATGCGGATACCGGCGAGCTGCTCGGCGCGCACATGGTGGGCGCGGAAGTGACCGAGCTCATTCAGGGCTATGTGATCGCCCGCCAGCTGGAGACCACCGAGGAAGACCTGATGCACACCGTCTTCCCGCACCCGACGCTGTCGGAGATGATGCACGAGAGCGTGCTCGACGCCTTTGGCCGGGCACTGCACTACTGACCCGGATTGACTGACCCGGATTTTGCCGGTTCCTCCCTGGCAAAAAAAGACGCCCAGTGCGCTTCCCGCGCGCTGGGCGTCAAGTTTGTAGGGACGGAGATGCCCCGCCATGGGGCCGTCTGCGGTTCAGCCGACCGGGAGCCCGCGGCTCCGGTCGGCCAGGGAAGAGGTCAGTTGCTGAAATCGGGTTTCTGCTTGGCGAGGAACGCGGCGATGGCGCGCCGGCCGTGCTCGCTGCGCGCGCCCTCCGCGATGCTGCGCGCTTCCGCGTCCATGTGCGCCTCGAGCGGCGTGTGGAGGCTGGAGAGCAGCAGGTTGCGGGTGCGGCCGATCGCGCCGGTGGCGGAGACCGCCAGCTGGCGCGCGAGGCTCGCCACCTCCTCCTCGAAGGCGTCGTCCGCCACCGCGCGGGTGATGAGGCCGATCTGGGCCGCTTCCTCGGCGCCGACACGGCGATTGAGCAGCGCCAGTTCCTGGGCGCGGCGCAGGCCGATGAGGCGCGGCAGCAGCCAGCTGGCGCCGCCGTCCGGCGACAGGCCGACCGCCGTATAGGCCACGGTGAAGTGGGCGCTTGCCCGGGCGATGGCGATGTCGCCGAGGACAGCAAGGCTCAGCCCCGCGCCCGCCGCCGGGCCGTTGATGGCGGTGAGGAGCGGCTTGTTCATGTGCGAGAGCCGCGCGATGGCGGCGTGCAGGTAGGCGGTGATCTCCTTGATCAGCGCCGGGGCGTTGTCGCCGGCCGCGCCGAAGGCGGTGATGTCGCCGCCCACGCAGAACATGCGGCCTTCGCCGGTCAGCACCACGGCGCGGATGCTGTCATCCTCGTCGCAGGCAATGGCATGCTCCAGCAGCGTGCGCGCCAGGGCCACGTCGATGCCGTTGCCCGCGTCCGGCCGGGAGAGGACAAGACGCGCAACCGCGCCCTCCCGCTCGAATTTCACTGGGGTCATCCCGATCTCGCTCTGTCTGTTCAGGGCTTCCATGGTCATGGCTTGCCATGACCGGCACCGGTCGGCCACCTGCACTTATGAGGAGGTCGCGCGCGGCGGAAATCCGCGCCTGAAAAGAGGCTCACGGGGGGCAGCGCTCAGATGAACGGCTTGCCGCCGGTCACCGCCACCGTTGCCCCGGAGACGTAGCTGGCCTCGTCGCTGGCCAGCATCACGTAGACCGGGGCCAGCTCCTTCGGCTGGGCGGGGCGGCCGATGGGGTAGCTCTTGCCGAATTCCTTCACTTTCTCCGGCGGCATGGTGGCGGGGATCAGCGGAGTCCATACCGGCCCGGGCGCGACGCAGTTGGCGCGGATGCCCTTGTCCGCCAGCAGTTGCGCCAGCCCGCCGGTGAAGTTCTGGATGGCTCCCTTCGTGGTGGCGTAGGGCAGCAGCGTCTCGTTGGGCTTGTCGGCGTTGATCGAGGTGGTGTTGATGATCGCGGCCCCCGACTTCATGTGCGGCACCGCCGCCTTGGTGAGGTAGAACATGGCGTGGATGTTGGTGCGGAAGGTGGCCTCCCAGTCCTCGTCGGAGATGTCGTCCAGCGCCTCGAAGGTCATCTGCCAGGCGGCGTTGTTGACCAGCACGTCGATCCGCCCGAATTCCTGCACCGCCCGCTCGATGATCGCCCGGCAGTGGGCGGGGTCCTGAATGTCGCCCGGCACCAGCACCGCCGTGCGGCCTGCTTTCTCCACCCAGCGGGCGGTCTCCTGCGCGTCCTCGTCCTCGCTGAGGTAGGAGAGCAGCACGTCCGCCCCCTCGCGGGCGAAGGCGATGGCGACGGCCCGGCCGATGCCGCTGTCGCCGCCGGTGATGATCGCCTTCTTGTCCCTGAGGCGGCCCGAGCCCTGATAGCTGTCCTCGCCGTGATCGGGCTTCGGCGTCATCGCCTGCGTCGAGCCGGGGGCGTCCTGCTGCTGGTCGGGAAATGGCGGTCTGGTCTCGTCGCGCTTGTCCATGCCGGTCCCTCCTTCCTGCGTCGCCGCCCCGAGTCCGGTTCGGACAGCGCCCGGTGCCTCCGCCTGGAGCCAACCGCTGGAGCCGGGCGGAGTTCCCTGCGGGGAGGTCGCAAACCCCGCCCAGTGCTCCAGCCGCGCCGCCATGCGCCGCACATGGCTTCCGGGCCAGTAGCGCCGCCCACAGGCGGGGCAGACCCGGAACGGCCCCGGCAGCGCCGCCGTAGCGCCCGGCAGCCCGGCCAGCTCCTTCGGCCTGGCGGGGGCGAGGGGGCTGTTGTCCCTGAGGCAGCGGGTGAAGGGCGCGAGTTTCCAGTCCAGCCCCAGCGTTCGCGCCAGCAGCTCCGCTTCGGCATCGAGCGGCTCGGGCAGAAGCACCGCCCGGTCAGGGCAGCGGGCGGCGAGGCTCCGGTCCCGCGTGAGCAGCAGGCGTCCGTCCGCCCGCGCCAGCGCGATGAGACTCCGGTCCGGCGTGCCGGGGGCGGCCAGTTCCGTATCGTGCCCGGCCGCGCGCAGCCAGCGGGCGAGGCCCGCCAGCATCTCGTCGCACAGCAGGCGCATGGGGCGGCCTGCCGTCCGCCGTTACCGCAGCGCCTTTTCCAGCTCGTCCCGGCTCATGCGCGAGCGGCCGGGGATGTCCTGCTGCCTTGCCCGGGCGTAAAGCTCGGCCTTGGTCTGCCGGTTGCCGGTGCCGCTTCTGCCCGCGCTGGCCTTGCCGCCCTCGCGGCGGGCCTGTGCCTCCGTCTCGCGGCGGCGCTCGGCGTTCCTTTGCGGGCTTTGCGTCCTGGAGGCACCCGCTTCGCTGAGGCCGATGGCGATGGCCTGACGCGGGTTCTTCACCGTCTGCCCGTGGCTGGTCTCCAGCTCGCCATGCTTGAACTCGTGCATCACGCGCCCGACCTTCTTCTGCTGCGCTTTCGTCTGCCTGGCCATGGCCGTCTCCCGGTCCGGGGGCTTGCGTGCCCCCCCCCCCCCCCC
>Ga0207867_1000696_pt1 | contig 32591 bp, 25 predicted proteins | sample HigsolmetaAR206D_FD_184838 | JGI IMG/M metagenome (GOLD analysis project Ga0207867, IMG submission 184838) | Ionic liquid and high solid enriched microbial communities from the Joint BioEnergy Institute, USA - AR20-6-D (SPAdes) (version 2) ...
CGTCGACAACGACGGCCGCCTCGACTTCCGTCTGTCGGGCACCCGCCTGATCAACTGGAAGCTGAACACCGTGGCTTCGATCCCGAGCCTGCTCATCGAGTGCGATGGCGCGTTCGGTGCGAACTGCGAAAACGTGTTCCCGAAGTGGCGCTGGAACTTCCGCACCACCTACTCGACCGGCCCGGCGAGCGTGTCGTTCAACTGGCACCACATCGGCTCGGCTCGGGACGACGATGCGGGCACCACCTACTGGCGTGAGAAGGTGGGCAGCTACGACATCTTCGATCTGGCTGCCAGCTACGAGCTGAACGAGACCATCTCGTTCACCGCGGGCATCAACAACCTGTTCGACAAGAAGCCGCCGATGATCGGCGACGGCAACAACGAACAGTCCAACACCTATCCGTCCACGTACGACGTGTTCGGTCGCCAGTACTTCTTCAGCGCCACGGCCAAGTTCTGATCCTGGCCAAAGCTGGAAACGTACAGGAGCGGCGGGGAGCAATCCCCGCCGCTTTTTTTATGCCGGCTGTCGAGTGGGTGCAGCGCGGCCGGGGCGCACGGCTGCCACTGTTTCTTTCCGGGGAAGGTGTGTGTGGAGCGGGAGCGGCCTGCCTGGCCTCAGGCGGGCACTACATCGAAGGCGATGGTGGTGCGGGTGTCGTCGTCTTCGAACGGCACGGTGCCGTGCCAGGTGTAGGAGGGAAAGAGCACCAGCCGCCCCACTTCCGGTCGGATCACCCGGCGCGGCGGCAGGTCCAGCCCGAACTCCGCGGGCGGCTCGCCGAACTGGATCCACCCGGCCTTGCTGTCCTCGCCGCCGGCCTGAACGCAGGTCGGCAGCTGCACGTAGAAGGCGGAGCTGATCCAGCCCTGGGAGTGCAGGTGGTTCACATGGTGGCCGCCACCGCCCCGCAGCCGCACGGACCATGAGCCGGTAAAGCGCACCTTCCCCGACTTGCGCCGCAGGAGAGGGTGGCTCGGGTCCTCCGGCAGGCGGCGCACGTACGCCGCGATCGCGGCCTCGATCTGCCGTTTGGCCGCCTGGATGACCGGGTCCCGGTTGACGAACAGCGCGCCTTGGGTCTGCGTGCCGCCCCGCAGCGACTGGTCCAGCGGGTGCTGGGCGGTGAGGTGCAGCGGGAGAAGGGCAGCCTCGATCTGCCGCGCGAAGGTGGCGATATCCTCCACCCCCTCGGGCGGCTCGACGGCCAGTGGCATCACCAGCCGGTCGTAATCGTGCAGCCAGTGCTCCTTGGGATCGTCCAGCATGCGCCAGGCGGTGCCGAGGTAGGCCCACGCGAACTGGCTGTCCGGGTCGAGCCGGGCGGCTTCCTCCGCTTCCCGGGCCGCCGCATCGGGCTTTTTCTGGCGCAGCAGGTGGCGGGCGTAGTTGGCGCGCGCCATTGCGTCCTCCGGCAGCGCGGCGATGACCTTCCGGAACAGGGCATCGGCTTCCGCGGCGTCGCCGCGATCGCAGCGCGCCATGGCTTCCAGATGATCGATCATGGGGTGGTCGCCCACCGTCCGGCGGGCTTCGGCACAGGCATCGACCGCTTCATCCAGGCGCTTCTGGGGCAGGAGAATGCTGAACAGGGTCAGCCACAGCTCCAGGTCTTGCCCGTATTGGGCCAGCGCTGCGCGGATCGAGGCCGTCGGTTCCTCCGCCAGCTTGTGTTCCCACACCAACTTGGCCAGCGCCAGATGGGCGGCGGCGTAGGTGGGGGCGGTCTCGGTCAGGTGGCGGTAAAGGGCGATGCCCTCCAGAGGGCGGCCAAGGTCGATGAGAGCGCTCGCCCGCCCGTCCACCAGCTCCGGCCCGGAAAAGCCTGCCTGCTCGGCCCGGTCGAAGCACGTCAGCGCTTCCTCCGGCTCGCCGTTCAGCCGCAGCACGACGCCCAGGTTCACCCAGGCCCTCGCATGGCGCGGCTCGATCTGCGTGGCCTGGCGGAAGGCGGCGGTGGCTTCCTCCAGCCGTTCGGCGCGGCGATAGGCATTGCCCAGCGCCGCCCATGCCTTGGCGGAATTGGGTGCAAGGCCGGTGGCGCGTTGCAGCGCCTCGATCGCCTCGCCTGTGCGCCCGGCGGCGTTGGCCGTCAGGCCAAGGTTGATCCAGGCGTCGAGAAACCGGGGCTCCTGCGCCAGGGCCTGCCGATAGGCGGCCAGCGCTTCCTCCGTCCGTCCCAGGCTGTCCAGCAGGTTGCCCAGGTTGTTCAGCAGTTGCGGCTGGCGGGGGCGCACCTTCAGCGACGTCTGCATCGCCGCGACGGCACCCTCCCTGTCGCCCAGTGCCTTCAGCGCCAGCCCCAGAAGATGCTGGGCATCAGGCTGGAAGGGATGCAGGCCGAGCACCTGGAGGCACAGGCCGCGCGCCTGCGCGGCGTCGCCCGATTGCAGCACCTGAAAGGCCCGTTGCAGCATCTGGGCGCTGGCGGCCGTCAGGGGTGCGTCATGGAGCGGGGAAGGTCGGGTTGCCATCGGCAACAACTATAGGAATGGCGCAAACGCCTTGGCAAGCGCTTCAGGCCGAGGACTGGCGCATGTCCTGCGCCCCCGATGCCCACGCGCCAACCCGCCGCGCGGCGGGCAGGCGGATGGTGGCCCGCGTGCCCTCGCCCACGTGGCTTTGCAGCTCCAGCTGCCCGCCCTGCAATTCGATGAACTGCCGCGCAAGGGGCAGGCCGAGCCCGATGCCGCCGTAGCGGCGGGTTTCGGATTCCTCCACCTGGGCGAAGGGCTTCATCACCTCCTCGATCATGTGCGGCGGGATGCCGATGCCCTCGTCCTCCACGTCGATGCGGATGGTGCCGTCCGCCTCCACATCGAGGCGCACGGTGACCAGACCGTCCGGCCGCGAAAATTTGAGCGCATTGGCAATGAGGTTGATGAGCGCCTGCCGCGTGAGCCGGGCGTCGATCCGCGCAAGGAGGGGCGCATCCGGCAGGATTTCCCGCAGCGACGCGCTGTTGCTGGTGCCCCGGCCCCGGGCCATTGCGCCGGCGCTTCGCACTAGGGCAACCAGATCCACCTGGCTCTCCGTCACCCGCAGCTTGCCCGCCTCGATGCGGGCCAGATCGAGCATGTCCTCCACGATTGCCAGCAGGTGGTGGCCGCTCTCCAGCACGGTGCGGGCGTACTGGCTGTGAATGCCCGGGTCCACCCGGCCCGCTTCCAGATCCTGGGTGAGAAGGTCGGAGAAGCCGATCACCGCGTTGAGCGGCGTTCGCAGTTCATGGCTCATGTTGGCGAGGAAGCGCGACTTGGCCTGACTGGCCGCTTCCGCCCCGTCGCGGGAGGCTTCCAGTTCCTCCTGCAACCGCAGCAGTTCCGCCTCGCGCTGCTTGAGCGCCGAGATATCCACGTGCGTCACCGCCACCCGGCCGTTGGCGAGCAGCTGGATGGTGCTGCGATACCAGCGGTCGCCCAGCTGCCGCTCGCAGCGGTAGGAGGGCGCCTTGCCGGAGATGCGGTCGCTGCCGAAGAATTCCGCCTCCGGCAGGCCGGGCAGGCCGCTGGCGGCCTCGATCTGCCGCCACGACATGCCGGGGAACAGCGCGTCCGGCGTCAGGCCGAGCACCCGCGCGTAAACGTCGTTCCACAGCACGAGGCTGTGGTCGTCGTCGAACAGGGCGAAGGCCTCGGCGGTTTCGGAAAGCTCCCGCCAGTTCTGCTGGGCGGCTCTCAGATCGGCAATCGCGCGGTCGGCGGCTTCCTGCGCTTCGAGCCCCTCGCGCAGCAGCATGTGCCCGGCGTGGTTGGCGAGGACCATGGCCAGGGCGAACAGCAGGGTGGCCAGCGCCAGAAGCAGGCCGGCGGAGTCGCCCTGCCAGAGAAACAGGACGATGAACGGCAGGGCGATGCCGCCGATGAACGCGCGGGCGGCGCGCGGCGCCGGGGTCAGCATGGCGGCCGCCCCGGCGCAGATCGCGGCGTTGACGACTTCCAGGAAAATCCCGTGCTGTTGCGGCAGCCAGGGGATGAAGGTTGCCGTCAGGCCCCACAGCAGGCCGTTGGTTCCGGCGGTCACCCAGATGCTGGCGGGAAGCCCGGCCGGATACGGACCGCCGCTCCTTCGCCTCTGCCGGCGGAAGACATCGAGGAAAATGCCGGCCCACAGCAGGCTGTGGAGCCCGAGCCAGACCGCTTCCAGATGAAAGGGCAGCTGGCCCCACAGCAGCAGCGTCGTCAGCAGCGCCGCCATGCTGAGGGCGAGGCCATGCAGCCGCAGGCGCTCCTCCAGCGCCCGGATCAACCGCATCCGGCTGCCTGTACCGCTGCCGGCGGGAGCGCTCAACGCACCATGCTCGGGAGGGCGAATGTCATCGTCGTTCAGCACTGGTGCGTTGAGCCCGCGTTTGTCAGTTCTGGTTGTCCGGCGACACGGTCAGGATCAACCGCCCGTCGCCTTCCGATACCACGACGGTCTGCCCATCCTTGACTTCGCCGCGCAGTATCATCTCGGCCAGCGGGTCCTGCAAATATTTTTGCACGACGCGCTTGAGCGGCCGCGCGCCGTAGACCGGATCGTAGCCCATGCGTCCGAGCCACGCGGCAGCGCCGGGTTCGAGGTCGAGGCGGATCTTGCGATCCTCCAGCAGCTTCTGCACCCGCCGCACCTGGATCTCGACGATCGGGCCCATGTGCGCTTCGCCCAGCCGGTGGAACAGGATGATCTCGTCCAGACGGTTGAGGAATTCGGGGCGGAAGTGGCCGCGCACCACCTGCATCACCTCGTCCTTCACGTCGGACGTGTCCCGGCCTTCCGGCAGGTTGGCGATGAACTGCGCGCCGAGGTTGGAGGTCAGCACGATGATGGTGTTGGTGAAATCGACCGTGCGGCCCTGACCATCCGTCAGGCGGCCGTCGTCCAGCACCTGGAGCAGCACGTTGAACACGTCGCTGTGCGCCTTCTCCACCTCGTCGAACAGCACCACCTGATAGGGCCGGCGCCGCACCGCCTCCGTCAGCACGCCGCCTTCCTCGTACCCCACGTAGCCCGGCGGCGCGCCGATCAGCCGCGCGACGGAGTGCTTCTCCATGAACTCGCTCATGTCGATGCGGACCATGGCGGTGGGGTCATCGAACAGGAAATTGGCCAGCGCCTTGCAGAGCTCGGTCTTGCCGACGCCGGTGGGGCCCAGGAACAGGAAGCTGCCGAGCGGCCGGTTGGGGTCCTGAAGGCCGGCGCGGGCGCGGCGCACGGCGGCGGAGACCGCATCGATCGCCTCCTTCTGGCCGATCACCTGCTGGCTCAGCAATTCCTCCATGTGGAGCAGCTTCTCGCGCTCGCCCTCCAGCATCTTGTCGACCGGAATGCCGGTCCAGCGGGAGACCACGGCGGCGATGTCCTCGGCCGTTACGCTCTCGCGCACCATGCGGCTGGCGGCGGCCTCCTTGGCGGCGGCCAGCTGCTTCTCCAGCTCGGGGATGATGCCGTAGGCCAGCTCGCCCGCCCGTTGCAGGTTGCCGTTGCGCTGGGATTGCTCCAGTTCGGTGCGGGCCGCATCCAGCCGCTCCTTCAGCTGGCGCTCGCCCTGCATCTTCTCGCGCTCGGCCATCCAGCGGGCGGTCAGTTCCGCCGACTGGCTTTCAAGGTCGGCGAGTTCGGTCTCGATGCGCGCCAGCCGCTCGCGGGAGGCGTCGTCCGTTTCCTTGCGCAGCGCCTCGCGCTCGATCTTCAGCTGGATCACCCGCCGGTCGAGCGTCTCGATCTCCTCGGGCTTGGATTCCACCTCCATCCGCAGCCGGCTGGCGGCCTCGTCCATCAGATCGATGGCCTTGTCCGGCAGGAAGCGGTCGGTGATGTAGCGGTTGGAGAGGGTGGCCGCCGCCACCAGCGCGCCATCGGTGATGCGCACGCCGTGGTGCACCTCGTATTTTTCCTTGAGGCCGCGCAGGATGGAAATGGTGTCGGCCACGGTCGGCTCGCCCACGAACACCGGCTGGAAGCGCCGCTCCAGCGCCGCGTCCTTCTCCACATACTTGCGGTATTCCTCGAGGGTGGTCGCGCCGATGCAGTGCAGCTCGCCCCGGGCCAGCGCCGGCTTGAGCAGGTTGGAGGCGTCCATCGCGCCTTCCGTCTTGCCCGCCCCGACGAGGGTGTGCATCTCGTCGATGAACAGCACCACCTCGCCCTCGGCCGCGCGCACTTCCTCCAGCACGCCCTTCAGCCGCTCCTCGAACTCGCCGCGATACTTGGCGCCCGCGATCAGCGCGCCCATGTCCAGCGCCATGATGCGCCGGTCCTTGAGGCCATCGGGCACGTCGCCCTTGGCGATCCGCAGCGCCAGCCCCTCGACGATCGCCGTCTTGCCGACGCCGGGCTCGCCGATCAGCACCGGGTTGTTCTTGGTGCGCCGCGAGAGCACCTGGATGGTGCGGCGGATTTCCTCGTCGCGGCCGATCACCGGGTCCAGCTTGCCGTCGTGCGCCGCCTGCGTCAGGTCGCGAGCGAACTTCTTCAGCGCGTCATAGCGGTCCTCGGCGGAGGCGGTGTCGGCGGTGCGCCCCTTGCGCAGCTGGTTGATCGCCTGATTGAGGCCCTGCGCCGTCACGCCCGCGTCCGCGAGGATGCGCGCGGCCGCCGTGCCCTGCGCCAGCGCAATCGCCAGCAGCATCCGCTCCACGGTCACGTAGCTGTCGCCGGCCTTGGCGGCGATCTGCTCGGCCTGGTCGAGGATGCGCACGGTCTCGCCGTCCCAGCCGATCTGGCTGGCGCCCGAGCCGGTCACCTTCGGAATCCTGCCCAGCGCCAGATCGACCGCCTGCACCACCTGCTCTGGCCGCCCGCCCGCCGCGCGGATCAGGTTGGCCGCCATGCCCTGATCGTCTTCCATCAGGGCCTTGAGCAGATGCTCGGTCTGGACCCGCTGGTGATTGTTCCGCACGGCCACGGTCTGGGCCGATTGCAGGAAACCGCGCGCCCGCTCGGTAAACTTCTCGATATTCATGGGCTTTGCCCCTCAAGGTTTACGCTCGAGCTTCATGTAATGTGGCATATTTGCCACACAAGAGGTCGGGTGGTCCGATATGGCACAAACTCTTACGGCGGCATTTTCCGCTCCGGTGGCGGGATGACGAAGGGGGCCGCCGCGCCTTCCACTTCGGTGACCGGCGCGCCGCTGAACACGTTGCCCATCACCTGCGCCGGCGCCGGGCCGAGATTCCGCACGAAGGTGAGGCTGGCGGCCGTGTCGTTGCGGATGCTGTTGTTGACGATGAACACCTGCTGGCCCGGCTGCGCGTCGCGCGGCGCTGTGAGGATGATGGCGGCCGTTGCCGCGCCGGGGCGGGCCATGGACTTGCGGAAGCGGTTGCCCCGCACCACCGCGTTGGCCCCTGCGATTTCCACCAGCAGGCGGGAGGCGGCCGAGCCGTCCTCGATGGTCGAGGAGGTGATCTCCGTGGTCCGTGCGGCCGAGCGCACCGCAACGCCGCCCTGGGGCGCGAGGAAATGGGCGGCGTCGATGCTCAGCCGGGCGATGCCGAGCGCTTCCACCTGCACGGGCGCGGGCCCTGGCGCGCCACCCTCAAAGCTGGTGTTCTCGATGCGCACGATGCTGCCGGCGCGGGGCACGGCGAGCACGCCCCGGCTGTTGGCGCGGAAGGTCGCGCGGCGGACGGTGGCGCTGCGCCCCTCGATCCGCACGGCGGCGGCCGTCGCATCCGTCCCGCGCGCCCCGGCGAAGTCCACGCCGTCGATGGTGATGTCATTGCCGCGCAGGATGAACTGGGCGCGGCCCTCGCACAGCGGGCCTTCCACCCGCGCCGTGTTGGGCTCCGCCTGGATGGTGAGGTGGTGTGCCGTCCACACCGCGCACTCGCGGTAGATGCCGGGCGTCAGCCGCACGGTCGTGCCGGGGCGGGCGGCGCGGGCGGCGTCGGCGAGCGAGACATAGGTCTCGCCGGGGCCCACCATCATCGGCCGCCCCCATTGGGTTGCTGCCGCAAGCGGCAGGGAGCTTGCGAGGAGCAGCAGGCAGGCCGCAAGGCAGGCAAGGCGCGGCATGGGGACTCCGCTTGGGTTCCGAACCCGGTCGCCCCGGCGCGCGGGCTCAACGCGCCCCCTCCTTTGCGCTCAACGCGCCAGTCCCCGCAGCGTTTCGATATGGTCCGCCTCGTGGGCGGGCTTGTCGGTGCGGATGCGGGCAATGCGCGGAAACCGCATGGCGAGGCCCGACTTGTGGCGATTCGAGACGTGGATGCTGTCAAACGCCACTTCCAGCACCAGCGCCTTTTCCACCTCCCGCACCGGGCCGAAGCGCTTGAGGGTATGGCCGCGCACCCAGCGGTCGAGCCATTTCAGTTCTTCGTCCGTAAAGCCGAAATAGGCCTTGCCCACGGGGAGCAGCTGGCCGTCCGGCCCCCACGCGCCGAAGGTGAAGTCGGAGTAGTAGCTGGAGCGCTTGCCGTGGCCGCGCTGGGCATACATGAGCACGCAATCGGCGGTGAGCGGGTCGCGCTTCCACTTGTACCACAGGCCGACGCGCCGCCCGCCCGTATAGGGGCTGTCCCGCCGCTTCAGCATCAGCCCCTCGATATCATGCCCGCGCGCGCCGGCGCGGATGTCCGCCAGCGCGTCCCAGTCGCGCGCCTCGATGAGCGGGGAGATGTCGAACACATCGCGCGGCAGCTTGTCCGCCACCGCCAGCAGCCGCTCCCGCCGCTGCACGAGGGGCAGGGGGCGCAGGTCTTCCGGCCCCTCCGCCAGAATGTCGTACAGCCGGATGAAGGCGGGGTGGGTGCGCAGCAGTTTTGCGTCCACCGTCTTGCGGTTCAGCCGCTGTTGCAGGGCATTGAACGAGGCGGGGTCGCCTTCGTCGCCGCGCACCAGAAGCTCGCCGTCCAGCGCCGCCTCGACGGTCAGGTTCGCGATGACCTCGGGAAAGGCGCCGGAAATGTCATCGCCGGTGCGCGAGTAGAGGCGGCGGGTGCCGCCGAGACTGACCGCCTGCACGCGGATGCCGTCCCACTTCCACTCGGCCAGAAACTCCGCCAGATCCAGCGTCTCTCCGGCCTCCAGCGGCGCTGCCAGCATGAAGGGGCGGAACACGGCGGTCTCGCCGATCTCGGGCATGGGGGCCTTGCCCTCTGCCCACTCGAACAGGTCCGGGTAGGGCGGGGTGAGGCCGTGCCACAGCTCCTCCACCGTCTCCAGCGCCACCCCGAAGGCCTCTGCGAAGCCGGTGCGGGCAAGCCGCGCGCTGAGCCCGACGCGCATGCCCCCGGTTGCCAGCTTGATGAGCGCATAGCGGCCCGAGGAGTCGAGCCGGTCCAGCAGCCGCGCCAGTTCGGCGGGCGCTTCGGCGCGGCTGAGGCGCTGGAGCGTCAGCACCGTGTCGGCAAGGCCAAGCGGCGCGTTGCCCGGCGTCTGCGTCGGCCAGAGCAGCGCGCAGGTCTCGGCCAGGTCGCCCACGTAATCGTAGGACAGCTCGAACAGCACCGGGTCGGTGCGCTCCAGCAGCAGGGCGCGGATGAGCGCGGGCTTCACGGCAGGGATTTTCAGGTCCCTTGTCAGTGCGGCCAGACCCCAGCCCCGGTCGGGGTCGGGCGTCCGTTTCAGATAGTCGGCGATCAGCGCGATCTTGCCGTTGCGGGACGGGGTGTAGACCAGCCGGTCGAGCAGGTGGGCGAAGTGCTCCATCAGTCCTCCTCGTCCTCGCGGCCGTGCAGGAGGAGCGCCCGCGCCGGGATGCCTTTCTGCTGGCACCAGTGGACGAGCGCTTCCTCACGCCCATGCGTCACCCACACCTCCGCCGGGGCCAGCTCCGCGATGGTGGCGGTCAGTTCGCCCCAGTCCGCATGGTCGGAGAGGATGAGCGGCAGCTCCACGTTCTTCTGCCGGGCGCGCTGGCGCAGGCGCATCCAGCCGGAGGCCATGGCGGTGATGGGGTCAGGCAGGCGGCGGGACCAGCGATCGGCAAGCGCCGAGGGCGGGCAGAGAATGATCTCTCCCTTCAGCGCCGCCTTGGGTAGACCGGCCATGGGCTGCACGTCGCCCAGCCGCACACCTAGCGCTTCATAGAGGCGCGTCAGCTGCGTGAGCGCACCATGCAGGTAGACCGGCCGCTCGTATCCCGCCGCGCGCAGGAGGGCGATCAGCCGCTGCGCCTTGCCGAGAGCGTAGGCCCCAACCAGCACGCAGCGCTCGGGGGCGCTCGCGCGGGCATCGAGCAGCTTGGCGATTTCCTTCTCGGCCGGCGGGTGGTGGAACACGGGCAGGGCGAAGGTGGCCTCGGTGATGAACACGTCGCACGGAACGGGGACAAACGGCGGGCAGGTGGGGTCGGGTGTCCGCTTGTAGTCGCCCGAGACGACGATCCGCTCGCCCGCGTATTCCAGAAGAATCTGCGCCGAGCCCAATACGTGCCCGGCCGGGTAGAAGCAGACCCGCACCTCGCCCACCCGGATCGGCTGGCCGTAAGCCACAGCCTTGCCGCCCGGCTGCGGGCCGTACCGGGTGGCCATGATGGCCAATGTTTCCGCCGTGGCGATCACGGTGCCGTGGCCGCTGCGGGCGTGGTCGGCGTGGCCGTGGGTGATGAGGGCTCGCGGGCGCGGCTGGCCGGGGTCGATCCAAAAATCGCCGGGCGGGCAGTAAATGCCGTCGGGTTCGGCGCGCAGCCAGGTGCCAAAGCGTGTCATGATTCTATATCTGGAGTGTGTCCTCCCTCGGCCAAGAGCTGCTGCCGCCTGTCATCGCCCGCTGGTTCGCCGCGCGGGGCTGGACGCCGCGCCGCCACCAGCTGGACATGCTGGCCGCCGCCCGGGATGGCACTCACGCCCTGCTCGTTGCTCCCACCGGCGCGGGCAAGACGCTGGCCGGGTTCCTGCCCACGCTCGCCGCGCTGGCGCGGGGAGAGCGGCGGGGGCTGAGCGCGGTATACGTATCCCCCCTGAAGGCGCTTTCGGTCGATGTCTCCCGCAACCTTGCGCAGCCCATTGCGGAGATGGGCCTCGACATTCGCGTTGAGACCCGCACCGGGGACACCGGCGCGCACCGCAAGGCCCGCCAGCGCATCGCCCCGCCCGATGTGCTGCTCACCACCCCGGAGTCCCTGTCGCTGCTGCTCACCTACCCGGAAGCGGAGGCGATGTTTGCCGATCTGCGTACCGTCATCATCGACGAGATCCACGCCTTCGCCCCCACCAAGCGCGGCGATCTGCTGGCGCTCGCCCTCGCCCGCCTGCAACGGCTGGCACCCGGCCTGCGCCGCGTCGGCCTTTCGGCGACGGTGGCGGACGAGGCGGCCCATGCCCGCTGGCTCGCGCCGCAGGCGGATGAGGCGGCCGTTCGCCTCGTGCGCGGGGAGGCGGGCGCTGTGCCGCACATCGACATTCTGGTGCCCGAAAACCGCATTCCGTGGGCCGGTCACACCGCCCGCCATGCGGTGCCCGCGCTCTACGATCTCATCCAGCGCCACCGCGTCAGCCTCGTGTTCACCAACACGCGGGCCAATGCGGAGCGGCTGTTTCAGGAGCTGTGGTCCATCAACACGGCGAACCTGCCCATCGCCCTGCACCACGGCAGTCTTGCGGTCGAGCAGCGGCGGCGGGTGGAGGCGGCCATGGCGGCGGGGGCCTTGCGTGCCGTGGTTGCCACCGCGTCGCTCGACCTCGGCATCGACTGGGGCGACATCGACCTCGTGGTCCAGGTGGGTGCGCCCAAGGGCGCGTCGCGCCTGCTCCAGCGGATCGGCCGCGCCAACCATCGCCTCGACGAGCCCAGCCGCGCCGTGCTCATCCCCGGCAACCGGTTCGAGTATCTGGAGAGCATGGCCGCCCGCGACGCGGCCCTTGCGGGTGATCTGGACGGCGAGCCCTTCCGCCCCGGCGGGCTCGACGTGCTGGTCCAGCACATCATGGGGCTGGCCTGCGCCGCGCCGTTCGAGCCCGACGCGCTTTTTGCCGAGGTCCGCTCGGCCGCACCTTACCGCGACCTGCCCCGCGCCGACTTCGACGACACCCTCGCCTTCATCGAAAGCGGCGGTTACGCGCTCAGGGCCTACGACCGCTTCCGGCGGCTGGTGCGGATGCCGGACGGGCGCTACCGCGTCTCCCACCCGCGCCTCATCCAGCAGCACCGGCTCAACGCCGGCGTGATTCTGGACGCCCCCATGCTGGAGGTGCAGATCGGCCGCCGCGCGCTCGGCCGGGTGGAGGAGAGCTTCGTGCAGCAGCTGGAGCCGGGCGACACCTTCCTGTTCGCCGGGCGTGTGCTGGTGTTCGAGCGGCTGGAGAAAACCACCGTTCACGTGCGCCCCGGCCCCGGGCGGGAGCCCAAGGTGCCCGCCTATCTGGGCGGCCGGTTGCCGCTGTCCGCCAACCTGGCGGACCGGGTGCGCGCGTTTCTGTCCGATCCCGGAGCCTGGGGCCGCTTCCCCGGGGAGGTGCGGACGTGGCTTGAACTTCAGGCCCGCGCCTCGGTGCTGCCCGCCGCCGATGGTCTGCTCGTTGAAACCTTTCCCCGCCGCCGCAAGCACTACACGGTGGCCTACTGTTTCGAGGGGCGGGCGGCCCACCAGTCCCTGGGGCTTCTGCTCACCCGGCGGATGGAACGGCTGGGTCTCGGCCCGCTCGGTTTTGTCGCCAACGACTATGCGCTCGCCGTCTGGTCGCTGCGGGCGCCCGATGATCCCGCCGCCCTGTTCACGCCCGAGATCCTGCGGGACGAATTGGCCGAGTGGCTGGCCAACTCCGCCCTGCTCAAGCGCTCGTTCCGGGACGTGGCGGTCATCGCCGGGCTCATCGAACGCCAGCACCCCGGCCTGCGGAAAACCGGGCGTCAGCTCACCATTTCCTCGGACCTCATCTACGACGTGCTGCGCCAGTACGAGCCCGGCCACCTGCTGCTGCGCGCCACCTGGGCCGATGCGCGCGGGCGGCTGACGGATGTGGACCGGCTCGCGGCTTTCCTTGCCCGGATGCAGGGCCATATCCATCATCAGCCCTTGCGCTGCGTCTCGCCGCTGGCCGTGCCGGTGCTGCTGGAGATCGGCCGCGAGGCGATTGTGGGCAGCGCGGAGGAAACCCTGCTGGCCGAGGCCGAAGCCCTGATGCGGGAGGCGACGTGATGACCGATCCAAACGCCTTCACGTTCCACGGTGACACCTTCGTGGCGCTTCCCGACCATGCCCTGTGGTGGCCGCGCCGCCGCGCGCTGCTGGTGGCCGACCTGCATCTGGAAAAGGCGAGCAGCTACGCCCAGCACGGCCAGTTCCTTCCGCCCTACGACAGTCTGCAGGCGCTCGCGGCGCTGGAGGCGCTGGTGGACCGGCTGGAGGTGCAGGAGTTCTGGTGCCTGGGCGACAGCTTTCACGACCTCCGTGCCGCCACGCGTCTGCTGCCGGAGGTGCGGGGCCGCCTGCAAGCGCTGACCGCCCGCCTGTTCTGGGTGTGGATCACCGGCAACCACGACCCGGCGGTCGATGCCCTGCTGGGCGGCGTCACCATGTCCGAGATGCGGATCGACCAGTTCGTGCTCCGCCACGAGGCGGACCCCACCGAGCGGCGGCCCGAGCTTTCCGGCCACTTTCACCCGAAGCTGCGCCTTGTCGTGCGCGGACAGGCCATCAGCCGCCGCTGCTTCGCCCTGGGGGAGGGCAGGCTGATTCTGCCCGCGTTCGGGCCGCTCACCGGCGGGCTGGACGTGACCGACCCCGCGATCGCCCGGCTGATCGGCCCTCGCGGCGAGGCGCTGGTGGCGACCGGCGCGGGGCTGCGGCGCTATCCGATCGGCGCCTTGTCGTCCTGAGGGCCGTTGGTGGCGGCATAGTAATGCCAGCCGAAGATCGCCATGGCACCGCGGTGGGGCCGCCAGCCCTCCGCCAGCAGGCGCGTTGCCTTCGCCTTGGGGCGTTCCTCCAGCGCCAGCAGCCGCCGCATGGCCTCCTGCAACGCCAGATCGTCGGCGGGCCAGATATCGGCGCGCCCCTCGGCGAACAGCAGGTAGATCTCGGCGCTCCACCGCCCGAATCCCCTCACGGCGGACAGGGCGGCGATCGCCGCCTCGTCGTCCATCGTTCGCAGCGCCTCGAAATCCAGCCGTCCGCTCGCCACCGCCTCGGCCAGCGAGCGGGCGTAGGAAATCTTCTGGCGGGAGAGCCCGCAGCCCCTGAGCGTTTCCTCATCCGCTTCCAGAACCGCCTCCGGGGAGTCGAGGGAACCCAGCCGCGCTTCGAGCTTCGCATAGATGGCGCGGGCGGCATGTACCGAGATTTGCTGGGCAATCAGGGTTCGCAGCAAGGCGTTGTAACCACGTGGGCGATGACGTGCCTCCGGCAGGCCCACACGCGCCAGCGCCTGCGCCACGCGCGGGTCCCGCGCCGCGACCGCCTCAAGCCCGGCTGCAAGCTGTTCCGTGGTCAAACCCATCAACAGTTCCAGCTTGATTTGTCTCCTTGGCCGCTTAAACAGCCTTGGACGGAAGGTAAGCACAAACAGGCCACAGCGGCAAAAGGGGAAAGAGCAAGCTCATGGTGAAGTTGATTGTCGTGAACCGGGATGGTGAGGAGACCGTTTGCGAGGCCGAGGTCGGCCTGTCCGTCATGGAGAACATCCGTGACAACGGTTTCGACGAGTTGCTTGCTCTGTGCGGCGGTTCCTGCTCCTGCGCCACGTGCCACGTGTATGTGGACGATGCCTTTCTGAGCAAGCTCGATCCCATCAGCCCGGACGAGAACGAGCTGCTGGACACCTCCGACAACCGGGAGAGCAACTCGCGCCTGTCCTGCCAGATCGAGATGACCGAGGAGCTGGACGGCCTGCGCGTGACCATTGCGCCGGAAGACTGATCCGGCTCAAAGGCTTGGGCCCGGGGGCCTGCCCTCCGGGTCCGGCGTCCGGGGCTTGGACGTGCGGTGCCAACGGTTCGTCGCACGTCCGCTGACGCCCAAACCCGGGCTGTGGTGTTAAACCCTTATGATGGGTGATCGCGGCGAGCCTTGGATCGAGCAGTTCTTCATGCGCAAGGACCGCGCGTTCTGGATTCTCCAGACCTGCGGCTGGCTTGGATACGGACTGCTGCGCTTCCTCAATGGCCTCGTCAACAAGATGGGGCTGGAGTATCTGGCGCCCACGCTCATCAGCACCGCGACCGGTTTTTCCCTCTCGCTCATCATGGCGGCGGTGTTCCGCCACATCGTGCGGTATCGCGCCCCCGTCGTCTGGAGTGTCAGCGCGCTCGTCGTCTTTCTCTGCGCCGCGCCGTTCTCCATCATCGAGGTGTGGGGCTTCTCCATCTTCTTCGCTCCCACCTGGGAGCCGCACGGCCTTCAGTTCCTCGGCACCATCCTCATTGACGTGACGGTGCTCACCGCCTGGACGGCGCTCTATTACAGCATCAACTACTACCTCATGCTGCGCCATCAGATGGAGAGCATGCTGGCCCTCTCGGCCCAGGCCCACGCCGCGCAGCTGAAGATGCTGCGGTACCAGCTCAACCCCCACTTCCTGTTCAACACGCTCAACTCCATCTCCACCCTCGTGATGCTGAAGGAGACCGAGCGCGCCACCGCCATGCTGAGCCGGCTGTCGTCCTTCCTGCGCTATTCGCTGGTGGGCGAGCCCAGCCACATGGTGACGCTGGAGCAGGAAGCGCGGGCGCTTGAGCTGTACCTCGATATCGAGCGGATGCGCTTCGAGGAGCGGCTGCGGGTCTCATTCGAGATCTCCCCCGCGGCACAGGAGGCGCTGCTGCCGTCCCTCCTGCTCCAGCCGCTGGTCGAGAACGCCATCAAGTATGCCGTTGCCCCCTCGGAAGACGGCGCGGACATCTGCCTGAAGGCGGAAGTTCTGGCGAACCGTCTGTGCATTACCATCTCGGATACCGGGCCCGGCTTTAGTGTCGGCGCGAAACACTCGGACAGCAGCGGCGTTGGTCTGGCGAACATCCGCGATCGCCTGAGCCAGGCCTATGGCGATGATCATCGCTTCGAACTTGGTGCGAACGAACCGCACGGAGTTGTGGTAAGAATAGAGATACCGTTCCAGCGGACAGCCCGCGCAACCGTCGATATGGAGGCTGCAGAATGACCATTCGCACGATCTTGGTGGACGACGAGGCGCTCGCCATTCAGGGGCTGGAACTACGCCTTGCCAGCCACCCGGACGTGGAGATCGTTGATCGCTGCCGCAACGGCCGGGAGGCCATCCGATCGATCAAGACCCATAAGCCGGATCTCGTGTTCCTCGACGTGCAGATGCCGGGGTTCGACGGCTTCGGCGTGATCGAGGGGCTGATGGACATCGAGCCGCCGCTCATCGTGTTCGTGACGGCGTTTGACGAGTTTGCCCTCAAGGCGTTCGAGGCGCAGGCACTGGACTACCTGCTGAAGCCCGTGGACGAGGCCCGTCTGGCGGCCACCCTGCAGCGGGTGCGCGACCGGCTGGCCGAGCGCCGCGCGTCCGACGAGTCGGGCCGCCTGCGCAACCTGCTCAAGACCGTGGCGCCCCAGGCCGTCACCAATGCGCAGGAGGAAGTGGGGCCGGGACGCTACGAGAAGCTGCTCAACGTCAAGGACCGGGGGCAGATCTTCCGGGTGGACGTGGAGAGCATCGAGCGCATCGACGCGGCGGGCGACTACATGTGCATCCACACCGGCGGCCAGACCCTCATCCTGCGCGAGACCATGAAGGATCTGGAGCGCAGGCTCGACCCGCGCAAGTTCCGCCGCATCCACCGCTCCACCATCGTCAACCTGGATCAGGTGCGGCAGGTGAAGCCCCACACCAACGGGGAGTGCTACCTCATCCTGTCCTCCGGTGCACAGGTGAAGGTCTCCCGCAGCTACCGCGACGTGGTGGCGCGGTTTCTTTGACGGAATGACTCTCCGGCAGGAGGGACGCGGTCCCTCCTGCTCCTCCCTTCAGACTATCCTTCCGGCCCTTCCGCCCTCAATCCTTCCGCACGGCCGAGCCGATGTAGTTGATGCTGGTGTCGCGCGTGACCGAGAAGCTGCGGTTCACCACCGAGTAGCTGAGGCCCTTCACGTCCGTCACCGTCAGGCCCGTCCGGCTCAGCCGTTCGGTCAGCTCCTCGGGGGTCAGGAAGGCGTTCCAGTCGTGCGTGCCCTTCGGCACCCAGTGCAGAATCCGCTCCGCCGCCACGATGACGGCGAGGTAGGACTGGGGCGTGCGGTTGGGGGCGGAGAAGACCAGCAGGCCGCCGGGCTTCAGCAGCCGGGCGAGCGCGCCGAGGAACAGGTCCACGTCCGCCACGTGCTCCACCACTTCGAGGGCGGTGATGAGGTCGAAGGTGCGGCCCTCCTCCGCCAGCGCTTCCGCCGAGCCGGCGCGGTAGTCGATGTCAAGGCCGCCTTCTCCGGCGTGGAGTCGGGCGGCGGCAATGGCGTCGTCGCTGGCGTCCAGCCCGGTCGCCGCGGCGCCCATGCGGGCCAGCGACTCCGTCACGATGCCGGCGCCGCAGCCCACATCCAGCGCCGTCAGCCCCTTGAGCGGGCGGAGCTGGTCGGTTTCGCGGCCAAAATGGCGGCAGGCCGCGTCCCGGATGTAGCCCATGCGCGCCGAACCCAGCCGGTGCAACGGGGCCATCGGGCCGTCCGGCTCCCACCACCGGGCGGCCAGGGTGGAGAATTTGTCGATTTCACCCTCGCTGATCGTCGAGGGTCTTGGAGCTTTGCTTGCGTTCATCATCCGCACTTTCTATCAAGAGCGCGCACTTTCAACTAGGGATCCTCGCGACGACATGGCGCGCATTGTAATGAAATTCGGCGGCACCTCTGTCGCCAATCTGGATCGGATCCGCAACGTGGCCCGGCGTGTGAAGGCCGAGGTCGATCGCGGAAACGAAGTGGCTGTGGTTGTTTCGGCTATGGCCGGCGAGACGGACCGTCTCGTCGGGTTTTGTCGCGAGGCTGCGACCCTCTACGATGCCCGCGAATATGATACGGTTGTGGCCACCGGCGAACAGGTGACGACCGGCCTGCTGTCGATCGTCCTCCAGTCGATGGGCGTTCCGGCCCGGTCCTGGCTGGGCTGGCAGCTGCCCGTCCACACCGACGGGGCCCACGGCGCGGCGCGCATCCAGTCGATCGACACCGAGGAGATCATCAGCCGAATGGCGACCGGGCAGGTTGCGGTGGTCGCCGGCTTCCAGGGGCTTGGCCCGGACAATCGCATCACCACATTGGGGCGCGGCGGGTCCGACACCAGCGCCGTGGCGCTTGCCGCCGCGCTGAAGGCGGACCGCTGCGACATCTACACCGATGTGGACGGTGTTTACACCACCGACCCCCGCATCGTGCCGAAGGCGCGCAAGCTTGATAAGATCACCTACGAGGAAATGCTCGAGCTGGCCAGCGTGGGCGCCAAGGTGTTGCAGACCCGCTCGGTCGAGCTGGCGATGAAGGAAAAGGTACGGGTGCAGGTGCTCTCCTCCTTTGAGGACTTGCCCGGCACGATGGTCGTGGATGAGGATGAGATCGTGGAACAGGAACTGATTGCAGGTGTTGCCTACAGCCGGAACGAGGCGAAGATCACGCTCGTGGGCGTGCCCGACCGGCCGGGCGTTGTCGCGGCCATCTTCTCCCCGCTGGCGGATGCCAATGTGAACGTGGACATGATCGTCCAGAACGTGGCGCAGGACAGCGCGACCACCGACGTCACCTTCACAGTGCCGCGCACCGACCTGCCGCGCGTCATCGACGTGCTGGAGAAGCACCGGCCCGACCTGGGCTATGCGGACTTGCGTTCTGACGATGCGGTCTCCAAGGTGTCGGTGGTTGGCGTTGGCATGAAGAGCCATGCAGGTGTGGCCCAGACCATGTTCAAGGCATTGGCGGATCGCGGCATCAACATTCAGGTGATCTCGACCTCCGAGATCAAGATCAGCATCCTCATCGCCGAGGAATACACCGAGCTTGCCGTCCGTGCCCTGCACACGGCCTACGGCCTGGATGCGGCCGCATGACCGAAACCGCAACCGCCACCGGCTATGCGCGCCTCGAGTCGCTGATGGCGCGCGGGTCCAGCTTCTTCGGCAGCCGCTACGCCATTCTGGGCGGGGCGATGACCTGGGTGTCGGAGCGCAACCTGGTCGCCGCCATCTCCAACGCGGGCGGCTTCGGCGTGCTGGCCAGCGGCGCCATGCAGCCGGAGCGTTTGCGTGAGGAAATCCAGGCCACTCGCGCGCTCACCGGGAAGCCCTTCGGCGTCAACCTCATCACCCTGCACCCGCAGCTGCTGGAGATGGTGCAGGTGTGCCTTGACGAGAGCGTGACCCACATCGTGCTGGCGGGCGGCCTGCCGCCGGGCGACGCCATCGAGCGGGCCAAGAACGGCGGCGCGAAGGTGGTCTGCTTCGCCCCGGCGCTGGCGCTGGCCAAGAAGCTGGTGCGCTCGGGCGTCGATGCGCTGGTGATCGAGGGTTCGGAGGCAGGCGGTCATATCGGTCCGGTGTCGCTGACGGTGCTGGCGCAGGAGATCCTGCCGCACATCACCGAGGTGCCGGTCTTTGTCGCTGGCGGCATCGGGCGGGGCGAGGCCATCGCCAGCTACCTGGAGATGGGGGCGGCGGGCGTGCAGCTGGGCACCCGGTTCGTCTGCGCCAGCGAGTCGATCGCCCATCCCAACTTCAAGAAGGCGTTCATCCGGGCCTCGGCCCGCGACGCCGTTGCATCGGTGCAGCTTGATCCGCGTTTCCCGGTCATTCCGGTGCGCGCCCTGCGCAACCAGGGCGTGGAGGAATTCATGCAGACCCAGCGCCGCATCATCGAGCGGGTGGACCGGGGCGAGCTGGACCTGGCTGCGGGGCAGCTGGAGATCGAGCACTACTGGGCGGGCGCGCTGCGCCGGGCCGTCGTCGATGGCGACGTGGAAACCGGCTCCTTGATGGCGGGCCAATCCGTCGGCATGGTCAAGGCGGAGCAGCCGGTGGCGGAGATTATGCAGGAACTGATCGATCAGGCAGCGGGCTTCCTGTCCGCCCGCGTGGTGGGGGAGGTTGCGTGAGCCCCTCGGCGCCCGTCGTTTCCGCGCCGCGCGCCATTCTGCGCCGTCTTCACGATGTGATGGCCTCGCGCGGAAGCGTTCAGGCCAAGCTCAATCAGGTCGTGCAGGCCATCGCCCAGGCGATGGCGAGCGAGGTGTGCTCCATCTACCTCCTGCGCGACGGCTGGCTCGAGCTGTTCGCGACCGAGGGTCTGTCGCAGGATGCGGTGCATGTCACCCGCCTTGCCCTGAGCGAGGGTCTGGTCGGCAACATCGCCCGCAACGGAGAGCCGCTCAACCTGGCGGAGGCCCGCGCCCATGCGGACTTCGCCTATCGCCCCGAGACGGGCGAGGATCTGTTCCACAGTTTCGCCGGTGTTCCCATCCTGCGGCGCGGCAAGGCGCTGGGCGTGCTGTGCGTCCAGCACATGGAGCAGCGCCAGTACGAGGACGAGGAGATCGAGGCGCTGCAAACCGTGGCGATGGTGCTGGCGGAAATGATCGCCAACGCCCGCCTGGTGGACGAGGAGTCTCTCGCCCGGGCGCGGGCGCAAAGCACCGGGCCCGTGCGGCTGACCGGCACCCGGCTGGTGGAAGGGCTGGCGCGGGGCGTCGCTGTTCTGCACGAGCCGCGAGTCGTCGTCCAGCACACCGTCGCCGAGGACATCGAGGCGGAAAAGAACCGGGTGCGCGCCGCCTTCCAGACCATGCGCGCCCAGATCGACCGCATGATGAGCCAGGCGGAATTCGCCGCCCCGGGCGAGCACGAGGAAATCCTCGAGACCTACAAGATGTTCGCCTTCGACGAAGGCTGGGCGCGGCGCATCAACGAGGCGATCGAGAGCGGCCTGACGGCCGAGGCGGCCATCGAGCGGGTGCAGCAGCGCACGCGCGTGACCATGCGCAACACCAAGGACCCGTTCTTCCTCGAACGGCTCCATGATCTGGACGACCTGGCCAACCGGCTGCTCCGCATCGTCTCGGGGCAGATGGGAACCGCCGCCCAGACCGGCCTGACCCAGGACACCATCCTCATCGCCAAGAATCTCGGCCCCGCCGAGCTGCTGGAGTACGACCGCCGCTTCCTCAAGGGCGTGGTGCTGGAGGAAGGGTCGCCGACGGCGCACGTGACCATTCTGGCGCGCGCCATGGGCATCCCCATGCTCGGGCGCATCAAGCAGCTGCGCGAGGTGGTGGACGAGGGCGATCCCCTGCTGCTGGACGGCAGCAACGACAGCCTGTTCGTGCGGCCGGCCCCCGATGTGGTGCGCCAGTTCGAGGCCCACGCCGCCCTGCGCCAGCAGCGGCAGGAGGCCTACGCCAAGCTGCGCGGCCTGCCGGCGGTGAGCCTGGATGGCCACCGCATCGAGCTGATGATGAACGCCGGTCTGCGCGTTGATCTGTCCGGCCTCGACGTGACCAATGCGGACGGCATCGGCCTGTTCCGCACCGAGTTCCAGTTTCTCGTCTCCGCCACGCTGCCGCGCCGCGAGGCGCAGACCCGGCTCTATTCCGCCGTGCTCGAGGCGGCGGGCGACAAGCCGGTGATCTTCCGCACCGTCGATATCGGCGGCGACAAGGCCGTGCCCTATCTTCAGGACGACGGACCGGAGGAAAACCCCGCCATGGGCTGGCGCGCCCTGCGCGTGGCGCTGGAGCGCCGGGGCCTGCTCAAGGTGCAGGCGCGCGCCCTGCTGGACGCGGCGGCGGGCCGGACGCTGAACGTGATGTTCCCCATGGTGACGGAGCCGTGGGAGTTCGAACAGGCCCGCGCCATTGTGGAGGATCAGGCCGCCTACCTGCGCGGGCGCGGTCTGCCGCTGCCCACGACAATCCATTACGGCGTGATGATGGAGGTGCCCGCTCTGGCCTGGCGGCTGGACGCGCTGCTGCCGCACATCGACTTCCTGTCCATTGGCACCAACGATCTCATCCAGTTCCTGCTGGCGGCGGACCGCTCCAACCCCAAGCTGGCGGATCGCTACGACTGGGTGTCGCCGGGCATCCTGCGGTTCCTGAAGTTCATCATCGATCAGGCCAGGGCGGCGGGAAAGACCGTGTCGGTTTGCGGCGAGATGGGCGGGCGTCCGCTGGAGGCGCTGGCGCTGCTCGGGCTCGGGGTGAATCGCCTGTCCATCACGCCGGCGGCGATCGGGCCGATCAAGATGGTGGTGCGCAATACTCATCTCGGCCGCCTGCGCACGTTGATGGCAGATCTTCTCACCTATCCGCTTGCCGATATCCGTGCAGAACTTCAGCGCTTCGCCCGGGAAGAGAATATTCCCCTGCAATAATTGAAGCCTGACAAGTAAAGGCTGCCCGCTGCACCAGACGGTGCAACATGAACCCCTTATGAACAGCACTGCCGGGCGGAGAAGAGCGATCCGGGCCCTGTCATAACGGGTCTGGCAACTTGGAAATCATGGTATTATCCTTGTTAACCAACAGCCGATCGCTAATTTTCCCCTCCACCCTTGCGGTTGTGGTGAAAATGTGGGCAGAAATCTCAAACCGTTATTGACAAGGTAAACTGCGCTGCCACTCTAATGAGTGGGGCGAGGGGAAAACGGCGGCTGTTCTGGCCGTCAACCTTCCGGGGTTTTAGTTCAAGATAAATCATTCGGTTGCTGACAAGGCCAGTAACCTGTGGAGAAGCGGATGACTGCCTTGACGGATTCCAGTGCTGGTGCAGGGGGAACTGCGATGTCCGTAGGGCAGCTGCTGCGGACACGCCGTCTGGAGCTGGACCTCGACGTGAGCGATATCGCGGCGGAGACCCGCATTCCGGCGCGCTTCCTCTACGCCATCGAGGACGATCAGCACGAGAAGTTGCCGGCGTTGCCGTTTGCAGTTGGCTTCGTACGGAACTACGCCAAGATGCTGGGCCTGTCGCCGGACATGGTGTGCGCCCAGTTCAAGGCGGAGACGAGCCGTCTCACGCCTTCGGAGCAGGTCTATTTCCCCGAACCGCTCGATGAGAGCCGAATTCCTTCCAAGTCCCTCGTGCTGGGCGGCGTTGTGGTCGCCGTCGCCGCGCTTGGCGTCTGGTGGCTGTGGACGGGCCGGTCGCCCGATCCGGCGCCCGAGGCGCCCGCGGCCGAGCTGACCCTCGCGGACCCGGTGGCCCTTGACCAGCCGGCCGAGGCACCGGCCGGCGAGGCAGCACCGGCGCAGGCCGGTGAAACGGAAACCGCGGCGACTGCCGAGACTGGCGCCGATGCGGCTGCCGCTCCGGAGACGGCCGATGCCGCCCCGGCTGTGGCGGCGCGGGAGAAGGCGGAGGCCCAGGCCGCCGCTGCCGCGCAGGTGATTGACAGCGGGCCGGTCATCATCCGGGCCGTGGATGACAGCTGGGTGCGCATCTCGGATGGCGTGAGCGGCGCCGTCAAGATCGGCATCATGAAGGCGGGCGAGACCTATCGGGTGCCGGCCCTGCCCAACCTGCGGCTGATGACCGGCAACGCAGGCGCGGTGGAAATCCAGGTGGGCGACACCGTTCTGCCGCCGCTTGGAGGCCGGGGCGAGGTGATCCGCAACATCGATCTCAGCCCGGCCGCGCTGCGGAAGCTGGCGCAGGAGCGGGCCGCCGCCAGCGCCGCGCCACGGCAATAGGCGAGGCGGCGGCGACCCGGCCGCTGCTGCTGCCCGTTGCTTCCCTGGCCAGACAGAGCATTCCCGCGCCCGGCCCCGTGCCGGGCGCACGCATTTGGGCGTCGGGCCGAAACGCCGCACGGGGCGCGCCAGTTTTCGACATTTGATCGCGGCATCGCTATATAGGGGCCGATCGGCGGCAGGCCGCCTCCAGTTTTCTTCAGAGGATCCGACATGAGCGTGCGTCCCTGGCGGGATATCCAGCGCCGGAAGAGCCGGCAGATCATGGTGGGCAACGTTCCGGTGGGGGGCGATGCACCCATCACCGTGCAGACCATGACCAACACCATCACCGCCGACGCCCGCGCCACCATCGACCAGATTCGCCGGTGCGAGGAGGCGGGCGCGGACATCATCCGCGTCTCCTGCCCCGATGCGGAATCGACCGCCGCGTTCCGGGAGATCGCCCGGGCGGCCCGGGTGCCGCTGGTGGCCGATATCCACTTCCACTACAAGCGCGCCCTTGAGGCGGCGGACGCGGGCGCGGCCTGCCTGCGCATCAATCCCGGGAACATCGGCTCGGCCGAACGGGTGAAGGAAGTGGTGCGCGCCGCCAAGGCCAATGGCTGCTCCATCCGAATCGGCGTGAACGCGGGCAGCCTGGAGAAGCACCTGCTCGAGAAGTATGGCGAGCCGTGCCCCGAGGCGATGGTTGAGTCGGCACTCGAACACGTGAAGCTCTTGGAGGACGCCGACTTCTTCGAGACCAAGATCTCGGTGAAGGCGTCGGACGTGTTCCTCGCCGTCGCTGCCTATCAGGGGCTGGCGGAAGCCTGCGACTATCCCCTCCACCTCGGCATCACCGAGGCGGGCAGCATGATCGGCGGCACGGTCAAGTCCTCCATCGGCATCGGCATGTTGCTGTGGTCGGGCATCGGCGACACCATCCGCGTCTCCCTCTCCGCCCCGCCGGAGGAGGAGGTGCGCGTCGGCTTCGAAATGCTCAAGTCGCTGGGCCTGCGCCATCGCGGTGTGCGGATCGTCTCCTGCCCGTCCTGCGCGCGGCAGGGCTTCCAGGTCATCAAGACCGTCGAGGTGCTTGAGGAGCGGCTGCGCCACATCCAGACCCCGCTGTCGCTCTCCATCATCGGCTGCGTCGTCAACGGGCCGGGCGAGGCGCGCGAGACCGACATCGGCATCACCGGCGGCGGCAACGGCAAGCACATGGTCTACCTCTCCGGCGTGACCGACCACCAGATCGAGGACGCGGCCATGGTCGATCACATCGTCGAACTGGTCGAGAAGAAGGCCGCCGAAATCGAGGCCGCCAACGCTGCGGCCAACGCCGCGAAGGACAAGGCGTCCGCTGCCTGAGGGGGCTAGCCTCAAGGTTGTTTAAGGCTTCGCCTGTTGAAGGCAGGGGGATCTCGGATCCCCCTGCGACCCCCTTTTCGTTTTTCGGGCCGCGTTTCCGCAGGATGCTGGAAGAGCGGGATTTTCTAAAGGGCCGTGTTTCCTCGCGAACCTTTCAAAGGGGGCGCCTGAAACGCGGCCGTTTCAAAAGACCTTCAGCGAGCTGGCCCCCTCCGTCCGCATGTCCCTGAAACAGCAAGGGAGGTGCAGGAGGGTCCAAGATTCTCCTGCAAAAAAGCAAGGAAACCCAAATCCATCACCCCGCCACCCCTCACTCCGCCACCCCTCACTCCGCCACCCATCACCCCGCCGCCTCCAGCGCCGCGCGGGCCAGTTGGCGGAAGCTGCCGGGTTGCCGGGTGCCGGTTCCGAAGTCGCCGCGCAGGGCCTTCAGCGCGTAGCGTTCCGTGTCGATCTCCCCGGCGGTGCGCACGCCGAGGCGGCGCAGCAGGGGCAGGGGCGGGCACCAGCCCTGAAGCGCATGTTGCATCAGGAAGGCCGAAATCCCGAGAGGCAGCAGCAGCCAGCGGCGGTCGCGCCGGGCCACGGCCAGGGTGAAGCCGGCGAGGGAGGCGCCCGCGGCGGTTGCTTCCAGCACGCGCTCGATGTCCCACTCCCGGTCCAGTTCGCGCAGGCGCTGGTCGATCAGTTCGGGGTTGCGGGCGTAATGCATGAGGCGGCGTTCCGTGCGGTCGCGGATGCGGGCATTGGCAACGGCAGAGGAATTGTCGGCGACGCGACGGGTGGTCGGCGGCAGCATGGCATTCTCCCGGAACGAACGAAGGGCCTGGCCGGTCAACGCCGGGGCAGGCGTTGCTGTTCCGGGCGGCGGCCGGGCCGCCATTGCTCTTGCGGGGTGGGCCGTCTGCCGGAACCTCTTTCAACTCAGCATTTCCACCGCGCCCGTTTTATTTCTATAAGCGCCGCTCGAAGGAGATTATCGGCATGTCCAAGCTTCAGCCCGTGCGCGGCACGCGCGACCTTTTTGGTGAGGATGCACAGCGGTTCGCCAAGGTGGTGGAGACATTCCATCGCCTCGCCCGGCTTTACGGATTCCAGCCGGTTGATACGCCCATCTTCGAATTCACCGAACTGTTCGCCCGCGGCATCGGCGAGACGACGGACGTGGTCTCCAAAGAGATGTACACCTTCTCCGATCGCGGCGGCGAATCGATCACCCTGCGGCCGGAGTTCACGGCGGGCCTGTGCCGCGCCTTCATTTCCAACGGCTGGCAGCAGCTGGCGCCGCTGAAGCTGGCGGCCCACGGTCCCATGTTCCGCTATGAGCGCCCGCAGAAGGGGCGCTACCGCCAGTTCCACCAGATCGACGCCGAGATCCTGGGTGCGGGCGAGCCGCAGGCGGATATCGAGCTGCTCACCATGGCGGCGCATCTGCTCGACGAGCTGGGCCTTGCGGGCAAGGTGCAGCTGGAGATCAACACGCTGGGCGACAGCGACAGCCGCGCCAAGTGGCGCGAGGCGCTGGTGGCGTATTTCTCGGGCCACCAGGAAGCCCTGTCCGAGGACAGCCGGACCCGCCTGCACAAGAACCCGCTGCGTATTCTCGATTCGAAGGACGAGGGCGACAAGGCGCTGGTGGCGGATGCGCCGCTGCTCGACCGTTTCCTCTCCGCCGAGGCCGGCACCTATTTCGAGACCGTGCTGAAGGGGCTGGAAGCGGTCGGCATTCCGTTTGTCGTGCAGCCGCGTCTGGTGCGCGGGCTGGACTACTACTGCCACACCACCTTCGAGTTCACGACCACCCATCTGGGCGCGCAGGGCACGGTGATCGGCGGCGGCCGCTACGATGGCCTCATCGAGCAGCTTGGCGGCCCCGCGACGCCCGCCATCGGCTGGGCGGGCGGCATCGAACGGCTGGCGCTGCTGGTGGATATGCCCGCGCAAGGCAAGGGGCCCATCGCGGTGATTCCGCTGGGCGAGGCGGCGCAGGGGCCTGCCACGGCGCTCACCGCCCGTCTGCGCCGCGCGGGCTTCCGGGTGGAGCAGGGCTTCCGTGGCAACATGAAGAAGCGCCTGTCGCGCGCCAACGACGCCAACAGCCCCGTTGCCCTCATTCTGGGCGAGGACGAGCTGGCGCGGGGCGAGCTCATGCTGAAGGATCTGACCACCGGCGAGCAGCGGGCCGTGCCGCTGGGCGAGGTCGAGGTCGCGTTGCAGCCGTATCGGGATTAAGTCATGCCTTCCATTCCCCAAGCCAAGATCGAGCGCATTCGCCTGCGCCATGCCGAGCTGTCGCGCGACATGGCGGACCCGAACGCGTCGGCGGACCGCTTCGTCAAGCTGTCGAAGGAATATGCCGAACTGAATCCGGTGGTCGAAGCGGCCAACGAGCTGGCGCGTCTGGGCCGCGAGCTGGAGGAGGCGGAGAGCCTGCTGACCGACCCCTCCGCCGACGCGGAAATGAAGGCGCTGGCCCGCGACGAGATCGAATCCATCAAGGCCCGTCTGCCGGAGGCGGAACGCAAGCTCCAGATCATGCTGCTGCCCAAGGACGTGGCCGACGAGAAATCGGCCATCCTGGAAATCCGCGCGGGCACCGGCGGCGACGAGGCGGCGCTGTTCGCGGGCGATCTGTTCCGCATGTACACCCGCTATGCCGAAGGCCAGGGTTGGCGGGTGGAGATGATCTCCGCCTCGCCGTCCGACATCGGCGGCTACAAGGAAGTGGTTGCCTCCATCACCGGGCAGGGCGTGTTCGCCAAGCTCAAGTTCGAGTCCGGCGTGCACCGCGTGCAGCGGGTTCCGGCCACCGAGTCGGGCGGGCGCATTCATACCTCCGCCGCCACGGTGGCGGTGCTGCCCGAGGCGGAGGAAGTGGACGTGCAGATCGACGAGAAGGATCTGCGCATTGATGTGTTCCGCTCGTCCGGCCCCGGCGGGCAGTCGGTCAACACCACCGACTCGGCCGTGCGGATCACCCACCTGCCGACGGGCCTTGTCGTCAGCCAGCAGGACGAGAAGAGCCAGCACAAGAACAAGGCCAAGGCACTGAAGATCCTGCGCGCCCGGCTGTACGAGATCGAGCGCGAGAAGGTTGCGCGCGAGCGCGCCGACGCCCGCAAGTCGCAGGTGGGCTCGGGCGACCGGTCCGAGCGCATCCGCACCTACAACTTCCCGCAGGGGCGGGTGACGGATCACCGCATCAACCTCACCCTGCACAAGCTAGAGCAGGTGCTGGAGGGCGAGGCGCTGGAGGAGCTGATCCAGGCGCTCATCGCGGAGGATCAGGCGGAAAAGCTGGCCCAGCTGGATGACGCGAGCTGAGGTTCTGCGCCGGGCGGCGGGGCAGCTCGCCGTTGCGGGTCTTCAGGAGCCGCGGCTTGATGCCGAGGTGCTGCTGGCCCATGTGCTGGGCCTTCCGCGCCTGACGATGCTGCTCGACACCAGCCGCGATGTCTCCGGCGAGGACGTGCGCGCCTTCGAGGTGCTGGTCGCCCGCCGCGCGACCGGCGAGCCGGTGGCCTACATCACGGGCGTGCGGGAATTCTGGTCTCTGGAGTTCCGGGTCACGCCCGCAACGCTCATTCCCCGGCCGGACAGCGAAACGCTTGTCGAGGCCGTGCTGCGCGCCTTCGCGGCGCAGCCTCCCGCCCGCGTGCTCGACCTGGGCACCGGCTCGGGCTGCCTGCTTCTCTCGGTGCTGCATGAATTTTCCGGCAGCTTCGGCGTCGGGGTGGACCGCTCGGAAGCGGCGGCGCGCGTCGCGGCCGACAACGCCCGGCACTTGGGGCTTGCCGACCGCGCCGCCATCGTTGTCGGCGACTGGGCCGGCGCTGTTGCGGGCCCGTTCGATTGCATTCTCTCCAATCCGCCCTATATCGGAGAAGGAGAGGCGCTCTCGCCCGAAGTGGCGGCGTTCGAGCCGAAGACCGCGCTTTTTGCCGGCCCGGACGGTCTCGACGATTACAGGCGCATCATCCCCGAACTGGATCGACTGCTGTCGCCTCGGGGGCGCGCCTTTTTCGAGATCGGTTACATCCAAGCGGAGGCTGTTGGTCGCATCGCTGAGACCAATGGCTTTTCCGTCAGGATCCACAGGGACCTGGCCGGATTGCCGCGCTGTATCGAGTGCTGGAAAAGCGAGAAATCCCTTGGAATGGGGACGGGAAACGGTTAGACACGAAGTCGGTAGGGTTGAGGGTTTCCTCTACCACCTGATTTCCGAAAACGACGGATTGCAGGGCATGACGGCGCCGTGACGTGCGCCGACGTATGGGGCGATTGCCCTTAGGGCAGATTATTTTGAGAACGGGTCAATGAGAAACGGACAAAGCGGTCGCCGTAGAGGACGCGGTGGTGGGCGCCCTGCACAATCAGGTGGTCGCCCGATGGAAGCGGGCAACCGCAACGACGCGCGTATTCGCGGCAATGCACAGCAGCTGCTGGAAAAGTACAAGACGCTGGCGCGGGATGCCACCGCAGCGGGTGACCGGATTCTCGCCGAATATTACATGCAGCACGCCGATCACTACTATCGCGTGCTGGCGGAATTCCGGTCGCGCTACGAGGACACCCGCTCGCGGGATCGGGATGATCGCGACACCGACGATGTGGGCTACGATGAGGATACCGTCGAGGTGACGGCGGCACCGGGCTATGCCCAGCCTGTCCTCAGCATCGAGCCTGCGGCGGAAGCGGCTGAGGACGCGAAGCCGGCTCCGGTCGAAGCGCCCGTCGCCGACGAAGCCGCTGCGGCCGAGGCTGGTGCGGACGCGGCCGAGGGCGAGGAAGCGCCCCGCCGTCGCCGGCGTGGCCGTCCCCGCAAGGTGAAGGCCGACTCCGAGGGCGAGTCCGCCGGTACGGCCGAGAACGCGGCCTGACGCACCCTCACGGTTGAAGAACAGAAACGGCGCAGCTGCACGACACGCGGCTGCGCCGTTTTTTGTGCGCGCGGGCCGGCTTTTTGTGCGCGCGGCCCGGCGCGCCTGCGCACAGGTGCTGTTGCTCCGATGCAACAATCTTGCGTGTCCAGCCTCTGTAACCGAACTGTCACCGGCCTGTCGCCCAGGCTTCACATGCCCTGACTAGAGCGGGGGTGCAACGCACCCAGAAGTGAGGGCATTGAATGACCATCCGCAAGAATTCTCGCGCTGTCCTGCTGGCAACCGCTCTGGCCGGGGCGCAGGCATGTGCCGGTTCGGCGCTGGCGCAGGAGGCATCGTCTGCCGAGGCGCAGCAGCTTCAGTCCCGGCTCCAGGAGCTTCAGAAGCAGATGGACGCGCTGAAGGCGCGCCTTGAGAAAAACGAAAAGGCGGTCAGCTGGAAAGGCGCGCCGCAGACCATCGGCGATGGCTTCACCTTCAAGCTGCGCGGCCGCATCCAGTACGACGCGGGCCTGGTGTCCGACCCCGATGATCTGGTGGACGGCAAGGATCTGGGCTTCCAGAGCTATTTCCGCCGCGTGCGCATCGGCATCGAAGGGGCAATGCCCGGCGGTTTCAGGTACAAGGGCGAAGTGGATTTCGCCGATCCCGACACCGTTGGCTATGGCGACGTGCTGGTCGAATACGCGCCGGAGAATTCGCCGTTCAGCCTCAAGCTCGGCAACATGGAAACCAACTACAGCCTGGAGCAGATGACCTCCTCGCGCTTCTCCTCCTTCATCGAACGCGCGCAGATGACGGAGGCGTTTTACTCGGGCCGCCGCCTCGGCATCTCGGGTGGCTTCCGGCAGGGCGACTTCAAGATTGATGCGGGCGTTTTCAACACCGCCATCACCGGCAGCCGTGGCCTCGATGAGTGGCTGTTCGGGACGCGGCTGGTCTACGCGCCCAAGGTCGGCGCCGGCCAGCTGCACGTCGGCGCCACCTACCAGCACCGCGCATTCAACAGCGATGCGCTGGGCAGCCGCTACCGCGCCCGTCCGTTCATCCGCTCCGGTTCCACCCGTTTTGTTGATACCGGCAACATGGCGGCCAGGAGCGATGATCTGTTCGGTCTGGAGGCCGCGGGCATTTTCGGGCCGCTGCATGCGGCGGCCGAATATCAGGTCATGAAGGTGAATGGCATCGCGCCGAACGAGAGCCTTCCGGCGGATGACGCTGCCTCCGGCACGCGGCTGGCCGACGACGCCAAATTCAGCGGCGGCTACATCGAGCTGGGCTACTTCCTGACCGGCGAGACGCGCGGCTACAAGGACGGCCAGTTCGACCGCACCAAGGTGCTCGATCCGGTCGGCAAGGGCGGCCTGGGGGCCTGGCAGGTGAATGCCCGCATCGATTACCTCGACCTCAGCGACAATGTGAGCCGCGGCACGGTCTCGCAGTTCGTCAACGGCGGCAAGCAGACTGGCTATGGCATCAGCCTGATCTGGCTGCCGATCGACTATGTGAAGTTCGCCGCGCAATACGTCTATGTGGACGTGAGCGACATCAATCGCGGCGCCGATGGTCGCGGCATCGGCTCGCGCGGCGGCGCGACGGCCGGAGACGCAAGCGCCAATGCCCACGTGTTCGGCCTGCGCGCCCAGGTCGACTGGTAAGCGCGGGGCGACTCTCCCTGACGTCACGCCTGTTTCCCCCTGTGTCCTCGGGCGGGAGGTGCCGCGGCGCCTCCCGCCTCTTCTTTTTTGGGGGAGCGGTTCCTTTTCGCCGATCGTGCGGGGTGCCTCACCCCTGTGATGTCTTCCCAACAGGGCCTCGGAGTGCGACCATGGGCGATACAAAGTCTCGGTTGCGTGGTGATCATCGGGGAAATTCAGGCGTTGGTTTTCCCAGGGGCCAGGTTCATCGGGAGGGAGAGTGGCCGTGACTATTGCAGCCGTACTCGCCGCGAAGGGCAACGAAGTCATCATGGCGGCCGAAACCATGACCATTCGCGATGTCATCGGTTTGTTGCACCGGCGCAAGATCGGCGCGGTCTTGATTACCAACGAGTCCACGGATGTGGTCGGGGTGCTTTCCGAGCGCGACATCATCCACGGCCTGGCGACTCATGGGCCGGATCTGCTGGACATGACCGCCAGGTCCATCATGACGTCACCGGTGATCACCTGCCGTCCCACGGATTCGGTGCGTCAGGTGCTCACGCTCATCACCGAGCGGCGATTCCGCCATGTGCCGGTGGTGGACGAGGGGCGCCTCATCGGCATCGTCTCGATCGGCGATCTGGTGAAACGCCGCATCGAGGATGTGGAGCAGGAGGCCGCCGCGCTCAAATCCTACATCGCCACCAGCTGACAGGCCCGCGCCCGGGATTTTTCGGGCGGACTCAATTTTCGGGTGGAACCCGGCGTGGTTCGAATCGTTCAGCAAAGTTGGGCATCTCTTCCGTGATGTTCGGGGCAAATGCGGGGCCGGTCCAAATGCGGGGCCGTTCTGGGCCTCGCTGCCCCGCTCCCACGGGGCACCCCGGGGAGCAATCAAGGGCACGAACCAAAGGCCAGGGCCACGAGCCAAGGGGACAGCGGACGGGATGCTTGCCGGAGGAGGCTTCGGTCACAGGACATGCTTTTGTTCTGGACCTGTCTAAGTCCTTGAAAACACCTGAGTATCTCGGAATTTTCCGGGGCTGCGCAAAAATCTTGCGAAAAGGTGTTTGACAGTGTGGAGGCGGGTCCATATAAGCCCGTCCACACGACGCGGCCGGCGCGGAGGACACGAAGCGGCGGACGGGTTGAA
>Ga0207867_1000699_pt1 | contig 32564 bp, 37 predicted proteins | sample HigsolmetaAR206D_FD_184838 | JGI IMG/M metagenome (GOLD analysis project Ga0207867, IMG submission 184838) | Ionic liquid and high solid enriched microbial communities from the Joint BioEnergy Institute, USA - AR20-6-D (SPAdes) (version 2) ...
GCTTCCGGGTCAGGCCCGTTTTTCGCCGCTACATAAATTTCCTTTGCCAGTTTTTGAAAGATTTTTCCGCGCTTTGCATCTTGCGCATTTTTTCTGCCTTGAATATTTTTCCATTTGGAATGGCCGGACATGGCCATCACTCCTTTCTGACAGCGCTGATACAGTCCCCTATTACTATACCATACTCGCCCGAAAGGAGGATGAAAAGCATTATGCTGGCCGTAAGCGTCCAGGTTTTTCCGTTATGCTTGCAAACGCCTTTTTACTTCTTTTTGAAAGCGGGCGCGTTCCCCGAATTGCCCGATGGAAAGCAGGGAAAGATGCGGCCAGTACTGCTCTTTTTCTTTTTTGCCGCTTCCAACAAACCGGTTCCACTCTCTTAAAACATCCGTCGGGTAAAGGAGCGCCTCAAGAAAAGTTTCCCTGTCCGGCGCACCGTCCAGCATTCCCCACTTTTCAAGAGCAGCAAGCGACCATGAAGCAGCGGGCAAAACCCGGTTGCAAAACTGGAGATCATCGGTCCAGGCCGGGGCAAGGCGGGCAAGGTCAAAATCAATCAAATACAGTTCCCCGTTTTTCGCACGCAAAAAATTATGGTGGGCAACATCACCGTGCGTGATGCAATACGGCGGACGGTGAAGCAAATGCTGTTTTTTCTCAAGCCGGTTTAACGCCTCGGCTGCCCATCTTTCGTACGCGGCAAAATACGTTTCCGGCAAATACCGGACAATTTGTTCTTTGTTTTCCAGAAATGTCCGGTACCGCGCCTGCCATTTTCTCAGCTGGAAAAAGCGCGGAAATTCCATTTTTACGGCTTGCGGAAAGTGCGCGGTCTTTTCGTGATACTGTTTTAACAGGCGGAAAGCGGCGTGGATGTCTGCTTCCGTCCCGAAGGTAAAACCGGCCGGGTCTTCTTCAATGTATGCCATAAACCCAAAAGCTTTGCCTTGAAAGGGGCTGTCGTTGTCATCTTCCAGAAAACGGCAAGTTTGGGTGAAACCGCTTTTCCGCAGTTCCGATGTAAGCAGCATTTGCCGTTTAAGGCGCGTATCGGAACCATATTGCTTCATGATCACTTTCTTTGTCTTTGTTCCGATAAGCCATACCCGGTCACGCAACCTGCGCCAGTCAACAATCGGTTCCTGCAGTCTGTTTTCCGCATAAAGAAGGAGACGTTTGGTTTCGTCTCCCTCTTGTCTCCGGCCGCCCATTATTTTTCTTCTTCGCCGGAAGGATCCCGTTTTTCCTGCGGCTGGTCCGTTTTTTCGCCCCGGTCATATCCGAACGGGGCCTGCATCCCGTACGGTTCCTGCATGCCGTATGGTGGTTGCGACATCCCGTATGGCGGTTGCGGCATGCCACCAAATGGTTCCTGCATGCCGTACGGTTGCGGCGCCATCCCGTACGGTTCCTGCACGCCGCCGTAAGGTTGCTCCTGGCACCCGCATGGCTGCTGGTGCGGCGGATACGGGGCGTACTGCGGCATCGTTTGCGGCGGCATGTACTGCGGCATATAGGCGGAGCTTTCTGAAGCAGCGCCGTATAAAGGAGCCTGCTGCGCTCCCCATTGCGGCGCGGCGGCAGGATGTTGCGCAGAAACCCCCGCCTGCATACCGGGGCCATACGGATAAGGAGAAGACGAAGAGGATTCTTCTTCCCATTCATAACCTGGCATCACTTGCTGCCCCTCATGCCATGCCGGCTGCTGCTGCGGCATAAACCCTGCCGGCGCGGCCATCGCCGGTATTTGCGTGAACCCTGTTGGCGCGGTCATCACCGGCATTTGCGGATAGGCCATTGGGTACGGCATCGGATATGGGACTTGCGGATATGGCATGCTGTAAGGAGGCGGGAAAAATCCGGCGTGCATGTCCCCTCCCCCGCAGCCGCAATCGTATACCGGCATCACGGGCGGACACGGATTATACGGTACATACATTTCCGGGCACTCTTCCTTTACCGGCATGGTGTAGTGCACGCTTTCCGACGATTCGCTTTCATGGTGCTTCGGCGGCGGTGCAGCTGTATGGGTTTCGATTTCAGCCATATTGGTCACATAGTAATTATGGATGTCAATTTCAGGAATGACCGGTTGCGGCATCACCGGCTTATAAATCGTTTCTTTTTTTTCAACCACTTTTTCTTTCACCTGTGTTTCTTTCGGTGCTGGCGCTTTTGGCACCTCTTTTGGTACCGGCATTTCTTTTGCGACGGGCATCTTGGCCTCGGGCATTTGCTCGTACGGATGGGTCACGAGCGGCATTTCTTTTGCACCCGCGTGGCCCGTATAACCTGCATGGCCTGTATGTGTCTCTTTTTTTACCATGCCGCCCGTTGTCGGAACTTTAATTTTCATGCCGGGCATAATCATTTCCGGATTGGATAATTGCGCATTCAATTTTTTCAATTCGTCAAAATCGGCGCCGTATTTTTTGGCGATTTTCCAGAGCGTATCGCCTTTTTGCACGATATGGATTTTCACACATTTCCCCTCCTCAAGGCTTAAGTCCATACATTCTATGTGGTTCCGGGCAAAATGCGATTGATTTTACATAAAAACTTATGAACGTCCCGCGTCCTTTATGCCCTTTAAAGGGTTGATTCTTTCATCCCGGCGCCTTCGTATGATAAAATCCGAATGAGGCCGAATGAATGGGGGGAAACGCTGTTGGCAGAGAAGAAAAAAATTCTTGGGGATGAAAGGCGGCATTTGATCCTCGAATGGCTGCAGAATAGCCGGGAGCCGATTACGGGCGGAGAACTGGCAAAAAGGACAAATGTGAGCCGGCAGATTATAGTAAATGATATTACGCTCCTGAAAGCGAAAAACGAACCGATCCTGGCAACGAGCCAGGGATATTTGTACATACACCCCGCCGGTGCGGAAAACAAAGTGGAGAAAACGCTTGTTTGTATGCATAGTCGCGAACAGGTCACAGATGAGCTGAATTTGCTCGTGGACCACGGGGTGACCGTAAAAGATGTCAAGGTGGAGCATCCGGTATACGGCGATCTGACCGCCTCGATCATGGTCTCCACCCGCGCAGAAGTGGCCCGGTTTATCCGCCGCATTGAAGAAACAAATGCCAGCTACTTATCCGAATTAACAGGCGGCATCCACTTGCATACGGTGGAAGCCGCAAGCGGGCGGCAGGTTGAAGAAGCGGAACAGGCGCTGAAAGAAGCTGGCATTTTATTTGCAGAAAATGAAAAAGAGCTGCCCTAAACATAAAGGACAGCTCTTTTTCATCACCCATCCGGCCTAAAAACCTGGGTTTAAAGCTTGTTTTGCAAAAAAAAATAAGCCCGGGTTCCAGCCGGGCTTATCCTAACATTCTTGAAGAAGCGATCATCATTTATCCGCCATATACCTATAATAGGTCCCGAGTTCTTTCACGGTGCAGCCGAGCGCGTGGATTTCCTCAAGCGAAAAGCGGACGAGCTTTTCTTCTAAGGAGTGGTTCAGGTCAATCATAAAAAAGTAGTTTCCAAGCCCCGTCTTTAACGGCCGCGATTCAAGCTTGCTCAAGTTAATCTTTCGCCAGGCAAAGGCAGACAACACCTGGTGCAGTGATCCGGCCTTGTCCGTCGGCAATGTGACCATGATCGTCGATTTCAGGAAATCAGGCGTTTTTTCGATATGAAGCTCCTCATTTGAAAGGACAATGAATCTCGTATGGTTAAACGGATAATCATGGATTGCACGCCTGACAATTTCAAGACCGTACAGTTCCGCTGCCATTTCGTTGGCGATCGCCCCCCATTTCAGTTCCGGGTGTTCGCTTACATATTTCGCAGCAGCGGCCGTAGAGCCCATTGCTTCCACTTCCGCATGCCGGAATTCCCGGCGCAGAAACTGGTGGCACTGCGCAAGCGCATGGGAATGGGAAATGATTTTTTCCGTTTCCCGCCAGGCGCCGGCATTTGCAGGATGAACCATAAAATGCTGCTCGATCGGCACAATGATTTCCGCGCGTATCGGCGGCAGTTCTTCATGATACAAGTAATCGACCGTTAAATTTACCGAACCTTCCAGGGCGTTTTCAAGCGGAACAACCGCCATATCCACCTGTTTTGTCTTCACGGCTTCTAGACATTCCGGAATCGTCCGATACGCAACCCGGCTGGCCTCCGGGAACACTGACTGGACCGCGATATCGGTAAACGTCGCTTCCGGCCCGAAAAAAGCTGCTTTCATTTCCTCTCCCCCGCCGGCCGGAGTTCTAGGCTCCGGACCCTAATATTTCTACTTTATTGACAAACTCAAATGCCTGCAGTTCTTCCAGCAGATCATTTAAACTCCTGTTGATCCCGGACACATTCAGCGAAACAGTGACATTTGCCCGCCCCTGTATCGGAATCGTCTGGTGAATCGTTAAAATATTGCATGAGTAAGATGCAATAATCCTTAAAATTTCGGATAATGTCCCGGACCGGTCTTCCAAATAAAAAAACAAGGTCACAATTTTTTCTTTTACAACCGAATGGAACGGAAAAACGGTATCGCGGTATTTATAAAAAGCGCTGCGGCTTAAGCCCGCTTTTTTCGCCGCGTCCCCGACCGATACCGCTTGTCCCCTTTCCAGCAGTTCTTTCGCCTGAAGTGTTTTGATCATCGCTTCCGGCAAAACATCCTCACGCACCAAGATAAACTTATGCTCTGCTTTCTTTTCCAAAGTGCCCTTTCCTCCACTCGGGAGCCGGGATTCCCCGGCCCAGCACGGTTAATCTACAAATTCAAACTCAAAATCCAAAAGGCGGACGGTATCGCCGTTTTTCGCGCCGCGTGCACGGAGCGCGTCATCAATGCCCATTCCGCGCAGCTGGCGGGCAAATCTCCGGACAGACTCGTCATGGCTGAAATTTGTCATTTTAAACAGCTTCTCGACTTTTTCCCCGTGGATGACGAAGCTGCCGTCCGGATCGCGTGTAATGGTAAAATCGGCCTTTTCTTTTTCATGCTTGTACAATACACGGGACGGTTCCGCATCCGATTCTTCGCCAGCATGAAGCGGGAAGGCAGGTGTTTCATCGAGCAGATCGGCAATCGCAAACAAAACATCCCTTAATCCTTTGCGCGTCACCGCGGAAATCGGGAAGACGCGTGCGACATCGCCCAGCTTCTCTTTAAACGCCGCCAGATTTTCTTCCGCGCCCGGAAGGTCCATTTTATTGGCAATAATGAGCTGCGGGCGCTCAGAAAGGCGTTCATGATAAGCTTTCAGTTCTTTGTTGATCGTCAAATAATCTTCATACGGGTCGCGCCCTTCCACCGCCGCCATGTCAATGACGTGGACGATCAACCGCGTCCGTTCGATATGGCGCAAAAACTGGTGGCCGAGCCCGACGCCTTCGTGCGCGCCTTCGATCAGCCCCGGCAGATCGGCCATGACAAAACTTCTGCCGTCCTCCGTTTCGACTACACCGAGATTCGGCACAAGCGTCGTAAAATGGTATTCCGCAATTTTCGGGCGTGCCGAAGAGATAACGGAAAGCAAGGTTGATTTCCCGACGCTCGGAAAACCAACAAGGCCGACATCAGCAAGCAGTTTTAATTCAAGAACAATATAACGTTCCTGGCCCGGTTCGCCGTTTTCGGCAATTTCCGGAGCGGGATTGGCCGGTGTCGCAAAGCGGATATTGCCCCTGCCGCCGCGCCCGCCTTTGGCAATCACTGCCCGTTCCCCGTGGCGCGTTAAATCGGCAATCGTTTGTTTTGTATCATCATCAATGACGACCGTTCCCGGCGGCACCTTGACAATCATGTCTTTCGCCCCGCGGCCGTGTTTTCCTTTGCTCATGCCGTTTTCGCCATGGTCCGCTTTAAAATGGCGCTTGTAGCGGAAATCCATGAGCGTCCGCAACCCTTCATCGACTTCAAAAATGACATCGCCGCCGCGGCCGCCATCCCCGCCGGCAGGGCCGCCCATCGGCACATATTTCTCGCGGCGGAATGCGACCATCCCGTTGCCGCCGTCCCCGCCTTTCACATAAATTTTCACCTGGTCCACAAACATAAAAGATAAAACCACCTTTGCAATTGCTGTATCGTTAGGCTTTCAGAAAGATTATTTCAACCGGGAAAGCGGATTGCGGGTACGCGTGGATCACGTTCATCCCCGGACAATCGTTTTCCAGAAACCCGGCAAGCAGTCCGTACTTTTTTATTGTACCGCTAAACTCGAAAAAGAAACGGGCGCCGGATGGCAAAGTGCTGACCGACAAAGATAACCGGTTGTCTCCGTTTGGATCGACTGCTTCTTCAACGATAGCGAAAAAATTCTTCATCCAGCCGGTCAGCTCCCTATCGTCCGGTAGCACATTCCGGTCCACATCCAATATTTCGTATGCAATCCGCACCGTGTGCCCTTCCCAGTTATATGTAAGCAAAAGCTCGGCAAATTCCGGCAGATGCAAATTTGATAATTTTGACTCCTGCTGCGCTTCCCGGATAATGTCTTCCACAATATTTTTGACCTTTTCCATTTTGTTCAAGCTGGCGTATCCTTTGATCAGCTGCACCTTGTTCAGCCAGTCATGCCTGGCGTGGCGAAGCACGTCAACCGTCGTCCATTCCCGCATTTTCATAGCTCCCGTTCTCCGAAATAGGTTATGTTTAAGTATAGCAAAAATTGCCTCATGTTGCACGGGACGCGAATGATAGCGGCATGTGCCCGGCACTCGCCAGAAGAACGCGGCAACCCGTTTTTTGTACGTTTTTCAGAACGGGAGTGGTTTATTGGAAAATGCAAAAGCCCCGGGCCGCGAATATCGCAGCCCGGGGCTTTATGGGTTAGGCTTCTTGTGCCACCGGATATACGCTCACTTTTTTCTTGTCGCGGCCGAGTCGTTCAAAACGCACAACGCCGTCAACTTTCGCAAACAAAGTGTCGTCGCCCCCGCGGCCGACGTTTTCGCCCGGAAAAACTTTCGTCCCGCGCTGGCGGTAAAGGATCGAGCCGCCTGTTACGAACTGGCCGTCCGCACGTTTTGCGCCGAGGCGTTTTGCAATCGAGTCACGACCGTTTTTCGTGGAGCCGACCCCTTTTTTGGAAGCGAAAAACTGAAGATCTAATTTCAACATGATGCTCACCTCCTATTCAAAGGTTATATGGATAAATTCGCCGTATTCCCGTTCTATCGTCTCGAGGGATACAACCATGCCTTCAAGCAGAATCTGCACTTTTGTCGCCTGTTCTTCCGAAAGATGCGAAGGGATTTTGCATTCCAAAAGGCCTCTTTCGGACTGGCGGATTTCGGGTTCAACCCCCGCCACTTGCATAATGGCGTTCACCGTCCCGAAAGAAACAGCGGAAGCGCCGGCACAGACAATGTCCTGGCCGTATTCGGCAAATTCAGCATGGCCACTCATTTGAAAAGATGAGATGTTCCCATTCTTTTTGCGTTTGATGCGGACCCGGATCATGCCGCGTGCACCTTACGCATTGATTTTTTCAATGACCACTTTTGTGTACGGCTGACGGTGGCCTTGTTTTTTGTGGTAATTTTTCTTCGCTTTATATTTGAATACAACGATTTTTTTCGCACGGCCGTGTTTTTCCACTTTACCCGTAACCGTAGCGCCTTCAACAACAGGGCTACCGACTTTTACCGATTCGCCGCCGACAAAAAGAACGCGGTCAAATGTAACCGATTCGCCTTCTGCTGCATCCAATTTTTCAATATATACAGCTTGGCCTTCTTCTACTTTGATTTGTTTCCCGCCGGTTTCAATAATTGCGTACATCACTGCACCTCCTTAAGACTCAGACTCGCCAAAGACAGGCGTTTTACGAAATGTAAAAACTTGCAAAGCCTGTTCCTGAGCGGTTGTAGCACAGGGCGCTACAAACATAACATACTGATGGTAACACACACTTTTTCCTTTGTCAATTGGGATCTTTGCCTTTTGCGGCAAGGCCGGCTGCCGTCCCGAACTGCCGGATGGCATAAAACGGATGCGGATCGCGAGTGATGTGAAAAATGAGTTTCATGCCGAGCAGGTTTTCCAGCCGCTTTAAATGTACGTCCGTTTCCCCGCAAAAACAGTCCTTCACATCTTGCGTGCATTCAATCAAGACGGCTTCGTAATCCGCGTACGGCGCTTCCCACAGCTCGCGTTCGAGGCGGAAAGCAAGCGTCTCGGGGCTTTCGATTTTGCCGCTGCCCCCGCAGACCGGGCAAACGGAAAGCAGTGCCTCGGGGAGCGATTTACGCGTTTTCTTGCGCGTCATTTGTAAAATGCCAAGCTCCGTAAAACCGGTGATGCGGGTTTGTTTCTCGTCGTTTTCCAGTTCTTTTTCAAGCACCGCCCTCACTTGTGCGCGCTGTTCATCGCACTGCATATCGATAAAATCGACAAGAATGATGCCGCCGTAATCGCGCAGTTTCAGCTGGCGGCCGATTTCTTTCGCCGCAAGCAGATTCGTTTTCAGCACCGTTTCGGCCTGATCCGTTGTACCCGTATATTTTCCGGTATTCACATCTATAATGGTGAGCGCTTCTGTTTCGTCGATGACAAGATAGGCGCCGTTTTCAAGCCAGACCACTCTTTTCAAGGCTTCCTCAAGCGTCCGGTCGATACGGTAGCGGGTAAAAATATTCTGTTTTCCGCTGTAGAGCTCAAACGACCAGTCCAGTTCCGGCCGGCCCGCAAGCAATGCTTTCAGGCGGGCAAGTGCCTCCGCATCATCCACGATCACCGTGCCGCTTTTTAAGCGGACAAGTTCGCGGAAAATTTCCGCTTCCACCGTGCTTTTTTCGTGCAGAACAGCCGGTGCTTTCAGTTGTGCCGCCTTTTCGAGCAGGCATTTGTACCGAAGCCTGAGGCATTTTAGTTCATCGCGCCACCCGTCCCCGCCGGCATGGATGGCTGCGGTCCGGACAATGATTCCTTCCTGCGGTTCAAGCGCTTTGCGGACCCTGTTCCGCCACTTGTTCCGGTCTGCATCATCCGCTTTTTTGGAAACAGCCGTGTACTTTCCTTCCGGCAGATACACAATCTGTTCCCCCGAAAGCTCAATGATGCCGGTTAAAAGCGGACCTTTTTGCCCTGTTTCATCTTTTTTCACCTGGACCATAACCGTCTGCCCGGGCGAAAGATAAGCTGAAATCGTTGGATTCGAATTTTTGCTGTTCACAAAAGCAGGGAGCCGGCTGATATGCAAGTAACCGTGCCGGATGCCGCCGATATCAATAAACGCGGCATTGATTCCGGGTTTGACGTCTGCCACCTTGCCGAGATAAATATTCCCTACTTTTGCCGCATCGCCCGGCTGCCGGATGCGGATGGCAGATACTTTGCCGTTTTCGATGACCGCATATCGTTTTTCCCTTGTTTTCACGTTGATGATGATTGATCTGTCCAAAAAATTCCACCACACTGTCTTCGCTTTCAGCCGCTTCTATTGCGGCTTCCATCAATAACTATACAGGATATCGCTTACTTTCGCATTGGTTTGCTTCTCGGAAAAAAAGGCATGAAGGAGTTCATTTTCATCAAGCTTCCCGACTTCCACCCCGTTTTTAAGGACAATGAGCGGATGTTTGCGTCCCCGTTTAAAGCTTTCGAGCACTTCATACAAGTATGCGCCCGCATCCACCTCGATCGTTTCCAGATGACGGAGCGGATCCCTTTTTCCATAATACCGTTCAAGCAGGAAACGGATAAAAACAAAGTAAAGCTGTTTCCATTCTTTCCAAAGGGCGGCATATAAATAAACGGCGATCGCCCAGACGTTCAAATTTGCCGGCGCATTCAGCAGGGCGGCCGCATGAAAAAGGAGCAGCACGATAAACGAACAGCAAATCGTCATCCGGAATGCGCGCAAAAAAGGATAAACCGTGGAAAACGCCATATTCAGCAATTTCCCGCCGTCAAGCGGCCAAATCGGGAGCAAATTAAAAAAAAGAATGGCCCGGTTCCACTCCCCGATTTGCGTATACATCTGTCCAGGCAAGACATCGAAGCGGAACAACAAATACGCGAAAACGGCGATCCAAACATGCTGGAGGGGGCCTGAGAGTGTCACGATCAGTTCTTCTTTCAGCGGGCGGTTTCCGTGTTCCTCTGTTTCAGCGACGCCGCCAAACGGCAAAATGGCGATTTTTTTAACCCGCCATGAAAAATATTGCGCCGCAACCGCGTGCCCCATTTCGTGAATGAAAATGATCGCAAACAGCAGGATGAGATCTTGGAAACGGGCGGTAACAGCAGCAATGGCAGCCACGAGCCAGAAAAGGGGATGGATTTTGATTTTTTTCAGAAGCCAAAACCGCTCACTCAAATTTAATCACCTGGATCGGATCGATAAAACCGCCGTCTTTTTTAAGCGCAAAATAAAATTCCCCTTTTTCCCCGCTGCTTCGCGCCGTGCCGACCTTTTCGCCCATCTTGAGGCTGTCATACTGGCCCACATCGATTTTGCTGAGGTTTGCGTACCATGTTTCCGTTGAATCGGCATGCTGGATAATAACGGTATTGCCGAGTTTTGGCTTTTTCCCGGCAAAAATGACCGTCCCGCCGCTCATCGCTTTCACGCTTGCGCCCGGCTTTGTTTCAATCGTAACCCCTCTTCCATCAGCAGAAAAACGGGTCAGAATTTTTCCCGATACCGGCATCGCATATTGCGAATCTTCATTGGAAGCAGCGGTTTCCGTTTTTGACGATTTTTCCGGGAAGAGCGCAACCGGCTTGCCAAACTTTTTTTCATACCAGGCGGCTGCTTTTGCAAATTGAAATTCGGACGCCATTACCTGTTTGACGGCGGCTTTCGGTTTGTCAAATTCCGGACGTTCCGATTTAAACAGAATCGCCACAACGAGGACAAGACAGGCAGAAGCCAGAATTTTAAACAGCATCGTTTCTTTTTTAAAAAGCGGATGCGGCGTTTTGCCCGGCGGTTCATATACATGTGTGCCCTCATCTTTGATCAGGCTCGCATAGACCGTTTCTTTGCCGTTATAAGCCTGCTTGATCGTTTTTCTCCGCTTCGCCATTTGTCTCCGGATTTCATCGGCGCGGTTTCCCAATCGATTCACCCCTTCTGTACAGGCATTCGTTTATTACCAATGTATGACCTGTCCAAAGCGGTTAGAACCGGGAACAAAACAAGCCGCCCTGATCGTTTGGAAAAACGTTCAGAAACGGCTCTGCTATTAAGAAGATTTCGAACTGAATAATTTTTTAAAGCGCGCAAACATGCCGGGTTTCTGGTCTTCAAGCGGCATTAAAGGCACCGTTTCCCCCAAAATCCGGCGGGCAATATTCCGGTAGGCAAGGGAGGCGCGGTTCGTCGGATGGAGCGCAATCGGTTCACCCTGGTTCGAAGCGCGGATCACTTCTTCATCATCGGCTACAATCCCGATCAAATCGATTGATAAATGGCTTGTCACTTCATCGATGTCCAGCATGTCCCCGCTTTTCATCATATGGCTCCGGATCCGGTTGATGATCAGTTTCGGCGGCTCGATATGTTCTTCCTTTTCCAAAAGCCCGATGATCCGGTCGGCATCCCTTACCGCCGAGATTTCCGGTGTTGTCACAACAATCGCCTGGTCAGCGCCCGCCACTGCATTTTTATATCCCTGTTCAATGCCGGCCGGGCAGTCAATCAGAATATAATCGTAATCCTGTTTTAACCCGTGGATCAATTGTTTCATCTGTTCCGGCGTGACGGCGGATTTGTCGCTTGTCTGGGCAGCCGGCAGCAAAAAGAGCTTGTCATCGAAACGCTTGTCCTTTACGATTGCCTGGTGGATTTTACAGCGGCCTTCTACGACATCGACTAGATCGTAGATAATCCGGTTTTCAAGCCCCAACAGGACGTCAAGATTGCGGAGCCCGATGTCTGTATCGACAAGACAGACTTTCTTTCCGAGAAGCGCGAGCGCAGTCCCGAGGTTTGCCGATGTCGTCGTTTTGCCGACGCCGCCTTTTCCGGATGTAATGACAATCGCTTCACCCATATGAGAACCCTCCTTTTAATCTTGTCATATTCGGCCGCAAAGTTTTCAACACTTGCAATTTATCAATGATAATATGGTCCGATTCATCTATGTAAGCACATTCCATCTCATGCCGGTCTTCTTTCCCGTAATCATCAGGCGCCCGGTTCAGACAATCGGCAATCCGGATTTGGGACGGAACCATATTGGAAGCGACAACAACGGCGTCCCTTCTCCCGCTGTAACCGGCGTGCGCAATGCCGCGGAGGTTTCCCATGATAAAAATATTGCCGTTTGCAATCACGGTTCCGCCCGGATTGACATTGCCGACAAGCAAAAGATCGCCTTCCGCCTTTAACACCTGACCGGACCGGACGATGGTGGTAACAGGCACAATTTCATTTTCCACTTTTTCGCGCGCAGCCGCTTCTTTTGTAATGACATTGCTGATGATTTTATCGACAACAAGGTTCCGCCGGGCACGCACAAGGCTTTTGATCTCTTCTTCCTGCGCTGGCGTCAAATAGCGGTTGCCAAGCTGAATTTTGACGGCAAGGATCGGGCTGTTTTCCTCCTCATCGACAGACTGGGCCAGTAATTTTTGTTCTAATTCCGCCTTTAAAGCTTGATAGGAGCATTGGTCGTTTAAATGCAGCACAATTCCGTCTTTCGTGCCTTTTATGGTTACATTTTGCGTTTTCTTCATTTCAAACTGCTCACCTCAACGGCTCAATAAATAACGACACATCCGAAATGGCTTTCAGACGGCGTTTTGCGGCCCGGCACGCAGGAATAAGCCTCCGTGCGTGCGGTTCCGGCTGGTTTCGGCCCGCAAACCCTTTTGCTTTTTCCATTCCCCCTTGTCCGGATCATTCGACAAAAAGGCGGAAAATCCTTCTTTCCCATTTTAACAGATTTTCTCCCCGCCGGTTATTCCTTTTCTTCTTCCCTTGCACGCCGCTTTAAAAAATTCCCCATCGGATACCATGCCAAAATAAAAAAAGCGGCATTTAAAATCAAAGTCGGCCAAAGCCTGAGCAAGAGAAAATCGTCAAATCCCATCACCTGCGGATTAATTAAAGCATTGATGCCATAGACCAAAAATTCGACAATCGCCATGTTCAAGACTGCCACAAGCGTGCCGGTGAAAATATTGGACTGGAGGATCCTGTCCATTTTTTCTGTCAGGTAAACCGCAAGCGGATAGAAAAACAGATAAACGCCCAGAATGCCCGTGTAAAAAGCATCAAACAGCATGCCGAATACAAAGGCATAAATGATGGAGAGCCTTTTTCGGTAATGCATCCCCATTAAAATCAGCATAACGAGCAGAAAATGGGGAACAATGGTAAATTTTCCGCCAAAAGAACGGGCGGCAAAAAATTGGGCAAATAAACTTTCAGCAATATAGCACAGGCTTAAAATCAGAGGGAGCACGATCCGTTTCATCACTGCTCTCCTCCTGCGCTGCCTAGGTTCACTGCTTTCCGGTTGATGATGAGCACTTCGCGGACATCATAAAAATTGGCTGCCGGCTTCACATAAGCGGTTTGCGTCAGCCCGTTTTCATCCGGGGTTACTTTTTCAATGTCACCAATCAGAAGCCCGCTCGGAAACATGCCGCTTAAACCGGATGTCACGACATGATCGCCTTTTTTGACTTTGATATTAAAATCAAGCTGTTTCAAAAGCAGCATTTTTGCTTTTTTGTCGTATCCTTCGATTAAACCGTAAGCGTCTTTTTTGGCATTTTGCACTTTGGCGGATACGCGGTTCGTTTCATCGGGCGAGCTCAAAAGTTCGACGGTTGAATAAAATTTGTCGACCTGCGTCACTTTTCCGAGGAAACCACCTGAAGTGACGACAGCCATGTTTTTGGTAACGCCGTTGACTTCGCCCTTATCTATCACCACTTGCTCGTACCAATTATCCGGGTTGCGTGCAATGACCTGGGCCTGAATGGACTCTGAATCTCCAAGACTGTTTTTTTCCTTTATAATAGATCTCAAATTTTCATTTTCTTTTTTCAGTTCATGATTTTGCGCTTCCAGGCTTGTCAGCTGTTCCAAATGGGATTTCAGTTTTTTGTTTTCAGTATATGTATTTTTTAAGTCCTCGATATTGTCAAAAAAACCGGCAAGGGCATTGGCGGGTTTGGCAATGACGGACTGGCCGAGCCCGACGATATCGCGCACAAACTGTTCCGGTTTTGAAATCCGGTCGCGTTCCCTAATGGAAAATCCGATCATGGCGACAAGCAGAATGACACTGATTAAAAGGACGATCAATCGTTTATTCAAAAAAAACTGTGGCATAAAATCCACTCCTATAACACTTTGTTCCGGCCATTCCCGGATTGAAAACCATTCTCCCGCCAGAAAAAACCGGCAGGAGAATGCGTTAACAGGACACTAGCATGTCCTATTTAGAATTTTTTGCTTTGTTTTTAAACAGTTCGATATTTTCGAGCGCGCTGCCTGTTCCGATTGCTACGCAGTCGAGCGGGTTTTCAGCAATCAGCACCGGCATTTCGGTTTCTTTGCTGATGACATGGTCGAGGTTGCGCAACAGGGCGCCCCCACCTGTCAGGACGATGCCGCGATCCATAATATCAGCTGCCAGTTCAGGCGGTGTCTGCTCAAGCGTGTATTTGACCGCATCGACAATGGCATACACCGTATCGTGGAGCGCATCGGCCACCTCATCCGCGGTAATCGTGATCGTCTTCGGCAAACCGGTCAGCAAATCCCGGCCCCTGATATCCATCGGTTCGATCCCCTCCGGCTCACCTGCTGAACCAATTTCCATTTTAATTTGTTCTGCGGTTCGGTCCCCTATTAAAAGATTATAATTTTTGCGGATATAACTGATGATCGCTTCGTCCATTTCATCCCCGGCCACCCGGATCGACTGGCTTGTCACAATTCCGCCCAGCGAAATAATCGCCACTTCCGTTGTGCCGCCGCCGATATCAACAACCATGCTTCCGGTCGGCTCCCAGACAGGCAGCCCGGCACCGATCGCAGCCGCAAAAGGCTCTTCAATCGTAAAAGCATCCCGTGCCCCGGCCTGGCGGGTTGCATCAATCACCGCGCGCTCTTCCACCGCCGTAATGCCGGAAGGGACGCAGACCATGACATACGGATTTTTTGAAAAAAAGCCTTTTTTATTTGTGGCCTGCTGAATATAATATTTCATCATCGCCGCCGTCGTTTCATAATCCGCAATCACGCCGTCTTTCATCGGCCGCGTCGCCACAATGTTTCCCGGCGTCCTGCCGATCATTTTTTTTGCGGCATCCCCGACTGCGACAATCTGTTTCGTATCCGTCTGGATGGCCACAACGGAAGGTTCCCGCACCACAATTCCTTTCCCTTTTATAAAAACCAATGTATTGGCTGTCCCAAGATCAATCCCCAGGTCTTTACTTCCGAACATGGATGTATCTCCCTTTCTACACGATAAATTTTCATCACCAGTTGGTGCCATACTTTTGCTTATTTATGGATGTCACTTTAAATCTACATCCGGAATTCAGGTATTTCCGGCGCAGTGCCGGCCGTAAAAATCATACGATTTATTATATCGTAACCATAAAAAAATTCAAAGCCTTACAAATACCCTTTTTGTCTCAGACTTACAAATTTTTTCTCACCGATGATCAAATGGTCAAGAATCTCAATCCCCATTATTTTACCACATTCGGCAAGCCGTTTGGTAACTTCAATATCTTCTTTGGAAGGAGAAGGGTCTCCGGATGGATGGTTATGGAAACAAATAATGGAAGCAGCTGAACGCCTGAGCGCTTCTTTGAACACTTCGCGGGGATGGACGATCGAGGCATTTAAGCTTCCGATGAAAATCGTCTGCCGGTGGATCACCTGGTTTTTAATATTTAAATACAGGCAGACAAAATGCTCCTGGGATAAAAAGCGCATATCATTCATGACATAATTGGCCCCGTCTTGCGGCGTGCGGATTACATAACGTGTATCGTGCTGCAAATTGGCAATCCTTCTGCCGAGTTCGCTCGCGGCCAGAATCTGGACCGCTTTTGCTGTGCCGATGCCTTTGATGGACGTCATTTCCTCAAGGGAAGCATCTTTTAAAAACCGCAAGCCTTCAAAATGGCGGATCAGTCTGTTGGCAAGCTCGAGCACCGATTCTTCTTTCGTGCCGGTACGGAGTAAAATGGCAAGCAGTTCCTGATTGGAGAGGCTCTCCGCTCCTGTGCGGATCAACCGTTCACGCGGGCGGTCTTCTGCAGGAAAATCTTTGATCAGCATTTTTTCCAAATGAATTCCTCCTTTTCTGGTGCAGGAGGCGGGGGAATCGAACCAATGGGCTTTGGTATGGGAGATACAATTGTATCGTACCAAAAAACGGGCCGTGAAACAACTGCAAATTCAACCTTTTCAGACAAAAAATAATGCTATGCGGGCGCATGCCTTTATCTGGCACCACAGCCTTTCAGCCGGAAGCCCGCATTTGATTTCAATGCCCGCTGTAGACCTTTACGTAGTCCAGCAGGTTTTGTTCGGCATCCGTTAAATCCTGCCGGTTGCCGCTTTTTTGATAAGCAACGAGCGATTCATACGCGGCCGTTTCGTATTTTTTCAACCGGCCGAGCGTTTCCTGCCTGACTTTTGCCAGCTTTTTGACGTTGCCGGCTGCTGTTTCGGCTGTCTTCATGCCGTCCGGTGAAACCCGCCCGTTCTGGACAGCGGCGGCCGTTTCTTTTGCCAGTTTTTGAAAAAGCGGAACCGTTTCCCGGGCAAAAATTTGCTCATCCTTTGTCGTCGTTTGGACCTTTTTGCTGGAAAAACTGATTTCTTTTGCATACAGTTCGACGCCTTTATCTTTCCAGGCAGTTTCCATTTTTTTGGCTGTGCCGAGGCTGTCGGCCACACCTGCAAAAATATAGCGTTGCCCGTCCATCGAAAGCTGCATCGACGGAACCTTTTTCGCGGCAAGTTCGCGTGACACTTTAGAGGCGGCGCCTTCCGTGCTGAACACCCCTGCCTGGATGATGCCGATGCTTAACGCCGGAAGCTGGGCCTCTTGCTGCGCTGTGCCCGCTGCAGCGCCTTCAGCCTGCTGTTTCGGGAGTTTTGTTTGATGATCGCCGTACGCAATGAATTTTAATACAACAAACCCGAGCAGCGCCCCGAACACCAACGCGGACACGACAGAAAACAAAATCGCCGGCGCAGCCCTTTTCGCAACCGCTTTTTTCGGGAATATGCTTTTCTTTTTGGGCGCGGGTGTGTAATGGATCGGCCGGAATTCTTCAATCTGATCCGCATCAAGTTCGGGCAGCACCCATTCAAATGACTCCTCTTCTTTTACACTGTCTTCCTGTGCGGCAGCCGTTTCTTCGGCCGCTTTCCAGTCATGGACTTTCACGCTTTCTTCCGGCTGCACCTTTTTTCCGCCCACTTTGACTGTAATTTTCGCCTTTTTTTTCGCCTTGTCCAATGTTTTCACCTCTCCTGCCCGATTTGCTTCATGCTACCATAACCGGCAAAAAAAAGAACAAGACTTTTGTCGTCTTGTCCGAAAACCATTCGCCGATTTCCGGCATTTTATGCAAATTTTATCCGAGCCCGGAGATGCGCAAATACATCCCGATAAGGCTGTTTCCGAAAAAATAGGCGGCAAGCGCACCGATGGCGATAAACGGCCCGAACGGCACCGGTTTTCGTTTTTTAAATTTGCCGGCAGCCATCAAACCAACGCCGTAAAGCGCGCCAAAAAAGCAGGCTAGAAAAAAGGCCAGAAAGGTTTTCTCTATGCCGAGCACAAGCCCGATGACAAAAAACAATTTAATGTCCCCGCCACCCATCGCGCCTTTTGTGAAAAAGGCAATGAGGTAGAGGAGGCAAAAGCCGAAAACCGCCCCGAGCCAGGCGGACCACCACGGTGACGCCGGATGAAAAAGCCGGACGGCGGCAATGGCGGCTGCAAAAGGAAACAGCACTTTATCGGGAATGAGCATATACGCCAAATCGGAAACGGTAATGATGACAAGCAGTGAAATAAACAAAACGGCAAGCAAAAATTCGGGACTCCACCCGAACCGGTAAAAAGAATAGGCAAACAAGCCCCCGGTCAGCGCCTCAAATACCGGATAGACCGGGGAGATCGGCGCGCGGCAGCTTCTGCATCTGCCCCGTAAAGCAAGAAAAGACAACACCGGTATATTTTCATACCAGCTTAACGAGTGCCCACACTTCGGGCAATGCGACCCGGGACGGATAATCGATTCATGATTCGGCACGCGTAGCCCGATGACATTATAAAACGAGCCGAACACCATTCCCAGTGCCGCAAAATAAGCAGTCCACAATCCATGCATGTTTGATCCCTCTGATCTTTCAGCATAAGGTATTTTCTTGGTTCGCTACCGGCAAGCAACGGGCGATATTAAGCATATGTAATGGCAAGGATGAACATGCCGAAAACTTATTGCTCCTTTATTGCGACCGGGTCACTTTTATGTCCCGCTGCCGGCACGTCGATTTCCGGCAAATAGTCCGAATACCGGCTTAACGCCGGGTAATAAAAAGTGGAAACCGTGACGGTGTACTGCAATCCACTCGATCCAGGCGCTCCTTCCCCCGGACTGAAATTGAGGCTTTCGATCACTGTAATGCGCGGCAAGTTTTCAATCGTCTGTAAAAATGTTTTCATGCTCTTGTAGCTGTCTGACTCCACTTTTAAAGTATACGACAGTTTTTTGACACCGGCAGGCAGCACGTCTGTTTTTTGCTGTGTGCCGGATGAGGTGCCGCTCGTTGTGCTTTGTGTAGCCTCCTCGCTCCCGGACGTACCGGCAGAGTCCTGCTGGGCGTCTGTTTCCGTAATCCGGCTGCCGGAAAGGGCCTCTGCCATCCTGAACTGAAGCAGCACTTGTTCCGCAAGCGGTTTTGCCGGGATTTTCCGCAACAGGCTGACAACATTGCCAAGCTGCAGTTCCGGGCTTTGCTGTTTTTTTGACTGCAGGCTGGATAGCACCTGCTGTTCCGATTTCAATGCAGCTTTTTGTCCGGCCAGCTCGGACTTAGCCGGCGCCAGCACAAACCAGTACAAACCGAATGCGCCGGCAAGGCAAACGGCAAAGAGGGCAAGCATGATAAAAAGCTGTTTCCGGTTTAAACGGAGGTTCATTGCTGTTCCTCCTTTTTGCTAGCGGCATTGAGTGCAGTTTGATTGAGCTGGATCGTATATGTCGCTTCATAAACCGTTACACCCTCTGCTTCACCGGTTGCTGCAGTATCCGCGCCGGCTGTGCCACCTGTTGCACCCGGTTCGGAAGAGGAACCGCCCCCCTTTGTTTCACCGGCCGTTTTGGATGCAGCAGATGTGGAAGAGGAACCGGTTTTAGACGTTCCCGAAGAAGATTCGCCGGCCGTTTTGGACGCATCTGATCCGGAAGATGTGCTGCTTGCCGTTTTGGAAGTGCCGGATGTTGTGCCCGTTCCCGCAGCTGAGCCGGTTGCAGCATCGGATGTGCCGCTTGAAGAAGCGCTGGCCGTTTCCGTATTTACTTTGATGCTGTTTAAGACGGCGCCGCTGAAATACGGACTGTCATTCAGCCGTTTTAAGAAGTAAACCGCTTCATCGGACGCATCAAACTGGACGGTCACATTCGCGCCCGTGCTACTGCAGGAAAAGTCCGTGATATAGCCGTATTCCGGCAAAAGTTTAGTAAGCTTGTCCAATACCGGCACCGTCTTGACCGGCGTATCGCTTGCCCATTTAACGGCGGACGAGAGCTTTTTAAAATCCTGTATGTCCGCATTGCTTTTTTGTGCTGCCTGTTCAGCGGCCTGGAGCGCTTCCGTCTGTTTGATTTGCTGATTAACGGCAGCAAGATCCTGTTTTGTCTGATGGAGCGCGATAAAGAAGATGATGACAAAAATGGCGGCTGCACCGGCCAGTATCCCGCCCCAAAAGAGCAGCGCGATATTTTTCGGTTCTTTTTTCGGCAGCAGGTTAATCTCGACGAGCATTTATTTCACCTCTTTCAGTGCAAGGCCCAAAACAGGCGCAAAGCGGGCGGGAAACGGCTGCCCGGTTGTGGAAGATACTTTTTCCGTTTCGATCATCTTGACCGACAGGCCAAACTGCTCCGCAAGATTGTCCGCAACCTCGGGCAAATACGGATAATCGCCGTTCAGCAAAATTTGATTGACCGCATCCTGCCCTTTCCGGATCGAAAACTGGTAATAATTCATGATTCTGTCCAGCTCTTTATAAATATTTTCCGTCTGGTAGCGGAGCAGTGGATCGTCTTCCGGCCAGCGGTACTTTTTTTCGCCAAAAGCATTGGTCTCCGTCTCCCATTTGGAAAGCGGAATATCGACTTCAAGCTCCCTGGCAAGCAGCGGGAAATGCCGGTGGAAAATGGTCGCATTGACCATGGATAAATCAAACTGGAGAAGGAGCAGATGGTCCATCGCATTCAGTGTATTCAAATGATAAAAAGACCGGTAGGCGCATAGCGGGGAAATATCGGCAGCAACCGGGCTCAGGCGGATGCCGTTAAAAAAATCGGCATAATCTTCGACGACATCCCGGGGCGCAGCAAATAACAACACCTGCTTTTCTTGATTCGATGCACCAAGGAGCGCAAAGTCAAATACAGGATCGTCAAACGGCAAATGAATGGTGGAACCGAGCTCAAGGGTAATATAACCTTCCATTTCATCCATGGCAATCTCATCCGGAACAGCAATTTGGCGCACGACGACAAAATTGTCGGGCACAGCAAAACGAACTGGGTGTTTTCCCTTCAGCCCCCAATCACCAAGACATTCTTCAGCGATCATCGCAAGCGTCTCGGCATCGATGATTTTCCCGCCGCGGACTACCCCTTCCGGCAAATACCGCTCGCCCATTTTTGAAACAACAGGCGGATCGGCCTGCCTCAATTCGAGAAAACGGATGACATGGTCTTTAATAATGAAATTTCCGGTTTTTTTTGATGACGGAAAAAATGAGCGTGGCATCATGATGGCTCCTTAACTAGAAATCTTAAAAACCAGTAACCAAGGCCTGGCACAGAGGGCAGGCCTTGAGTGAAATGAAAATAATTAATATTGTTTCATTGTCCAATAGTATAAACACCATCATTATCAGGCTTAATTTTACTTCTCTTTGCTGCATCAATGGTTTTCAAATCAGCGTTATTAAATCTAATTTTAACATCACCGTCTGCACCATAACCTGTAAATTTATATACAGTCTTACCATCACTGTTATTTGTTGAAACAGAAACTGAAAATTGAGGGTTGGCTTTATGTGAAGTATCCAATTTTGAATCTTGATCATCAATATAAGATTTCAAGTCGTTATAGCTAAGCGAAGACTTTACACCATTGTCAGAAACATAGAGCTTTGCTGCACTAATCACTTGTATAGCGTCTGACTTAATCGCATTAAATCTCGAATTCTTGATGACACTCGCAATCGCCGGGATCGCAATCGCCGCAATAATCGCCAAAATAACAATAACCGCCAGCAGTTCAATCAGCGTAAAGCCCTTTTGATTTTTCAATAACTTTCTTTTCTTGTGCAACATCGTTTCTCCTCCTATTGTCATAGAACTTTTTACCTATATTATACATGGTCATGTTGCATAATCCTACCTTTTTTGGCCAATTTATTGAACATTATTATAAATTTCGAACATCGGGATCATGATGGCGGCAATGATCGTGCCGACAACGGCTGCGAGGACGACGATCATGAACGGTTCAATCAGCGCCTTGATCTGGTCGGTGGCGGCTTCGACTTCGGCTTCGTAAAAGTCGGCGACTTTGCTAAGCATGGCATCCAGCGCACCGGTTTCCTCGCCAATCGCAATCATCTGCGTGACAAGCGGGGGAAAGACCCAGTGGCGCCGCATCGGTTCTGTCATCGACTGCCCTTTTTCCAGCGCATCGCGGGCCTGGCGGAGCACTTTTGTCATCACTTCGTTTTCGACGATCGCCTCCACAATCGACAATGCCTGTAAAATCGGCACGGAACTGGAAAACAGCGAGCTCAATGTCCGCGCCATCCGGGCAATGATCGATTTTTGGACGAGTTTGCCGAAAATCGGGAATTTGAGCACCGCATAATCCAAATAAAATTTGCTCGTTTTGTTTTTGCGCAAAACAGCCAGCAGCACGTACACCCCGATCAAAATCAGCACGACAAGCCACCAGTAGTGCTGCATAAACCTGCTTGCTGACAAGACAAGGCGTGTGACCGCGGGCAGGCTGGCGTTATAGTTTTTGAGCATTGAAACAAAGGTCGGGACGATTTTTACGAGCATAAAAATGACGACAACAATCGCCATCACCCCGACAAAAGCCGGATACGTCAGCGCCGACCTTACCTTTTGCCTTGTGCGGTGCTGTTTTTCGTAGTAGGTTGCGAGCCTTTCCAATGTGCCGTCAAGGTTGCCGCCCGCTTCACCGGCGTAAACCATGTTAATGAACATCGGGGAGAACACTTTTTTATGTTTCGCGGCTGCCTGGGAAAGCGGAATCCCGCCGCGCAAATCTTCCTCGACAGCCAAAAGCGTTTTCTTTAATGTCTTGCTGCTCGTCTGGCTGGCAAGTATGCTTGTGGAATCGACGACGGTTACGCCGGCTTTCAGCAGTGTTGAAAACTGGCGGAGGAAAATGACAAAATCCTGCAGTTTCACCCTGCCGCCGAGGCTGATTTCCATCGTCATTAGCGTTTCCGGCAGCTCGTTGATTTGGAGCACACGAACGCCCTGCCCGCGCAGCTTTACTAGCGCCTCCCGTTTCGATTCGGCCGTGACGACGCCATTTTTCTTCCCGGCTTTTGTCCTTCCCTCATACTTAAATCGTGGCATTTTGGACAATCTCCTGCAAATAAGGTTCTGCCGCTTCTTTGGAAATCGCGCCCGATGCAAGCAATTCCTTCACATCGGTTTCAAGCGTGTGCATCCCGAGCGCGCGGCTCGTCTGCAGGACATTGACGATCTGATGGACTTTTTCATTGCGGATCAGATTGGCAATGGCCGCGTTGTTGACGAGCACTTCCGTTGCAGCCCTCCGCCCTTTGTTGTCGGCTGTCGGGAAAAGGCGCTGCGATACGATCCCGACTAAAACATTTGCCAGCTGGATGCGGATTTGCGCCTGCTGGGACGGCGGAAAAACGTCAATGATCCGGTCAATCGTCGACGGCGCGCCCGATGTGTGCAGCGTGCCGAGGACAAGGTGCCCGGTTTCCGCCGCTGTAATCGCTGTATGGATCGTTTCGAGATCGCGCATTTCCCCGACCAAAATCACGTCCGGGTCCTGCCTGAGTGCCGCGCGCAGGCCGTTCGCAAAGTTTTGCGTGTCAAACCCGACTTCACGCTGGTCAATGATGCATTTTTGGTGTTTATGTAAATACTCAATCGGGTCTTCAAGCGTAATGATATGTTTGTGCAGCGTTTTGTTCATATGGTCGATCATGGCGGCAAGCGTCGTCGACTTCCCGCTTCCGGTCGGCCCTGTCACCAGCACTAAGCCATGCGGTTTTTCCGTGAATGCATACAATACAGGCGGCAGATGTAGTTCTTCAACTGTCGGGATCGCAGTCGGAACGACACGGATCGCCAGGGACACGCAGTTGCGCTGCCGGTACACATTGATCCGGAAACGGGATACGCCCGGGATGCCGTAAGAAAAATCAAGCTCCCCGCGTTCCTGGAAAACCGGCCACATGGTATCGGAAATGATCGCTTTTGCCATTCCTTCCGTCAGTTGCGGCGTCATTACTTCTTTCCCGTAACGTCTCAGCTGGCCGTTTAAACGCAGAACCGGCGGCACGCCAACGGACAAGTGAAGATCCGATGCTTTCAGTTCGAAAGCCGAGCGAAGCAAGTACTCGATTTTTTCCTTCATTCTTTTCACCTACTCCGGCAGGGCGACGCGCAACACTTCTTCGGTCGTTGTCAGCCCCTGCTTTACCTTTAGTAATCCGTCATCGAGCAGAAAAATCGTTTTATTTTGGATCGCATACTCCCTTAATTTGGACAAAGGTTCCCCGTTCATAATCCCGCGCCGGATGTTTTCATTGATCACCAGCAGTTCCTGGACTGCCATCCGCCCTTTATAGCCGGTCATGTTGCAGTTGCCACATCCGCGGCCGCGGATGATTTTCTCAATTTTGATGCCGCGCTTTTTAAAAATTTCTATTTCCCGTTTTGTCGGCGCCTGTTCTTCTGCGCAGTCGCGGCATACTTTGCGCACGAGCCGCTGCGATACGACGCCGCTGAGTGAGGTGGCAACGAGAAACGGCTCAACGCCCATGTCTATTAATCTCGTAATCGTGCCGAGCGCATCATTGGTATGCAGCGTACTTAAGACGAGATGGCCGGTGAGGGAAGCGCGGATGGCAATTTCAGCCGTTTCCTTGTCCCGGATTTCCCCAACCATGATAATATTCGGGTCCTGCCGCAAAATCGCCCGCAGCCCTTTGCCGAACGTCATGCCGACCGCCGGATTGACCTGAATTTGGTTGACGCCTTCAATCTGGTACTCCACCGGGTCTTCCACCGTAATGATATTCACCTGTTCATCATTGAGATGGTTTAGGGCCGCATATAAAGTCGATGACTTCCCGGAACCGGTCGGCCCGGTTATTAAAATGATGCCGTTCGGGCGGTGGATCAGCTGCGTAAAACGCTTGAGATTCAGCTTGTTAAAATCGAGCTGGCGGATATCGTGGATGGCTGTTGACAGATCCAAAATCCGGAGCACGATTTTTTCCCCGAATACGGTTGGCAACGTCGATACCCGGATATCAACGGGATGGAAATCGACGTCAATTTTAATGCGTCCGTCCTGCGGGATGCGGTGTTCGGTAATATCAAGATTTGCCATAATTTTAATGCGCGCCACAAGCACGCTTTGCATCGATTTCGGCAGCACCCGTTCCGTCCGCAAAATCCCGTCAACACGGTAACGGACGATAAACTTTGTTTCCTGCGGGTCCAGATGGATATCGCTCGCCCGCATTTGGATGGCATTTTGCAAAATCTGGTTGACGATCTGGACGACAGGCGAATCTTCTTCCCCCGGACCGGTTTCAGCCGCCTCTTCCTTTTCAGCAATGCCGTCCAGCAATTCTTCCATATTGTCATCGAGGTCGTAATACTTATGGATCGCCCGCAAAATATCGTCTTTCGAGGCAATCGCCGGTTCAATGCGGAAGCCGGTCGATAGCCGCAAGTCATCGATCGCATTAAAATCCATCGGGTCCGCCATTGCGACAAACAGTTTATCCCCGTCTTTTTTGAGCGGAATAAGAAGATTCCGTTTCGCCATTTCTTTCGGCACAAGGTTCATGATGCTCTGGTCAAAAGGATAGCGGAAAAGGCTGATGTGCGGGATGCCGAGCTGGAATTCGAGCGCTTCAATGAGCTGCTGCTCGGTAATCAGCCCGCGCTGAAGAAGCGCATCGCCCAGTTTTTGGCCCGCCGCTTTTTCCTTCAGCACCTGTTCCAGCTGTGCTTCTGTAATCAACCCTGCATCCACCAATAAATCGCCAAGCCTTTTTCGCACTTGTTTCATCCGAATTCCCCCGCTTTATCTGTCATGTCCCGGGCCTTTCTTATGTCAGCTTTTGCTGTCCGCCCCGTTATCCTTGCCGTCATGCGTACCGGTGCTGTCTTTGCTGTCATTTGAAGTTCCAGCTTTTGTGCTGCTGCTTTTTCCGTTCTTTTTTGAAGCTTCCGCATCGGCATTTTTTCCGCTGCTTTTCGCAGCCTCCGCGCCGGCACTTTTTCCGCTGCTTTCTGAATTGCCGCCGCTTGTTGGCGTGTCCGTTTCATTACCGGAACCGTTATCTGTTTCCGATGAGCCATCCGTGTTTTCCGTTTGCGCCGGATTGCCTTTTGCAACCATTTGTGCCACCGGCGGATAAAAATCTTCCGCCAACAGCACGGATTTCAGCAGGCCGTGATTCCGGCTGTAAATATTGCGGAACACCCTGGCATAATAACCTGCTTTTCCAGCTTGCACGACAACAGATTGATCCGTTTTTAAAGCGGCTTGAAATTGCACGGTTGTTTCGGGATGAATCGTTTTTTTATCTTTCAGCACCATTTTATAGTTTTCGAGAAAAGGCCGGCCTGCCACAGAAACGGAAAAAACGCCGTTATGAACCGTAAATTTCAGCTGATAAGCGGTTGGGTTCGGGTTGACAAAAGAGAAATCCAGCTTTCCTTTCACCACTTTCGCTTCTTTTCCAAGCGCTGCATAATACGGCAGTTCGTTCCCCGTATTGCGTTCAATGATTTCAAAATTGGTCGGCAGCACCGCCCCGTATACTGCGGTTGCGATTATGCTGAGTGCTTCATTTGAAAAAGAAGCGCCTGTTTTTTCCGCTGTTTTTAATAAGGAAAACATCCCGTGCGCAGGAATGTTGACTTCCGGAAACTGCTTTGCCCAATTTTCGAGCTCCGTTGCTTCCGCAATCGAAACATTTGATACGGAACCTTTTGATACTGTCGTTTCTTTTTCGCTCCCGTCCAGGGCATAACCGGACAAATCAAAGGAAAGATTGGTGGTCTCAAGCCTGGCAGCGGCATGGCATATGGCCTTGTCCAGCCGGGAAATATCCACGTCATCCGGGCTGACATCTGGAAAAGACTTTGAGACCAGGTTCCGAAGCCCGTTATTGTCAAGCGTAACAACAAGTGACGAGGCCTGCCCGTTTTTTACCCGGAGCATGCTTTCTGTTACAGAAAAATGTAGCAGTCCAGCCGGAAGCTTCACCGTTTTTGACAAATAGACAATTTCTGCCGAATTGGATGCCTTCCATTTCTGCACGGCAGCCGATAATTTTTGCCGTGCCTGCTTTTCAGTCAGCCCGGACAGCTCTATTCCCCCGGCTGCAGTGCCCTGCGCATATTTTTCTTTATGGCCGAATCCGTTCTCAATGGCCAAAGCCCCAAAATGTGAGAAACTGAATATAAAAGCTGTGCTGATCAATAAGATTGTAAACACTTTTAAAAACCGCTTATTTCCCACACTTCAGCGCCGCCTTTCATTCATCAACATGCATGGACAATTCAACAAGAACACCCGGCCCGGCCTCCTGCGCCCGCTTAATGTCTTCTTCAGACAAAACCGTTCCGGCCGTGATAACCCGTTCCCCGTTTCCCGCGTAAATGTCTTTTGACGCTTTCTTTCCTTTTAAAAGTTCCACCTGTTTAGCCCGGAGCGCCTCCATTCCCGCTTCGCCCGGTTGTTCAAGATCCTCTTTCTCTTCTTTTTTCAGCAGTTCTTCAGGATCGTCAAGAAAATGGCCGGGTGCTTCCTCTTCCACAACGACAATATCTCTTCCGTACGTCATGACAAAGTCAGCAGAAAGGATCGTTTCCGACTCGCCTGTTTGCAAAACAATGCCTAAAATTTTGCCTGTATTTTCATCCGCGTAAAATTCTTTTACTTCGCCAACCAGTTCTCCTTTCCGGGTCATTACTTTAGCGCCGACAATGCGGATTTTTTTGTTGACGAGCTGGTCTGCGATCGGAATTTCATTTAAATCAATAACAGCCCTGTCGCTTTCCACGGTGACCGCATACTCGCCGATGCCGACCACTTTTTTGAATGGAATCGCTTTTACGCTTACTTGCCAGTCTTTGTGCTCGATCGTTAAAAAATCGACGGATCCTTTGTCCGGGTTAATGACGAAAGACTTTACTTTCCCGATTTCAGCGCCTTCAGAAATGCTGATGATCGGCTGCCCCAAAATTTGCGTGCTTTTTTTCATCTACCTCACACCTGTTTCCTCATGGATTATAGACCGTATTTTGTCCTTAAAAAATCGATTTCTTCGCGGATGACCGGGTATTCCGCATATGTTTCCGCCAAGCCCCTAAGCAGAGAACGCAGCTTGCCAAATTGTTGTTCAGCTATGTAATGGTCGATCAGAAGGCTTGCAAAAGTGAAATAATCTTCCGGTGCAAGCTGCGGGTGCAAATGGGCTTTCACAAGCTGTTCGTACGCATCGGCCGGCTGCGTAAGGCGGTAAAGATTCAGTTGTTCAAGCAGCACCCCAAGCAATTGCTTTTGAATAGGCGTTGTCCCGTTTGGCACGGATGCTGCTGTTTCCGATGCTTCCTCAACGGCAGGGTTTCCTGCCGGTTCTGCTTCGTTTGCGGCAACGGCTCCGCCCGTACCTGCGCCGCTTTCGTCTTGTAATTTCCGTCCCTCGCCTACTTCCGAATAGAGCTTTTCGGGTTCTGCCGCCTGGCCGGTTTCCCGGACAGGCATCACGTGGATTTCTTCGGGTTCGTCTGTGTCTTCATCACTTAGTCCGCCGGCTGTCTCATCTTCTCCATTCAGATGCAATTTTTCAGCTTGTTCGGTTGGATCAGTTTCTTGGACAGGCACCAAACTAATCTCTTCCAGCTCGTCTGTGCCTTCACCTTCTGCACCGCCAACTGTTTCATTTTCTGCATGCAGCTTTTCGGCTTGCCCGCCATGATTGGTTTCGCGGAAAGGAATCATATCGATTTCTTCCAGTTCATCTGTGCTTTCCCGTCTCGATTTGCCGGCTGCTTCACCGTCCACATCCAGATCCGACTTTTCGGATTGTTCGGTTGGATCAATTTCTTGGACAGGCGCCAAATCGATTTCTTCCGGTTCGTCTGTGTCTTCACCTTTCGCACCGCCAACTGTTCCATTTTCCGCGTGCAGCTTTTCGGCTTGCCCGGCATCATCGGTTTCATGCAAAGGTATCACATCGATTTCTTGCAGCTCATCTACGGCAGGCATGCCTGTCCCGGAAGGTTCAGCAGGTGCTTCCGCTTCCTTTTCAAAAGAAAGGAGCGGGATCTCTTCTTGTTCAACATATGGAACATCTTCAGAACCGGATGGCGTTCCCGGCCCGGTTCTTGCACCAGCTTCGGAATCCTGGCCATCCGCCTCTTTTGCGGCTGCCGCGTCCAGAGGGTTGGTGTCCGGGCTCTCCGCTTCCGCAACCCATTCTTCAACTCCATACATTTCAGGCAATTGATCAACCGCATGTTCTTCATTTGTTTCTTCAAGCATTTCCAGGCGGTTTTCAAGAAACGCAATTTCTTCTTCCCCGGAACGTTCTGCCGCCTGTTCGTTTGCCGGAAGAGCGGTTCCCGTTTCATTTCCGGCCGTATCCTCCAATTCTTCCCATTCCGGTTCATCCTTTTCTTCTGGCAGGGCCCCTTCTGTTTCAGGTCCCGGCCCATTTTTCCCCGGCAAAATCTCTTCCATTTCAGGAGCCGGAGCACTTTTTTCAGCCGGGAGAACCGCGTCATTTGCGGCAGGCCAGTCCAGTGCTGCCGGCCGGTTTTCCCGCGTCACCGCCAGCTCTTCTTGCTCATCCCATACTGGAAACTCATCTGCATCGCTATCCTTTCCAGCGAACAAAAATGCCAGCTTTTTTTCGAACAGATAAGCCACACAAAGCACGAGCAAAAAAACAATCAAACCGCTCTCCCATAGCGGAACCACATTGCCCGCCAAAATGCCGAAAAGCGCCAGCAAAAAAGCGGTGCCAGCCAGCACAACCACGCCTTTTTTGGAAAATCCGAAAGAAAAAAAGACAAAAAAGGCAATTACGCATAAAAATCCAATCACGGCAAACGCCGCAGTGAGAAGATCCATCATCCCACCTCTGTTTCTGTCAGAGTACAATATTCCCAGAAAAAACAATTATCGAAAATCAACTAAGACTATTTTATTATAAAACGCGGCGGATGGGAAGATTGTACTGCATCTTTTTACCTGTATCTTACTGGACCGATGTATTGATTTCTTTCAAAGTTACTTTATTCACTGTCGGGATCCCTTTCGGCGGGTTTAAAATCATATCTTTTTTAAATTTAACAGTTAGTCTGGACTTTGCAGGATCCGCAGGCTGAGGATTTTGAAACTCCAATTTATAACCAATTAAGATTATCTTGAACCAATCATAGATTGGCTTATTAATCGTTCTGCCCCTTGATGCACTTAAGCTAATGGTGTTTCCGTAAATCCCGCCGTTAATTTTCAAGTTTGATCCGATTCCGTATATAAATAAGTTACTATTTGAATAGAGATAAGTATCAATCACTTTTGGGTTGTCCTTATACAAATTATTGTTGGCCAGCTGAATATTTCCATCACAGAGTAAAATAAGCGTGCCGTTACTGTTCGAGAAATTCTCGACGTCTGCGTTTCCACGTACATAAATGCTGCCGTTCGTATTGACATCCCCCTTGCTCGTAAGGGAACCGTTGACATACATCACCCCGTTTAAATTTAATGCTGAAACGTCGCTTAAAGTAGCATTTCCGGCAATATAAATATACTTATCCGCCCCTGTCGACAGCACTCCGTTTAAATCGGCATTACCGCCTACGTAAATTTTGCCTTTTACTGTTAAATTCCCTTTGACAGTCAAAACATCTTTTACATAAAGATCCCCATTTACAGTCAGGCTTTTGTTTTCCCCAACGATTAAATCATGGCCAACGTACAAGTTTCCTTTTATCGGTTGACTGCCAACCTGGCTGGCTGTTACATCATAACCAAAAGCGTTCCCATTCTTGTCTATATTGTAAGAACCGCAGGAATTTTTTTCTGCATTTTCCGGCCATTTCAGCGCCTTGGCCGTAATCATATCGCCTATATTTATTTTATCAACAGTTAACTGGCGATTTTTCACAACCGGGGCAACAGAAAAGTACTTTTTGAAGCTTCCAGGTCCAAACGTATTCCATGAATAAAAGTTGTATACCGGCGTTGATATCCCTTTTCCGACCGGCTGCTGATCGGCCTCAAAATATCTTCCCTTCACTGTTAACGTCCCATTGATCGCTGGATAGTAAGTTCGAATGTATTTCGTGTACCCCTCAACATAGTTCCCGTAGTTTGAAACATACAGATTCCCCCCAATATTCACATCCCCGATAATATAAGGAGACCCGTACAAATACATATTCGACGGTGTCACGGCTGTATATTGAAAAACATCCGAGACAGTGGAAAGCGTCATCATCTTTGTTAACGTTTTTCCGGACTTTCCGATTGGCACTGTTATGGTGACTTTGCCCAAAACAATGCCGTCGGGTGCTGTCCCGTCTTTCAATGTTTTATATGCGATGCTGCATTTGCCGTTTTTCTGTTGCTGTATGCTCGTTATGGCTGCCTGAAGCATGCTGATCAGCTGGCTTGGCATGACAGTACCGTTCGCAATGGTACTATTGATGCTGTCAACTTGTTTCTCAATTAAAGCAGTCGCTTCATCCGCTACCATTTCCGCATTTAATTTATCCTGTGTGCCCGTTTCAGATACTTTTACTGTTTTAAAAGTGCTGACGGATGCGGATACGAGCGAAACGGTGATAATCGCCGCGACTGCGAAAATGAGAAGGACGGTCACAAGCGTATATCCCTTCTCTTCTCTTAAAACATGCATCATGGATTCCCCTCTTCGCCCAGTTTATAAGCGGCATAGATCTTTTTCTCAAAATGATTTTGTGTGTCTTTCATTACAAAATGGCATATCAGGCTGCCATTCTCAACCGTAAAAGTTGTCCCGTCAAGTGAAATTCCATCGCTGTTTACAATCGTGCCTCCTACCGACAAGTTCCCGTCTGATACAGTGATTGTCTTGTCAGTTGAACTTTCCTGGTAGGTGCCGTCACTTCCAACATTTATATTGACATCCACTGCTTTGAAACGGGTAAAAGTCCCGTCATCATTTTCGTCATCAGGTTCAATGTCGTCCACATTTTCCATTGCACTGTTCATGTATTGCAAAATAGCCGTTTGTTCTTTGACAAAATTTTTACGTGCCATGTCGCTTTTGGATTGGGTGATCACCGTATTTAAAACGGCATAAATGACCCCGATGATCATAAATGAAATGATAACAGCCGCCAGTAATTCTACTAAAGTGAGCCCTTTTTCATCCCGGCATTTCATCTTTTCACATACCCTTTCACTTCAACCGGTTTTAGATGATTTCCACTGTCGACTTTTACTTTGACCAGCAGGAGGCGGTCAGAAAGGGAAGAATCCGCCGGAAGGGAAACGGACACATATGCCTTATAACCGGAAATTTCCGCAGCGCTATCAAGCCCTAAAACCGATTGAATATCAGCTTGTTGTGTGGTGTTCGCCATTTGCTGCACTTCATTAAAGTTTTTTTTCTGGTAAGCTCTTAATATCCCGGTTGCAATTTGCAATGCAGACAGCGAGTCATCCGCTTTCTTTGTCACGCCCGCATTATTGGCCAAAATGGAACCCACTGTGAGCATCACAATCGCTAAAATCGTAATCGAAGCGAGCACTTCGACAAGTGTAAATCCCCGGTTGTTTTTAAAAAGGGGTTTTTTCATAACAACCTCCGCTAAGCATTTTGTCCTGCGTCTTATTTCCTATAAAACTTATTTTATCAAAAAGCGCCGGGAAAGTAATTCAACAAATAGAACAAATAAAAAAAAGGGCAGAACTTTTTCAGCTCTGCCCGTTCCTTTCTGATTGGCCCAAAATGTATTTCCGGACTTTCGAAATAAAGTATAAAGACCCCGTAATGACTAAAACATCTCTTGAGCCTTTCATTTCTTTTATTTT
>Ga0207867_1000703_pt1 | contig 32397 bp, 29 predicted proteins | sample HigsolmetaAR206D_FD_184838 | JGI IMG/M metagenome (GOLD analysis project Ga0207867, IMG submission 184838) | Ionic liquid and high solid enriched microbial communities from the Joint BioEnergy Institute, USA - AR20-6-D (SPAdes) (version 2) ...
AGCGAATCGGCGACCTCAACAGTGGTCTGTGTGTAACTCCCGGACGGCGGTGCAAACCATTTTGGCACGACGCCGAGCGTTGCCTTGATGACTTGATTTGTTTTATAAAGTTGGTCACGGGTTTCTTTGGCCGACTTTCTTGCCAAATCAGGATGATTGTAGGCATGATTGCCGATTTCATGCCCTTCTTCGATAATCATCATGGCTAGGTCCGGATGTTTCTTTGTCCAACTGCCATCGAGAAAAAACGTCGCTTTAACTTGATACTTATCCAATGTTTTAAGCATTTGCGGCAAATATTCATCACCCCAGGCAACGTTGATGAGGAGAGCGACCATGTTTTTCTTCGGATTGCCCCGATAGATCGGGGCGGGCGGCAAATCTTTGAGATGCACCTTAGGGGCCACTTCCTCATAAACGACTAGGTCTGGGCGAAACACGCCTTTTGAGCGCATCTTTTTATATGACGCATCGACATTGACGCGAAGACCATTATAGCCGGGAATGGCCTTCCAAACCCGGTCAATGCGCGCGTTTTCAGGAGCCACGTCGTGTTCCTTCGCATACGCCTCGATTTTTTTATATAAAGGATCTTTTTTCGCGGTAGCCAATGTGATGGTCGAAGATTCCGGTACAAACTGTGATAAATAAAAATCTTCGTAATCTTTCAGTGATGTAAAGACAAACACGCTAATCCCAACAAATAAAAGCGTTGTGAGAACACCTTTAAACACATAAAATCCCCCCGTGCCGGATGGACGAACTGTTTATATACATAAATCTATGCACTGAGGGGAAGGGCTTAGAACAAGCTGTCTGGAACTACAGAGCGGTCGCAAACATAAAAGACGCAAAAATATAAAAGGGTCATGCCGTGCGGGGTGCCCCGCCGAAATGACCTTTCCTTCGTCAGTAGTGTTTTAAATTAAGCTTTGACTTCCTTTTCTTGTTGATTGGCCATCGCTTGCTTGCGCGAGAGTTTCACACGTCCTTGTTTGTCAATGTCAATGACTTTTACGAGGATCTCATCGCCAATTTGCACGACGTCCTCCACTTTGGCTACGCGTTTATTATCAAGTTCCGATATGTGAACAAGGCCGTCTTTACCGTTGAAAATTTCAACAAACGCGCCGAATTTTTCAATCCGTTTGACTTTACCAACGTAAATATCACCGATTTTAACGACCCGAACGATATCTTCAATAATGCTTTTCGCTTTTTCATTCATTTCCGTATTAGAGGAAGCAATATAGATCGTGCCATCCTGCTCAATATCGATTTTGACACCGGTCTCATCGATGATCCGATTGATCACTTTTCCACTAGGCCCAATGACTTCACGAATCTTTTCAGGGTCAATGGTCATCGTTAAAATTTTTGGCGCATAAGGCGACAATTCACGGCGCGGCTCAGAGATTGTTTCCATCATATGTTTCAAAATGGTCATACGCCCTTCACGGGCTTGTTTGAGCGCTGTTTCTAAAATGTCGCGGTTAATACCCGAAATTTTTATATCCATCTGTAAAGCCGTGACGCCTTTTTCGGTTCCAGCTACTTTAAAATCCATGTCGCCAAGCGCATCTTCCATGCCCTGGATGTCGGTCAAAACGACCACTTCATCCCCGTATTTCACCAAACCCATGGCGATGCCTGCAACCGGAGCTTTAATCGGCACCCCAGCATCCATCATGGCTAAAGTGCTAGCGCAGATGCTCGCCTGTGATGTAGACCCATTGGACTCGAGCACTTCCGAGACTAGGCGAATCGTATAAGGGAATGCATTTTCATCCGGTATGACCGGCTCAAGGGCGCGTTCCCCAAGTGCACCATGACCGATTTCACGACGGCCCGGGCCCCGCATCGGACGGGCTTCCCCGACACTAAAAGGTGGGAAGTTATAATGATGCATGAAGCGTTTGGATTCTTCAGTATCCAATCCATCCAGGATTTGCACATCGCCGAGTGCGCCAAGTGTGCAAACGCTTAAAGCTTGAGTTTGTCCCCTTGTAAACAATCCTGAACCATGTGTTCTTGGCAAGATGCCGACCGATGAAGACAACGGGCGGATTTCGTTAATGCGGCGGCCATCTGGGCGTATGCCATCAACGACAATGGAGCGCCGAACTTCCTCTTTAACGATTTGATGAAGCACATCATTAATTTGGTCAAGTTGTTCGGAATAAGCCTCGTCTTCTTCATAACGGGCCAATATTTCCGATTTCACGCGGTCAATGGCCTCTTCTCGCTCCTGTTTATCCTTCGTGAGAATCGCTTCTTTTAATTTATCGGTCGCTTCTTCACGGATTTTGGCGGCAAGCGTTTCGTCAGGAACAAATAACTCCACTTCCATCTTTTCCTTGCCAACCTCAGCGACAATTTGTTCTTGAAAGGCAATTAATTTTTTGATTTCTTCATGGCCAAAGAGGATGGCATCAAGCATGACCTCTTCCGGAACTTCTTTGGCACCAGCTTCAACCATATTAATGGCCTCTTTTGTGCCGGCGACAGTAAGGTGGATATCGCTTTTTTCCGCTTGTTCAACGGTCGGATTGATGACAAACTCGCCATCCACACGGCCGACAACCACCCCGGCAATAGGTCCATCAAAAGGAATATCTGAAATACAAAGCGCTAGTGATGAGCCGATCATCGCCGCCATTTCGGATGAACAATCTTGATCGACACTCATGACCATGCTGACGATTTGCACTTCATTGCGGAACCCTTCTTCAAAAAGAGGGCGAATCGGCCGGTCGATCAAGCGGCTGGCAAGAATCGCTTTTTCACTTGGCCTTCCTTCCCTTTTTATAAAACCGCCCGGAATTTTCCCGACCGCATATAACCGTTCTTCGTAATTAACGGTCAGCGGGAAAAATGGTAAATCCTTCGCATCTTTTGAAGCGGTTGCCGTCGACAACACGACAGTATCTCCATATCGGACTAAGACGGCGCCGTTTGCCTGTTTGGCCAGTTCTCCGATCTCAAACGTCAACGGCCGGCCAGCCCAGTCCATGGTGTAGACTTTTTTCTGTTGATCCATGTGTTTTCGGAAACTCCTTCCATAAAACTGATCACAAATCCTAGCTTGGATAAGACGTAACCAATGTAGCTTCCTTAACGGATAGCAAAATCCCAAGGAATATATGATATGCAAAAGATCTCGTGGTATCCATAGTATGTAATAAACTTGGCGGTTTTAAAAGATTGTGATGCATAAAGAAACTCAGCTCAGCCAAGCACTTCAAAGCAAAGGCATGGTTGTCATTGACATTTTGCCAGCCTTTTAAACGTTTTATTTTCTTACCAGTACAAAAAAGCGGGAAAAAAATCCCGCTCTTTTTGCCTATCGGCGCAAACCGAGTTTATGAATCAAATTGCGATAACGCGTAACATCGTTTTCGCGCAGATACGTCAGCAGATTTCTCCGCTTACCGACCATTTTTAAAAGGCCGCGGCGCGAAGCGTGATCCTTCTTATGAATGCGCAAATGCTCGTTCAATTGATTGATTTGTTCCGTCAGGATCGCCACTTGTACTTCCGGAGAACCGGTATCGCCTTCATGAATGGCAAATTCTTTAACGATTTCATTTTTGCGTTCTTTCGTTAAAGCCATCCTTTTCACCTCCTAATTGAATCCCCGTCAGCCCAGCAAGCGTCGGTGAATCGGCATGCCGCGCTGCGGTTAATACATACAATAGCATACAACTTTTTTCGGCAAAAAACAAGACAATGGATGAAATGATCGATAAAGACTGTCAGATTTCGGCTAAGCCTCTTGAAAATAACGCTTGGCCGCTTCAATATCGCGGTGCATTTGTTGGACGAGATCCTCGCTCCGATCAAATTTCTTATCGTCGCGGAGCCGTTTCAGCCATTCAACTGTCACCGTTTCCCCATAAATCGTCCGATGAAAATCAAAAAGGAAGACTTCCACGACTGGTTGTTCGTTGTCATAGTATGTCGGCCGCGTACCAATATACCCGGCACCTTGGTAAACCTCATCATCTAACATCAAGCGGACGGCATAAATGCCTCTTTCTGGGAACACATAGGGATCAAGCGTCTTAATATTCGCTGTTGGAAAGCCGAGCGTATTGCCGCGCTTATCACCGTGCACGACCATGCCTTTAATGCGGTAAGGGCGGCCAAGAAGCGGTCTTGCGCTTTCTACATCTCCAGATTGGATGAGCTCTCTGATTTTTGTCGTACTAACTTTCTCATTAAAAAGAGTCACTTTTGGAATGACCGTGACCGTGAACATATTCCGGGAATGTTCTTTCATGGTTTCCATATTGCCTTGAGCCATTCGGCCATATGTGTAGTCAAAGCCGGCGACAACATGTTTCACATTTAATCCGATGACATAACGATCAATAAAGTCCTGCGGCGACATCCGGCTCAAGTCATGGTCAAATTTAACAAAATAAACGATATCAACACCAAGCTGCTTCATCAATATGGCTTTTTCTTCTGGCGGGGTTAAGTAGTCATCCCTTTTACTCATATGTTTTAATACGACGGAGGGATGCGGATGAAAGGTCATCACCGCCGCTTTCATACCATGATCTCGAGCGATTTTCACAGCAGTTTGAATCACTTTCTGATGGCCGATGTGAACACCGTCAAAATAGCCTAAGGCCAAAACCAGTTGGTCGGGACGATTTTTTTCGGGCGGTTGCGTCAAGTGGATGACTTCCATGGCGAAACCCACCTCACTTTCTCTCAGGTCTCGTAAGCGAATTGGTTCTAGTTTACGACGAATACCTTTTCAGGTTTGATCACATCCGGTCTTTCGGGATGTACTTGATAAATGGCAAGGCAAACACCCTTTTTATTATAAACCGCCATGCGTTTGTTTTGAAAGTTTTTCGGTAATGGTAGCACTTTTCCATGCTTGATATCCGCTTCCGTTTTTTCATCGACGATCCAAGATGGAAAAGTCGTTAGCGCCTCCCCAATCGAAACCATCAAGGCACTGACCGTACCACTTGCCACCGCTTCTTCAATCTCTTTGAAAGTTAAGCAGTCGGCAAGCTGAAAAGCACCCGAACGTGTGCGCGTTAAAGATTCCATATGTGCTGGAACCCCTAAGGCTTGACCGATATCGACGGTTAATGTCCGTATGTAAGTACCTTTGCTACACTCCACGACAAAAGGGATGCGTTCCTGAAATTGCTCATCATCGGAAGCGAGCTCCAAGCGATGAATGGTCACTTTTCGTCGCGGTCGCTCTACCGTTATCCCTTCGCGAGCATATTCATAAAGCCTTTTGCCACGCACCTTCACGGCAGAATAAAGCGGGGGGATTTGTTCGATCTCACCGATAAAACGCTGGAACACTTGTTCAATTTCCGAACGATGCCACCCTTTTTGTATCGGGACTTCTTCAACGATGTCGCCCGAGGCATCTTCTGTGGTCGTCGATTGGCCGAGTTTTATGACACCCCGATATGTCTTGCCATCTTCCGATAAATATTCGGCGATTTTCGTGGCTTTCCCGATGCACATCGGTAGCACCCCGTCGACATCCGGATCCAATGTTCCGGTATGGCCGATCTTTTTCGTCTTTAAAATCTTTCTGAGCTTGTTGACACAGTCATGAGAAGTCATGCCTTTAGGTTTATAAAGCGGGATGACACCGGTTAAATCGTCCATCTGATCCCTCCTTGGCTCTGCTTTTAGTCTCTTAGACGCAAAGAAGCTCGGCTCTCCGCGGCATCAAAAAAACCTTCATGTTTTTTAATACCCGGAATAGAGCCGAGAGTCTTGATTAATCCTCATTTCGCTTTAAGTCATGAAGAATTTTGTTAATCCGATTGCCATATTCAACGGATTCATCGATTTTAAAATCGAGTTCTGGCGTCTTTCTGAGTCGGATGCGTTTGCCGATTTCGGAGCGAATAAAACCTTTTGCTTGGCTAAGCCCTTCCAACGTTTCGGCGATCTTTTCTTCTCCACCGAGCACCGTAATATAGGCTGTTGCCTGTTGAAGGTCTCCGGTCACATCCACCCCTGTGACCGTGACAAAGCCGATGCGCGGGTCCTTAATGCGATTGCTGATAATATCGCTTAGTTCTTTTTTCATCTGTTCGGCCACCCGGCCGATGCGATAATTGGCCATTTCTTGATCCACCTCGATTCAAAGCCATTCCCAAGTGCTCTTAGCACAGTCCAATTCTTCGTTTTGATCAATCAACGTGAGCACTTGGCGCAGTTCGTTTTCAGCTACGGTCTTAGATGAGGCGACCGTGACAAAAGCGAGCTCGGCGCGTTGCCAAACATCTTGAAAGCCGATTTCGGATGCGGCAACGTTAAACCGATTTTTGGCACGCGCTAAGACGCTTTGTATCACCGAGCGTTTATTTTTTAAAGATTGGGCATTATAAAGGATGCATTCACACCGCAAAAGGCCGATGATCATCGCTTCACTTCTTCCATCACGAACGCTTCCATCACATCACCCTCTTTAATATCATTGAAATTTTCAAGGGTAATGCCGCACTCATAACCCGCAGCAACTTCTTTCACATCATCTTTGAAGCGTTTTAAGGTGTCCACTTTGCCTTCGTAAATGACTATGCCGTCGCGGATGAGACGGATGCCAGCATCGCGGCTGACTTTACCGTCTGTCACGTAACAACCTGCAATGGTACCGATTTTAGAAACTTTAAAGGTCGTGCGCACTTCGATTTGACCGATGACTTTCTCAACATATTCAGGATCAAGCATTCCTTTCATCGCGGCTTCCATTTCATCGATCGCATCATAAATGACGCGGTACAAGCGAATCTCAACCCGCTCTGTTTCTGCGGTCTTTTTGGCATTGGCATCTGGACGCACGTTGAAACCAATTATGATGGCATTGGATGCCGAAGCCAAAATGATATCGGATTCCGTGATCGCTCCGACACCAGTATGAATGATGTTGACGCGCACGCCTTCCACATCAATTTTTTGCAAGGCGCCGCTAACGGCCTCAACCGATCCTTGAACATCGGCCTTCACAATGACGTTAATTTCTTTGATATGACCTTCTTGGATTTTTTGGAAGAGATCATCTAAGCTGACCTTCGATGACTCATGGCGTTCGGCAATGCGCTGTTTTTCGGCACGCGCTTCACCGATTTGTCGAGCCTTTTTCTCATCTTCGAACACCATAAACGGGTCACCAGCATTTGGCACATCATTTAAGCCGGTAATTTCCACTGGTGTAGAAGGTGGTGCAGATTTAACCCGGCGCCCAAGGTCGTTGACCATGGCCCGTACACGGCCATAAGTATTGCCGACAACAATCGGATCGCCGACATTTAATGTCCCGTTTTGCACGAGCAAGGTCGCCACAGGTCCGCGGCCTTTATCTAATTCGGCTTCAATGACCGATCCTGTCGCTCTGCAATCGACATTTGCTTTATAGTCTTCGACTTCAGCAACAAGCAAGATCATTTCCAGCAGTTCATCGATGCCTTCGCCTTTTAATGCCGAGAGTTTAACAAAAATCGTGTCGCCACCCCATTCTTCCGGTATCAATCCATGCTCTGTCAGTTCTTGCATGACGCGGTCGGGATTGGCATTTTCTTTATCGATTTTGTTCACGGCGACGATGATTGGGACATTGGCCGCCTTGGCGTGGTTGATCGCTTCGACGGTTTGCGGCATGACGCCATCATCTGCTGCAACAACTAAAACAGTAATATCCGTGATTTGTGCTCCACGGGCGCGCATCGTCGTAAACGCGGCATGTCCCGGGGTATCGAGGAAAGTGATTTTTTTCCCTTCATGAGTCACTTGGTAAGCGCCGATATGCTGTGTAATGCCGCCAGCCTCACCTTCAGTGACGCGTGTATGGCGAATGGAATCAAGCAAGGTCGTTTTGCCGTGGTCGACGTGCCCCATAATCGTGACGACCGGTGGCCGCGGAACAGCTGTCGCTTCATCGATTTCCATGCCATATTCTTCAAAGGCGGATTCATCGAACTGTTCTTCTTCTTCGGCTTTCACACCGTAATCGTCACAGATCAATTCAATGGTATCTTTATCTAAAACTTGGTTTTTTGTCGCCATAATGCCGAGAACCATTAGTTTTTTGATGATTTCGGTCGCTTGACGACCCAGTTTCTCAGCCAATTCACTGACGGTCAATGAATCGACAAACGTAATTTTTTCCGGTAATTTGATTTCAAGGTCTTGCCGCGGCGTTTTTGCACGGTCATTGCGGCCGCGCTTCCCTTTATGTTTTTTGTTCGTATTTTGGAATTTTTCTTCCTCTTTAAACGAACGACGCTCTTTTTTCACTTTTTCCGTCCGTCTCCGGTCGTCATGGCGTGAAGCTTTATCCCCTACCGCTTGAGACCGGCTTTGTACTGCTTGCGCTTTAGGACTTCCGCTTGGCCGTGAGGCGTTCGGCTTCCGACCATCCGAGTGGTGATTTTTCGCTACTGGCTGATGCTGGCCGCTCCCATTTTGTCGATCATTGCTTGCGGCGGCATGATTAGGCCGCGGACGGCGGTTATTGTTCCGAGAATCTGATCCAGAGCCGTGATGATTGGTATGGCGAGCGGTTGCCCGGCCTCGCCCATTGGACGATCGGTTGTTTTTTGCTTCGCTTGAAGAGGTTGACTGAGCATGCGTGTTTTTCTCCGCTTGCTGCGGCTTGAACTTTTGCTCCAATGCCTGGATTTCCTCCTCACCAATCACCGCCATATGGCTAGAGACAGGTTTTCCCATCTCTCGAAGCAGTTCCATGATTCTTTTACTCGATGTATTATTCTCTTTGGCAAATTCATAAACGCGTTTTTTATTCATACGTTCACCCCCGATGATTTGATTCGATCAATGATTGCAATTTGTCACCGAAACCTCTGTCCGTTATTGCAATGACGACTCTTTCCGCTTTACCAATCGCCTGACCAAGTGTTTTTCTGTCGGAGCAGACGATGTACGGAACGCCGTAATATTGGCATTTATCGGTGACGGTTTTCGTCGTACGATTCGAAGCATCATCCGAAAGTAAAACCAACTTCGCCTGACCTCTCCGAATCGCTTGAATGACGGTTTCCTCTCCTGTAACCACTTTTCGCGCGCGATAGGCTAAACCCAATAAAGCTGTCCAGCTTTTATTGTTGTTCACCATTGGTTTCTTCTCCAATTAACGATAACATTTCTATAAAAATGCGCTCATCGACATCGACGTTTAGATGTTTTGCCAACAAGTTTTTTTTACGGGCTTTTTCAATGCACGCTTTATCTTTTGATAGATAAGCCCCCCGGCCGTTTTTCTTCCCAGTTGGGTCAAGTGACACCTCACCCTCAGGCGAACGGACGATTCGAAAAAGCTCCCTTTTGTCTTGGGTGTTTCCGCAAGCAATACATTTGCGAATCGGTACTTTCCTTTGTTTCATGAGACCAACCACCCCCACCGTTATTGAACATTTTTATCGACATCGGCGGCTAAGCGTTCGGTTTCGTCCATATCCTCCTCAAAAGCATCAGCATCGCCTCCGGTGTCAGACCATTCTTCATGATCGACTTCATCTCGGTTCACTTCGTCTTGGCCGGCTTCAACATCATTTTCATCATGAAAGTCTTCGTCGTAATCCGTTTCATCACTTGATGGCACATTGGCTATTTGGTCAAACAATCCGAGTTCTTCCGCTTCGGACTCACTTTTTATGTCGATTTTCCAACCGGTCAGTTTTGCGGCTAACCGAGCGTTTTGCCCGCGTTTTCCTATGGCAAGCGACAATTGATAATCGGGAACGATCACTGTTGTCGCTTTTTCTTCTTCGTTAACGATGACGCCAAGAACTTTAGCCGGGCTTAAGGCATTGGCGACATATTCAACGGGATCTTTCGACCAATTGACGATGTCGATTTTCTCGCCTTTCAGCTCTGTGACGATGGCCTGTACGCGAGCACCGCGTGGGCCGACACAGGATCCAACGGGGTCGACTTCCGGATCTTCCGCGTAAACCGCAACTTTGGAACGGTCCCCCGCTTCTCGGGCAATGGACTTAATCTCCACAGTCCCATCAAAAATTTCCGGCACCTCTAACTCGAAGAGCCGTTTTAAAAGGCCAGGATGGGTCCGCGAGACTAAAACCGTCGGTCCTTTCGAAGTATTTTCAACCTTCGTGATGTATACTTTAATGCGATCATGCGGTCGATACGTTTCATTCGGCATTTGTTCGGATGCTGGAAGGAGCGCCTCAATTTTCCCTAAATCCACATAAATAAAGCGCGAATCTTGCCGTTGCACAATGCCCGTCATAATATCTTCTTCACGATCAATATATTCTGAGTAAATCACACCGCGTTCAGCTTCCCGCACGCGCTGGGTCACAACTTGTTTCGCCGCTTGGGCTGCAATTCGCCCAAAATTGCGGGGAGTCACTTCCTCTTCAACGATGTCACCGACCTCATAATGCGGATTGATGGCTTTCGCTTCTTCTAAAGAGATCTGTAAACGCGGGTCTTCGACTTCCTCGGTAACTTCTTTTTGCGCGAAGACTTTAAAGGTTCCTGTTGTCTCATTGATATCAACACGGACGTTTTGAGCCTGATTAAAATTACGTTTGTACGCTGAAATTAATGCGGCTTCTAAAGCCTCAATTAAAACCTCTTTTTTGATCCCTTTTTCTTTTTCAAGGGCTAAAAGCGCTTCAATCAAGTCACTGCTCATTTCATGATCCTCCCCTTATAAAGGCATCTTTTTCATTTGCGATTTATTAAAAAATGATGGCCAAACGGGCACTGGCAATTAATTTTACAGGAATATCATACGTCTTCGTTTTTGTTTTTTCCTGCACCGTGACGGTGACTTGATCGTCATCGGCAGCTTGTAAGACGCCTTCAAAAACGCTTTGACCGTTGACCGCTTCATAGGTAGTGATTCGGACATTTTTGCCGACGGCTTTTTTATAATCCTCTGGACCTTTCAACGGGCGTTCCGCACCGGGGGATGAGACTTCTAAAAAGTAGGCATCTTGGATGGGATCTTCCTCATCCAATATCTGCCCGACTTTTTCACTGACCATCGTGCACATATCTAAATCGACCCCTTGCGGCGAATCAATGAAAATTTTTAAAACCCAGTTCTTTCCTTCTTTCACATATTTAAGGTCGACTAACTCAATATGAAGGTCGTTAAGCGTCGGCTCAATCAGTTGTTTCACCGTTTCGGCAATTTTCCCTGCCAACTGAACCGCCCTCCTTCAAAACAATTTTTTGCGGAAAATGAAAGAGTGGGAAATTCCCACTCTTTGGCACGAGCTATTCTCAGTATTTCCAATAATACTATAACATAGCCATTTATTATAGGCAAATAGAAATATCCGAAAAATGGTTTTAAAACAATGATAATTGGTTAGCTTCAGGAAGGCCTTTAAGGCAACCGTGTTGGTCCAACAAATCGACAACGGTCTTTGAAAGCTTCGCGCGTTTTTGCAGATCTTCTTTCGATAAAAATTCGCCTTCTTCTCGTGCCTTAACGATATTGATGGCCGCATTTGTGCCAACACCGGGCAAAGCGTTAAACGGGGCAAGGAGAGCGTTTCCGTCCACGATAAAGTTCCGGGCATCGGAACGGTATAAATCGATCGGCTTAAACGAAAAGCCGCGTTCACACATTTCCAGAGCGATTTCTAAAACCGTATGAAGGCTTTTTTCTTTCGGTGAAGCATCGAGCCCTTTGGCTTCAATTTCCTCAATTTTCGCCCGTATCGCTTTAGAGCCGCGACGCATGACATCAATGTCGACATCATCGGCGCGCACAGAAAAATATGTCGCATAAAAGAGAATCGGATAATGCACTTTAAAATAGGCAATCCGCACGGCCATCAACACATAAGCTGTTGCGTGTGCTTTTGGGAACATGTATTTAATCTTTAAACAGGAATCAATATACCAATCTGGCACATTATGTTTCTTCATTTCTTCAATCCACTCATCCGTCAGACCTTTGCCTTTCCGCACGGATTCCATGATTTTAAATGCGAGTGACGGTTCCAACCCTTTGTGCATCAAATAGACCATGATGTCATCCCGACAGCCGATAACATCTTTCAGCTCACAAATGCCATTGTTAATCAATTCCTGAGCATTACCTAACCAGACATCTGTACCGTGGGAGAGGCCAGAAATCTGGACTAACTCCGCAAAGGTCGTCGGTTTAGTGCTTTCAAGCATTTGCCGGACGAAGCGCGTGCCATATTCGGGGATGCCAAGCGTGCCAGTCTTACAGCGAATCTGTTCCTCGGTGACGCCGAGGCTTTCCGTCGAACTGAATAATTTCAGAACATCGGGATCATCCGTCGGTATCGTTTTTGGATCGATGCCGCTTAAGTCTTGTAACATACGGATAACCGTCGGATCATCGTGGCCGAGAATATCGAGTTTTAAAATATTATCATGGATCGAATGGAAATCAAAATGCGTCGTTTTCCATTCCGACGTTTTATCATCAGCGGGATATTGAATCGGCGTAAAATCGTAAATATCCATATAATCTGGTACAACGATGATGCCGCCAGGATGTTGACCTGTCGTTCGTTTGACACCGGTACAGCCTTTTGCCAACCGGTCGATTTCCGCACTTCGGAAATGGAGATTATAGTCGCTGGCATAGCCTTTCACATATCCGTAAGCGGTTTTGTCGGCAATAGTTCCGATCGTTCCGGCGCGATACACATAATCTTCACCGAAAAGCACTTTCGTGTAATTATGGGCGATCGGCTGATATTCCCCAGAGAAGTTCAAATCGATATCAGGTACCTTGTCCCCTTTGAAGCCAAGGAATGTTTCAAATGGAATATCGTGACCATCTTTTATATATTTAGCACCACATGCGGGGCAATTTTTTTCCGGCAAGTCAAACCCGCAGGCGACACTCCCATCCGTAAAAAACTCCGAATGCTTACACGACGGGCAAACATAGTGTGGGGGAAGCGGATTGACTTCGGTAATTTCCATCATCGTCGCCACGAAGCTCGAACCTACAGAACCTCGCGAACCGACCAAATACCCATCGGACAACGATTTTTTCACCAATTTATGAGCAATTAAATAAATGACCGCAAAACCGTGTCCGATGATGCTATTCAATTCTTTTTCCAAACGTTTTTCAACAATCTCCGGCAATGGGTCTCCATAACGACGTTTTGCTTCTTCATAACTCATATTCCGAACATCGTCATCAGCGCCTTCAATCTTAGGCGTATAGAGCTCATCTTTGACCGGTTTGACATCCTCAATAAGGTCAGCGATCTTTCTTGTATTTTCTACGACAACCTCCATCGCTGTCTCCTCACCGAGGAAGCGGAAAGCATCCAGCATCTCCTCTGTCGTTCGGAAATGAACCGGCGGTAAAGTTTGCCGGTTTAACGGGTTTCCGGATTGTGAGGCGATCAAAATTTTTCGGTAAATGTGGTCATGCGGGTCGAGATAATGCACATTGCCCGTCGCCACAACAGGTTTGCCCATTTTCTTCCCGAGTTTTACAATATTAGAAATAATCTCGCGCAAACCCAATTCATCATTGACTAACTCTTTTTCTATGAGATGCGGATAAATTTCTGGTGGTTGAATTTCCAAAAAGTCGTAAAACTCCGCAAGTTTTTCCGCTTCTTCAGCAGATTTTTGCATCATCGCCTCGAATACTTCCCCTTTATCGCAGCCCGAACCGATCAATAAACCTTCGCGATACTTATTAAGTACAGAGCGGGGAATGCGGGGAACGCGGTAAAAATAATCCACATGGGCAAACGAGATCAGTTTATACAAATTCTTAAGACCCGCCTGCGTTTTAGTCAGGATCGTGCAATGCGTTGGCCGAGCCCGTTCATAGCCCCCTTGGTTGTTTTGCGCATTCAATTCGTCATGGCGGTTGATGCCTTTTTCAAGCGCATCCGTAATCATTTTCCACAACAAATAACCTGTCGCTTCCGCATCATAAATCGCCCGGTGATGTTGGGTCAACTCAATCTGGAACGCCTTACAAAGCGTGTTCAAACGGTGGTTTTTCATGTGCGGATATAAAAACCGCCCTAATTCCAACGTATCGATCACGGGGTTCTTGGCTTTACCCATTCCCATGTTCTCAAAGCCAGCATTTAAAAAGCCCATATCAAAGGAAGCGTTATGGGCAACGAGTATGGCATCACCCATGAAATCATAAAAATCCCTTAAGACATCCTCGATTTCCGGGGCATCCTTCACCATGTCATCGGTGATGTGGGTTAACTCAATCGTCGTCTGCGACAATGGCTCATGAGGATTGGCAAAGGCTTCAAAACGATCAATGATTTTACCATCTTTAACTTTAACGGCAGCAAGTTCAATAATTTTATTATAAATGGCGGATAATCCTGTGGTTTCCACGTCAAAAACGACGTAAGTCGCTGTTTTTAAATCAATCGGTTGTTCGTTATAGGCGATCGGAACCCCGTCATCAACAAGATTAGCCTCAACCCCATAGATAACTTTTATCCCATGTTTTTTTCCGGCTGCATACGCCTCTGGAAAGGCTTGAGCAACGGCATGATCGGTGATGGCAATGGCCGGATGTCCAAATGCTTTGGCTCGTGCAACCAAGTCACTGGCGGAGACGACGGCATCCATTTGGCTCATCATCGTATGGGCATGCAGTTCCACCCGTTTTTTGCCTTCCGGTGCGTGATCTTCTCTTTTCGGAACTGAAACTTCTTGGATGTCTCTCGCCATGAGCACTAAATCACGCATGAATGTGTCGGTTTGCACACCGCCGCGCACCTTCACCCAAATGCCTTTTTTCAAACCGCTTAGTTTATTTAATTCTTCTTTGTCTTTAACGAAAATTTTCGCGGCAATTGAATCGGTATAGTCGGTGATTTTAAACGTAATCAATGTTCGGCCGCTTTTTAGTTCGCGGGCTTCGGTATCAAAAACATAGCCTTGCACCGTTACGCGCCGCTCTTCTTCTTGAATCTGTCGGATTTCCATTGGCTCGTCATCAATCGCATAGCCAAAAGCCAATGGACCTTGGGCCGGTTCGGGTTTTTCCCGGTCTTTCTTTTGATGCTCTATCACAGCGACTCTTGCCAAGTTTTCCGTCTCTTCATCGCGTTTTTTGAGAAAATCCTCAAGCTCTTCCAAAGAAGCATTCACCCGTATTTCAATGGGTGGAATCGCAAGACCAAATGCGCTGAACTTCTCCGTTAACAGAGCGGGCAATTTTCTTCTGAGAGCGGCCTCTTCTGCTTCATTATTGGCGGAAAACACGAGTTTTCCATTTTCATAGGCCGGCGGTTTGCTGAACACCGCTTTAAAAGCTGGCAGCTTGTCCATCAATTCACCTGAAACGTGCGGCCAATAACTAATAAATAATGTTTGATCAAAATCGGTGTGGCGAAATGTCATTTTCATGCCGACATCGGCCAAATGCTGAAACGCCTCTTTTAATTGATGATCCAACCAATGATAGACGTGGGCGGGAAGTGCTTTGTCTAAGGTGAAATGAAACTCCCAATGTTTCTTTTCTCGAGAAACGACTAATTTCTCAATGCAGCCATCCTTAAAATGTTTCTCAATCAGCTCTTCCGGGGTATGAAGTTGTTGAAGCAAAATAAGAAAGCGCTCCGACTTGGATTTCCCTTCCATGTTTCTCCCCCCTTATATTTATTAAGAAAAATGAGGTTGGATAAAATGGTGTGTGCCATTTCCCTCCAACCTTTTTAGACTCATCACCTTATTTGTTCAAAAACTCCCGAATAGCTTCTTCTACTTCGCTGACCGCGCATTCCCTTTGCTCGCCGGTGCGCCGGTCTTTCAGTTCAATGAGGCCTTCTTGCGCTTTTTTGCCAACGGTTATGCGTATCGGGCAACCAATTAAATCGGCTTCGGCAAACTTCACGCCGGCACGCTCGTCACGGTCATCGAGCAAGACGTCATAATCACGGCTAAGGTGTTCATACAATTGTTCAGAAAGCAATTTTTGTGCTTCGTTTTTCGCATTGACGGGAACAATATGTACCGTAAAAGGTGCTACGGATTTCGGCCAAACGAGTCCGAATTCATCATGATGTTGTTCGGCAATGGCAGAAAGCGTTCGTGAAATGCCAATCCCATAACAGCCCATGATGATGGGTTGGCTTTTTCCGTTTTCATCTAAAAAGTTAGCCCCCATGGCATCGGCGTATTTTGTGCCAATTTTAAAGATTTGTCCCACTTCAATACCGCGGGCAAAACGGATGGTGCCGACTCCATCCGGTGACGGATCACCTTCTTTAATCATGCATAAATCAGCGATGCGAGCATGAGGCAAATCCCTTTCCACATTGACGTTATAGTGCAAAACCTCTCCGTTTTTATTATCAAGCCGGCCGTTAACTACATTTTTTAAGGCCTGATCCGCAAGCAAAACAACGCTGTCTTTCATTTCAAATGGATCGCCGTCATGCGCCCATTCTTCTATCATAGCCGCATCCAACACATTTTTCACTTTGACTTCGTTGATTTCATTGCCTGCCCGATACAAAACGCAGACGTTCGTGTCATCGGCTCGGTACCAACCTATTTTAATACTGTTTTCCTCTCCGGCCTTAACGTCACCGGTATCGAGCGGAAGAAGCGCTTCATCCGATTTCTCTTCTTTAAATAGAACGGCAGCCATTTCGATATTCGCGGCATAGTCTGACGAATCGGAATAGGCGATCGTATCTTCGCCAACTTCAGCAAGCGCCATAAATTCATGGGTATCCTTACCGCCGATCGCACCGGAATCGGCAATGACGGGACGAAAATCCAACCCGCAGCGGCTGAAGATGTTCTTATAGGCTTCATACATGATTTGGTAACGTTCATCCAGCGATTCCGGGTTGCTATGGAACGAATACGCATCTTTCATAATAAACTCGCGGCCACGCAACAGTCCAAAGCGTGGGCGGCGTTCATCGCGATATTTTGTTTGGATTTGATAAAGTGTCATCGGTAATTTCTTATAAGAATTCAGCTCATCACGCACGAGGCTTGTGATGAGTTCCTCATGTGTCGCGCCAAGCGCAAAATCCCGGCCGTGACGGTCTTTTAAACGCATAAGCTCTGGGCCGTAAACATGCCAACGCCCCGTTTCATGCCAGAGTTCCGCCGGTTGCATCGCCGGCATTAAAAGCTCGACACAACCCGCTTTTTCCATCTCATCCCGGACTATGGCCTCAATTTTGCGAATCACGCGATATCCAAGAGGCAAGTAGGAATAAATCCCCGCTGCCGTTTGTCTAATAAAGCCCGCGCGGACGAGATAGCGGTGACTCGCGCATTCGGCATCAGCTGGATTTTCTTTTAAAGTCGGCACTAACATTTGACTCTGCCGCATAGACATCCCCTCTACATCAGAAATTTTTGAATATCATTCCACGTGACTAAAATCATAACGAGCATTAAAAATGCAAAACCAATAAAGTGGACGAGCGTTTCCCGCTTCGGGTCAACGGGTTTTCCTCTCAGTCCTTCCAAGAAAAGAAACATCAGTCGGCCGCCATCAAGAGCAGGTAGCGGCAATAAGTTAACAATGCCGAGGTTGATGCTTAAAATGGCGGTCCAGCGCATCACCCAATAAATACCGCCCTTAACGACTTCACCCGTCATGCTGTAGATGCCGACAGGGCCTGATAGCTGATCTAAACCGATTTTTCCGGTAATTAACTGTTTAAAAGCCATGAGTTCTAGCTTAATGGTTTGATATGTTTCAGTAAAACCGTGCTGAATGGAACCGATCACTGACTTATCTGTCGGACCGTAGACGCCGATGATGCCTTCACCACTTTCGGTTTTAGCCGTCGTTAATGTTTTTTCGAAAATTTTACCATTTCTTTCAATCGTAAATGTCAACTTGGTGTTCGGGTTTTCTTGAATGATTTTCGTCAGTTCCGTGAATGACGAAATCGCTTGCCCGTTGATTTTTAATACTTTATCCCCTTTTTGCAAGTGGACTTGGTCTGCGGGTTTTCCTTTCATGATCTCTCCGAGAATTGGTTGATTGCTCGGATAGCCGGCCACGGCGAAATAAATGACAAAAATAACAAGTGCCAAAACGAAATTCATGAACGGCCCGGCAAAGATGGTTAAAATCCGGTCAATAAGCGGCTTTGATGCGAATTGACGGTCAAGCGGGGCGATTTGGTAGGATTGGCCATCCATGACATATTCCGCTTGTCGATCAATGGAAAATGTCATGAGACTGCCTTCATCCTCTTCATAGCCTTGAATCACTAAATCTTTTTCCAAATCGGCATGCTCCGCTGTGATCACTTTTGCATCCGGGTACCGATCCAAACGGTTAACAATAATTTTTGAGACGGAATGATCGGGGTTAAAAAAGAGACCGATGCGGTGACCGGGTTTGATACACACAATCTCGGGATCCTCACCGGCCATGCGGACATAACCGCCAATCGGCAATAGCCTTAACGTATAGACGGTTTCCCCTTTTTTTACAGAAAACAGCTTGGGTCCGAAACCGATCGCGTATTCCCGGCATAAGATCCCGGCGCGTTTTGCGAGCATCAAATGGCCTAACTCGTGAATGGAGATGAGTAACCCCAGGATAATGACGACCGCAATAAATGTTTCCATAGACTTCAACCACCTCTCAAACCGCCTTATGTTCAAATGAACTTATTGGCGCGCAATTAATTGGCGGACAAACGCCCGCGTTTGTTGATCGACGTTTTGAATCGTATCTAAATCAGGGTCTGCTATTGCCTCATGTGCTTCTAGTGCCTGATAAACCAATGATTCTATGGATAAAAAGGGAATCTCCTTATTTAAAAAGGCAAAAACAGCCGCTTCATTGGCAGCATTCAGAACCGTTAATGCCGTCCCTCCAACTTCTGCTGCTTGATACGCCCATTTGAGCAAGCGATAACGATCCATATCGACTTTGGCAAAGTGAAGCACACCTGTTTCCCATAAGTTTAACCTTTTTGCCCCCGGACTTTCAACCCTGTCCGGGTAACTTAGGGCATATTGGATCGGCACGCGCATATCAGGTTCCCCAAGTTGTGCGATCACGCTTGTATCATCATATTCCACAAGCGAATGGACAATGCTTTCTTTATGAATCAATACTTCAATTTGCTCATACGGCATATCGAACAGCCAATGGGCTTCAATGACTTCCAAGCCTTTATTCATCATGGTTGCCGAATCGATTGTCAATTTAGCGCCCATCGACCAATTCGGGTGCTTCAAGGCTTCTTCGACCGTGACGTCTTTTAACTGATCGCGGGTGAGATCACGAAAACTGCCGCCCGAAGCGGTGAGTATCAATCGTTTCACTTGCGACCGTTTTTCATTTTTCAGCGCTTGGAAGATGGCGGAATGTTCACTATCAACAGGAAGAATCGTCACACCTTTGTCAACGGCCTTCTTCATAACAAGATGTCCCGCTGTCACCAACGTTTCTTTATTAGCAATCGCTAATGTTTTTCCTGCCTCAATGGCCGCTAATGTCGGCGGCAAACCGACGGCACCTAAAAGCGCATTTAACACGATGTCTGCATCTGGATAAGCGGCGACTTCTAATAAACCCTCAGGTCCTGTGACAATTCTCACCGGAGTGGATAATCGCAAGCTTAGACGCTTCTTAATGTCTTGATTTTTTACACTGACAAGCTCAGGCTTAAGCCGTTCAACCAGTTCCGCGCCTTTTTCCACATTTTCACCAAATGAAAGGGCTCGCACCCTAAAAAGATCGGGGTGTTTGAGGACAACATCGGCGGTTTGCGTGCCAATTGACCCAGTAGCCCCCAACAGACTGATATTTTTCATAATGACGAATCCTTTCTATAACCTTCGCGCGGTTCTTAAAAATTAAAGACATTTAGCAAATGAAGGATGGGCAAAATAAAGATTAAACTGTCGAAGCGATCCAGGAGCCCGCCGTGACCAGGTAAAATTTTCCCAGAATCTTTGACGCTAAAGTGTCTTTTCAACCCAGATTCGGCAAGGTCGCCTAATTGCCCGAAAACCGAAACTATTAAAGCTGATGCCACCAATTTAACCGGTGAATGGAGGATAGCGAGATCAGCCACCGCTTGGAAAAGACATGCCGCAAGGACCGCAAGGATAACGCCTCCCAAAAAGCCTTCGACAGTTTTATTGGGACTAATCACCGGGGCGAGTTTGTGCTTTCCAAATTTCCGTCCGACAAAATACGCCCCTGAATCCGTCGTCCATATTAAAATCAGGATAAAAAGGATGATGCCCAATCCGCTTTCTCTTGCAGCCGAGAAATAATGAAAGGATAAACCGATATAAAAAGCAGAAAAAGAAACAAAGGCACAATGAGCAAAATGAAACTGGTTATGCGTGAAAATGGACAATAGTAAAAGCAAAATCGTCAATGCCAACCAGAGATCGGTGAAGGATAAGCCGAAAAGATAAGGGGAAAGCACATCATAAAGCACCAAGATGGCTACGGTGATGGCGCCGAGCACTTCTGCCACTAGCACCTTTTCATGCTTTGCCATCGCCATTAATTCATGAAAAGTAATGACGCTGATCAGTGCAATGAAAAGCGTAAACCAAATGCCGCCCGCAAATAATAAGGCCAGAAAAAAAGCGCCTGCAATGACACCTGTCACGATTCTTTGTTTCATAACGTCCTCCTAGCTTTCAACAACGCCGCCAAAACGTCGCGTCCGGCCGCAGTATTGTTGTATCGCTTCATGCAAATGGCTTTCATTAAAATCCGGCCAATAAACATCTGTAAACCAAAATTCCGTATAGGCGAGTTGCCAAAGCATAAAATTGCTGAGGCGAAGTTCCCCGCTTGTACGAATCAATAAATCCGGATCCGGCAAATGACAGCTTAAGAGGTGGTTTTCTATAATATCTTCCGTAATTTCATCTGGTACGAGACTGCCGTTTTTCACTTTTTCGGCGATCCCTTTCACCGCATCGGTGATTTCCTTTCGGCTGCCATAATTAAGTGCAAAATTTAAGATCATGCCGTCATTGTTTGCGGTTTTTTCTTTAGCCGTATTCACAGCCTTTTGCGTGGCTTCGGGCAAGCGGCTTTCATCGCCCATCACCATCACGCGCACGTTTTTTTCTATGAGTTCAGGCAAATAGCTTTTCAAAAATTGTTCTGGAAGCCGCATCAGATAATCTACTTCATCTTTCGGCCGCTTCCAATTTTCCGTGGAAAATGCATAAAGAGTTAAAATCTTGACGCCTAGTCTGTCCGCCTCACGGACAATTTTCTTAACTGTATTCATGCCTTCCCGATGTCCGGCGACACGTGGCAGACCGCGTTTTTTTGCCCAGCGCCCATTACCATCCATGATAATAGCAATGTGACGCGGAACTTGTACAAAGGTCAGGCCACCCTTCTCGGATCGTTTTTTTCTCTGAAACCATTTATCGAACATCAGGATTTCCTCCAAAAAGAAGATACGTTGCCAAGTGAAGCTAACAAATTATTATTATAAAAAACAAGGCACCCGCGGAATCGGACAACCATTCCTAGCGGAAGCCCACCATATTCGATTAAACCTCCATAATTTCTTTTTCTTTATTATCAGCCACTTTATCAATGGATTGAATATGTTCGTCGGTTAGCTTTTGAACCTCATCGGTTAATCGTCTGAGTTCGTCTTCTGTAATTTCCCCTGCTTTTTCTGCCTTTTTCAAATTATCATTGGCATCGCGACGGACGTTGCGAACGGCAACTTTTGCTTCTTCTGCGGCCTTTTTAACTTGTTTGACAAGGTCTTTTCGACGCTCTTCCGTCAGCGGCGGAATAGCAATGCGGATGACGTTGCCATCATTTGCGGGGGTTAATCCAAGATCCGCTTTCAGGATGGCCCGTTCGATTTCGCCCATTGCAGTTTTATCATATGGTTGAATGACGAGCATACGCGCTTCGGGAGCCGTAATGTTGGCTAATTGATTGAGCGGTGTCGGCACACCGTAATATTCCACTTGTACGCGATCCAAAATGGACGGATTCGCTCGGCCAGCACGGATTGTGGTCAATTCATTGCGCAATGCTTCAATGGCCTTTGACATGCGGTTTTTTGCGTCTTGAATGATTTCATGAGCCATATTATTTCCCCCTTACTATCGTACCGATGTTCTCACCAAGTACGGCTTTTTTAATATTTCCTGGTTCTGTGATTGAAAAGACAAGAAGCGGGATCTGATTATCCATGCAAAGGGAAGATGCTGTCGAGTCCATGACGCCAAGTCCTTCGTTTAAAATATCGAGGTAGGACAACTCCGTATATTTCTTGGCATCCTTAACGACTCTCGGGTCGGCGTTATACACACCGTCAACGTTGTTTTTCGCCATAAGTATGACTTCGGCTTCGATTTCTGCCGCTCTGAGTGCAGCGGTCGTATCTGTTGAGAAATAAGGGTTCCCCGTACCAGCTGCAAAAATGACAACCCGCTTTTTCTCGAGATGTCGGATGGCTCTTCTTCTTATGTATGGTTCGGCCACTTGGCGCATTTCGATTGATGATTGCACGCGTGTTTCCACGTCCAGCTTCTCTAACCCATCTTGCAATGCTAAGGCATTCATGACGGTTGCGAGCATCCCCATGTAATCGGCGGTTGCCCGATCCATGCCCATCTCACTGCCGGTTTTTCCGCGCCAAATGTTACCAGCGCCGACGACGACGGCGACTTCTACTCCTAATTCTACTATTTCTTTGATTTGGTGTGCAATGGATTCAATGATTTTTGGATCAATGCCGTACCCCACGTCTCCTGCTAATGCTTCACCGCTTAATTTCAAAACCACTCTGTTGTATTTTGCTGATTGCCTCATGCCGACACCTCCAAAACCCATTATGCTTTCCATTTGAAAACAGGGAACACATCGGTGTTCCCTTATAAGCCTTCTCACATTTGATTTTACTTTTTCAGCTGTGCTTGAACTTCTTCTGCGAAGTTTTCTTGGCGTTTTTCCATGCCTTCGCCAACTTCGTAACGGACAAAGGCTTTCACAGTTGCGCCTTTATCAGCAAGATATTTTTTCACTTTAAGATCTGGGTCTTTAACATAAGCCTGATCGACTAAGCAAATTTCTTCAAAGAATTTGTTCAAACGACCTTGCACCATTTTTTCCACGATGTTTTCCGGTTTGCCTTCATTTAAGGCTTGTTGTTTCAAAACTTCTTTTTCCCGGTCGATTTCATCTTGTGGAACATTTTCGCGATCAATATAACGCGGGTTCATCGCTGCCACATGCATGGCAATGTCTTTCGCTGCTTCTTCGTTTTGCCCGGTGACTTGCGTTAAAACAGCGATGCGGCCGCCCATGTGTACGTAGGAACCGAATGTTTCGTCATCAGCTTTTTCCAATACGGTAAAACGGCGTAAGGAAAGCTTTTCACCGATTTTGGCAATCGCTTCATTGATGCGCTCACCTAAAGTCGTGCCATTGTCAAGTTTGACTTCAAGGGCCGCTTCGACGTTTTCAGGTTTATTTTTCAAAAGTACCCCGGCTATTTCATCGACTAATTGGATGAACAAATCATTTTTTGCGACAAAGTCGGTTTCTGAGTTGACTTCCACGATGACCGCGGTATTGCCATCTATTTTAACAGCGCTTAAACCCTCTGCCGCGATGCGGTCAGCTTTCTTCGCGGCTTTGGCGATTCCACGCTCTCTTAAAACATCAATGGCTTTTTCAATATCACCGTTCGTTTCTGTTAAAGCTTTTTTGCAATCCATCATGCCAGCTCCTGTTTTTTCGCGGAGCTCTTTAACCATTTGCGCAGTAATAGCCACTGGATTTCCTCCTTATGTAAATGTTTTTTGCTATTTTCCTTAGCTTACTTTTAGGATAAGCCGAAGGTGGCTTCTTTCATCCATCGGATGAGAAAAAAGCATTTTAGCAGTTAACTTTTCATAAAATATTTTAAGACATCTTAAAAGGGTGACAAGGGTTTTTCGCCCTTAATCACCCTTCGACCGTTCCGTATTATTCAGCTGTAATTTCTTCCGGTTCGGTTTCCTTAACTTCGGCTTCCTCAACAGGTGCCTCTTCGGAAACCGTTTCACCTTGATTGGCTTCGACAACGGCATCGGCAATTTTGGCTGTCAATAATTTAACCGCGCGAATAGCGTCATCGTTACCCGGAATAACAACGTCGACTTCATCCGGGTCACAGTTCGTATCAACGATCGCAATGACCGGAATTTTCAATTTGCGGGCCTCCGCAATCGCAATGCGTTCTTTGCGCGGGTCAACGACAAAAAGCGCGTCGGGAAGACGTTCCATGTCTTTAATCCCGCCAAGGAATTTCTCAAGACGTTCGAGTTCTTTATTTAAACCGACGACTTCTTTTTTGGGCAAAACATCAAACGTGCCGTCTTCACGCATTCTTTCAATTTCTTTCAAACGATTAATGCGTTGACGGATGGTTTGGAAGTTCGTCAGCGTACCGCCTAACCAGCGTTGGTTGACATAGTACATACCGCAACGTTCAGCTTCCGATTTAACGGAATCTTGTGCTTGTTTCTTCGTTCCGACGAAAAGCACGGTTCCGCCGTCAGCGACCAAATCTCTTACGAAATGATACGCTTCTTCCACTTTCTTAACGGTTTTTTGCAAATCAATAATGTAGATGCCGTTTCTTTCCGTAAAGATGTACGGCTTCATTTTCGGATTCCAGCGGCGGGTTTGGTGACCAAAATGCACGCCGGATTCCAACAGTTGCTTCATTGAAATAACTGCCATGACGTGGTTTCCTCCTAATACATTGGTTTTTCCTCCGCTTAAGTCATATTCCCACAGAGACCGCTAAGCGGCACCATTTGTGAAAATCGTTAAGCGTGTGTATTCACACCATCCGTTAATATACCATAATAACATCCAAAAGGCAAACGGGAAAATCACCAAGTTTTCATTTGCGGTTACTTTTATTGTATAAGTTGATGATGAGTTCAACCTCGCCATTGCCAAGGCCGAGGTGTTTCGCAATTTCTGGCATGGACCAACCTTTTTGATATAGATGGATGATTTCACTTGTTTGCGATTGCTCGACTTGGTCTTCAATCCCCTCCACTGGAGGCGGTGGGATTTCATGGTCCAAAGGCTGTGCTTTCTTCTCTATAGCGGCTTTTTCTCCATCCTTCGGCCCAGAATCCGCGATATTGTGATGATCAAGAGGGGTTAGTTGCGCAATAAGGCGTTGATTTTCGGCGCGAACAGCCTCCAGATGGGATTCTAAAATATCCGCTAACTCACGGTTTTCAATTCCACCGGTTTGATTCTTTATTTGTTGGATGCGTTGCGCTAAAATCATAATTATGTAAAAAGTAACAAGGTGCAGCAATAAGCTGAACACCAATAAAACATTTGTCACAGCCTTCCCTCCGATACGGCATCCTTTTCTAACCGCGCTTTTAATTTCCCCAATGCCTTGGAATGGATTTGGGATACCCGAGATGTTGATAAACCCAGTATGCGGCCGATTTCCGATAAGGTCAATTCCTCATGATAAAACAAACTGATCACCAATTGTTCTTTTTCTGTTAGTTTTGCAATCTCTTGTGCCAATTGATCGATCGTCTCAACTTTTAAAAGGAAATCCATTGGATTGACCGACTTCTTATCTTCAATGAAAGAACCGACCGATTCCGGGCCGTTTTCTGCATCAATGGCTTCGTCAAGAGATAAAACCGTTCCTGAATAACCGTTCGATAAAATTTTTTCGACTTCATCAATGGACATCCCCAAGGCAAAGGCGACTTCTTCGGTTGTCACTTCCCGTCCCCATTTTTGTTCTAAATCTTCAATCGCTTTTTCAATTTTTTTGGTTTTGGCCCTTAATGACCTGGGGAGCGGGTCATCACGGCGCAAGCCATCGATGATGGCACCTTTTACGCGTATGGAGGCGTAAGTGTCAAATTTTAGATGGCGGCTGACATCAAATTTTAATAAAGCATCATAAAGGCCCGCATAGGCATAGCTCATCAATTCGTCAGTCGTCACGGTTTTTGGAACGCTTCCGCGCATGCGCTTCACCTGAAAGCGAATAATCGATTCATATCGTTTAATGAGATGATTTGCGGCATCGGGATCTCTGTGATTTAACCATAAATCCCAATAATCATTTTCATTTTTTTCATTGGTTTGAGGTATGACGGTCATGATCCCATCCCTCGCTTTTTTAATTTACCGGCGTTAAATCACTTTTTCACCACTTCGTGCCGTTTTAATCATGAGCTCCGCCGTTTCAGTAAAAAATTCGATCGTCCTTCCTGCATGGCCCCCTGTATCTTCGGCCACAATCGGGATTTTGTAACGGTTAAGCAAATCTCTAATGGTCGTAATATTTCTTTTTCCAATGGAGGGAAAATGGTTTCGGGCATTTGGAAACATTTCAGCCCCTCCAGCCATTTTGGCTTCGAGTTCCAAAAGTGATGCCCCGTGCTGCATGAGCATATCTACTAATCCGGGTATAGCGGTATCGGCGAATTTGGCCGGATGAAAAGAGGATTTGGCTAAAGTGTGATCCGGAAGCATCACATGCGCCATGGCCGCAAGACCGATTCGCCTGCAGTATAGAACGATGCCGACGCAAGAACCTAGCCCGAGAGACCGCAATCGGTCGGGTGAGTGCGCGAGCCGCCAATCGCTGATCCCAACGATCATCACTTCAGCCATCTTGCACCCCTAAAAGGGCTAGCAATTTCGCCAAATCCTCAGCGAGCGGTAAAAACGTAAATGTGCAACGAATCGGGCCGGATTCTGCGAGATTCGTTAATTCGCAATCAATGACCAACACTTCTTCTCCATATAGGGATAAATCCAATAGTCCTTCCCCCAGAATAGCCCCGGCCATATCAACAAGAACCGTCGGCGGAGATGTTTGAATGTTAAGATGCGTAAAGTCGGACAGGCTGGCTAGATACGATCCAGCTAAGATATTCCCCACTTCACCAAATGCGGATGTTTCGAGGGAAGGAAAGCCTAGCGCTTCCATGTTCACATCCCTCGAAGCGAGCATTGCTTTTAACAGCTGACGGGTTTCTTCTAATGGAAATGACAAGTAAAAATGCCCATTTAAATCGCCGCTCATATGGATGTAAGCACAGGCGACGGTCATTTCCGCTACATGGTCGCTAAGCCAATCCGAAAATCGGCTGACTTTGACCGAAGGCACCTTCATTTCGACCACCTGGCCAATTAACTGAGACAGTGCTGAGGCCGCATGGCCCGCACCGATGTTGGCGATCTCTTTCAAAAGATCCAATTCACCTTCATTCAGTAAAAAAAGGGAATCCATTACGCACCCTCGATTTGTTTAATTTTTTCAATATGGTCGTCTCGAAGAACGCGTTCAAGATTTAATAAAATCAAGATGCCAGTTTCTAATTTAGCAATCCCATTGATGTATTCTGCGTGGACACCACCGACAAGATGCGGAGCCTGTTCGATTTTTTCCGTATCGATCGATGCCACATCTTCAGCGCCGTCGACAATGAAAGCCACTTTCATCTCGTCCAATTGCACAAGGCAAAGACGGGTTTCTTCATTGATAATCGACGTGCCAATCCGAAATCGTTCCAGAAGATCAATGACTGGATAGATGATCCCTCGTATATTGATAATGCCTTTAATAAAGTTTTCCGTATTCGGAATGCGGGTGAGGGTCGTCATTTTTTCAATCGAGAGGACTTGTTCCACATCGACTCCGTATTTTTCCCCGCCAAGCGTAAAAATGATCACTTTTTTCTCTACCACGTTACCGTACCTCCCTTTTAATGAATAAATGCTTGTGCATCAATGATCAGTGCCACACGGCCATCGCCTAAAATGGTGGCGCCGGTAAATCCTTCGACATCACCGAGATAACGCCCGAGAGGTTTGATGACGATTTCCGACTGGCCGATGAGGCGATCGACGGCTAAGGCGGCATGTTTTGAACCATGGCGAATGATAACGGTCGGAATAAATTTCCCGGACGGACGTTCTCCCGGTACTGCAAAAGCATCCGCTAGTCTTATAAAAGGGATGACGCTGTCGCGGAAAGCTAACACTTCCTTTTCATGGACATTCATGATGTCATCCTCTTTAACCATTGCGGTTTCGAGAATATTTGCAAGCGGTATGGCGTAATGTTCATCCCCCATTTGAACGAAAAGCGCCGTAATGATAGATAGCGTTAGAGGCAAGCGAATCGTAAAGGTCGTCCCTTTGTTTTCCTCCGATTCAACGAACACCTCACCGCTGAGCGATTCGATTTTACTTTTCACAACATCAAGCCCGACACCGCGCCCGGAAATGTCTGAGATGACATCGGCTGTACTAAAACCGGTGCGAAAGAGCAGTTGATAGACCTCTTGGTCGCTTAAATGCTCGCGGTCAGATTCATTAATGAGACCATTTTTAATGGCCTTATTAAGTACCTTCTCACGATTAATCCCCGCGCCGTCATCTTTGATTTCAATGTAGACATGATTGCCAGAGTGATAGGCTTTGAGGTCAATGGTTCCTTCTTCTGGTTTTCCTAGTTGCTTTCTCTTTTCTGGCGTTTCGATGCCGTGGTCCATCGAGTTGCGCAAGAGGTGGACGAGCGGGTCACCGATTTCATCGATGACGGTGCGATCGAGTTCTGTTTCTTTTCCTTCCATATTTAAGCGGATTCTCTTATTCAATTCCTTGCTGACGTTGCGGACCATCGTCGGGAAGCGGTTAAACACTTGCTCAATGGGCACCATGCGCAAATTGAGGATGACATCTTGCAGCGCTTGTGTGGTCCGAGCGATGTCTTCGGTAATATCTGTCAGTTCAGCGTCATTGAACCGTCTAGCCAAGCCTTCTAAACGGCCTTTTTCAATAACAAGCTCTTCGAACAGATTCATCAAGGTATCAATACGCTTCAAGTTGACGCGAATGGATTGACCGCTTGAATGGGCGTTAGCTTTTCGTATTGGTGCTTTTCCTGATTTTTCATCCTCGGGTTTGCTGTCCTTTTTAACTGTCACCGGTTCGATGTCCACACGGTCGATTTCGGATACCTTTAGAATCTTCTCCTTAATGTCATCGAGCGGTTCTTTTGTAATTAGAGTGAAAACAAATTGGGTATCAAATGCCCCTTCTTCCAGTTTTTCAATGGAAGGTTCGGATTTTATAATGTCACCGCTTTGTTCGGCGATTTGGTAGACCATATAAGCCCTTGCCGCTTTTAAAAGGCAGCTTTCACTTAAGGTGACGGCGATTTTAAAGACGCTGTATCCTTGTGACAAAGACTCGCCGATGACATTCATTTCGTATGTATTATAGTCACTCATATCGTTTTGCTTTTCTGTATTTGGCCCCGATTGCGCCTCAGAACGTTGAACAGATGACTCGGACACTTTTAACAAAAGTTCAATGAGATCTTCCGCGGGTTTTGTGTCACCAGCACCATTGGCGATCGCTTCTGTCATCGATTCCAAACGTTCGACGGAAGCAAAGAGCGCATCCATGATCGCTTCATTAACCGCCCGTTCCCCATGTCGGATCGCATCCAACACGTTTTCAAGCTTATGGGTAAGATCGGCCATGCTCTCATACCCCATTGTGGCGCTCATCCCTTTTAAAGTATGGGCGGAACGGAAAATTTCATTGACAATGGCAGTATCCCCTGGGTTATTCTCCAATTCGAGGAGCTTGGCATTCATGTTTTGTAAGTGCTCGCGGCTTTCATCAAGAAAAAGATCCAAATATTGATTCGTATCCATTCCTTTTTCCCCCTATATATGGAAATGGTTTGCAATCGCTTGGGCGATATCGGGTAATGGCAACACCGCATGGATGCGGCCCGTTCCGATGGCCGCCTTGGGCATACCGAACACGACAGCCGTTTCGGCGGATTCGGCAATCGCATAAGGCGGGTACTCAGAGTTAAAACGCGATAGGCCTCTCGCCCCGTCATTTCCCATACCCGTTAAAACGGCCAGAACGAGCGATAAGCCTTCCATCCCTGCCAGAGACTCTAAAAGGGAGTCAAAAGCGGGTTTCAATCCATGCACGGGGGCGGAATCTTCTAGTACAACCGTGAGCATCCGGTCATTGTTTTTTAGTTTCATATGATACCCGCCCGGCGCAATATAGACCGTCCCATTTTGCAAAATTTCTCCGTGTTTTGCTTCTTTAACGGTTAACGGAGTCAAACCGTTTAGTCGCTCCGCTAATGTCGTCGTAAATAATGGTGGAAGATGCTGAACGACGACCACTGGTGCTGGTAGGTTATCCGGCAATCCGCCGATTACGGTTTGAAGCGCCCGCGGTCCTCCGGTAGAGGCGCCGATCGCGATAAGACGCATGCCATCTTTTGCCCGAAGAACAGGATTCGAAGTGGTCTTCCCTGAAGCTTGAATCGTAGCCACCTGTCCTTTGATATTGGCCGAAGCCGCTGTTTTCACCTTTACAAGCAATTCCTCTTTCACAAGATGAAGATCCGGTGAAATCACCCCTGATGGCTTGGCCACGACATCCACAGCCCCGATCGCCATCGCATCCAAGGTCGTCTTTGCCCCTCTTTGAGTAAAGTTACTAACCATCACGACGGGCAAGGGCTCCTCTTTCATAATTGAGCGCAGAACGTCAATGCCGTTAATATCGGGTAATTCCACATCCAAAGTAACGACATCGGGGGCAAGCATTTTTACTTTCCTGAGCGCATCCCGCCCATTGCGGGCGCTGCCGACGACGCGAATGGCTGGATCTTCCGAGAGAAATTCCGATAACAGTTTTCTCATAAAGGCTGAATCATCGACGATTAAAACGTTGATCGGGTCCATGTACATCATCCTTTAGATCTAAAAAGGGACTTCAAACGATGAATAAAACTATCGAAAGACGGCGGTGCTTGATAAGCTTCCTGCTGTAAGTACTTTTTTGTCAATGCCTCTAGTCCGATACTCACCTTGGCTTTTGGGTCACCGGTGAGAAACGGCTTTTGATTTTTAACGGCTTGAACGACTGCTCGATCTCTTGGCAAAGTGCCAAGCAAAGTTAACGTTTTTCCAAGAAATCGAGCTGTTGTCTGTTCAAGGTTGAACCAAATCCTTTTGGCTTCCTGGAGACTATCGTAGCGATTAATGACACAGAAAATGGGTACATCAATATGATTTTTTGTCATGAGTTTAATAGCGGCATAACCATCAGCGAGCGAAGTCGGTTCAGTTGTGGTGACGAGGATCACTTCATGAACCGCGCTTAAAAAACGATGGGTGTCCGCATTAAACCCTGCTGGTAGGTCAAAGATGACGTATTCATACATTCTTTTTAAATGAGCAAATTGCTCGAGAAAGAAGCGGAAACTTTCTTCATCCAGATTAAAGAGATGACTCAATCCACTCCCGCCGGATATGATAGACAAACCGCTCGGATGTTGAGCAATGACGGATTCGATGGGTAGCCTTTTGTCTATCATATCGACAAAATGGTAAGCCGTATAAAGGTTTAATAGAATATCGACATTCGCCATCCCAATATCTAAATCAATCAACAATGTTTTTTTTCCATGCCGATGAAGCGCTAAAGCAAAGTTAACGGCAAAAACCGATTTCCCAACGCCTCCTTTTCCGCTTAAGATGCCAATGACCCGTGTGCTACTTTCTTGCAGCTTGCGGACTTTATTTCTAAGCGCTTCTGCCTGGTCAACCATTCGTCACACCTTCGATCACTCGGCGGATAAAGGCGTCTTTTTCTGCTTCCATTAAATCGTCAGGAACGTTTTGGCCATTCGTAAAATAGGAGACACCGATCCCATGTTCAAGCAGCACATGAAGAAGAGAGCCGACCTCGGCTGTTTCATCGACCTTCGTAAATAGACATTTATCGATCGGAATATCCTGAAACTGGCGAATGATTCTGGAAAGGTCAGACGGTTTAGCAGTAGCCGATAATACCAAATGTGTTTCCATCCCGTTATCAAAAGGAATCAACGTTTTGAGTTCCATTACAAATCGGGATTGTTGATAATTTCGACCCGCTGAGTCGACGATGATAAAATCTTTATCCTTCATGTCCGTAAGCGCCTTTTTAAAATCATCTATGTTATAAGCGACAACGACCGGCACATTTAAAATTTTGGCATACGTTTTTAATTGTTCTACGGCGGCAATCCGATAGGTATCCGTCGTGATAAACCCCACCGTTTTACCGTCATCAAGAACCGCCTTTGAGGCTAATTTGGCAGCTGTTGTCGTTTTCCCGACACCGGTTGGACCAACGAGAATCAAACCTTTTCGGTTGTAGCGGAGCCCCGAAAAGTCAATGGAGGAAAGCCTTTCCGCAAGCAAATCATTAAGCTTTTGCAAAATCAATGCTTCGGTTGGTTCTTGACTTGACGAATACCAATATTTTAATAATTCTTTACCAATTGCTTCGACATGACGTGACCCAACCCCTTG
>Ga0207867_1000706_pt1 | contig 32314 bp, 25 predicted proteins | sample HigsolmetaAR206D_FD_184838 | JGI IMG/M metagenome (GOLD analysis project Ga0207867, IMG submission 184838) | Ionic liquid and high solid enriched microbial communities from the Joint BioEnergy Institute, USA - AR20-6-D (SPAdes) (version 2) ...
ACCTGTTAGCAAGAGGCCCCTTGCGAAGATCGCAAGGGGCCTCTGAGCTGGGAGCCGCCTGTCGGAATCGAACCGACGACCTATTCATTACGAGTGAATCGCTCTACCGACTGAGCTAAGGCGGCCTGCCGCATCGCGGCGCATAGAGAGTCTACTGGGTTCGGGCGGGTGATGCGTATTGGGTATCCGGGAGAGTGGTGAGTTTCAAGGGTTGGGTCAGCGGCAGACGGTGCCGTCGGCGGGTGGGGTGGTGGTGAGGAGGTAGCGGTCGGTGGCCTGGGTGATGCAGGGGGAGCCGCCCAGGTAGGCGGTGTGGCCGTCGCCGTCGAAGGTCAGGAGGACTCCGGAGGCGAGCTGGGAGGACAGGGCCTGGGCCCAGCGGTAGGGGGTGGCGGGGTCCCGGGTGGTGCCGATGACGAGGATGGGGGCGGAGCCCTTGGCGGACAGGGGGCGGGGGGACTCGGTGGTCTGGACGGGCCAGTAGATGCAGGGCAGGCCGCTCCAGACGACGTAGGGGCCGAAGCGGGGGGCGGTGCGGGCGGCCTTGTCGGCCTCCTTCTGGTAGGCGGCGACGTCGGGCAGGTTGGGTTTGTCGACGCAGTTGACGGCCATGTTGGCCTCCATCAGGTTGCCGTAGGAGCCGTCGGGGCGCCGGTCGTACAGCTGGTCGGCGAGGGTGAGCAGGAGGTCGCCGTCGTTGTCGTAGATGGCGGCGGCCAGGGCCTGGCGGAGAGTCGGCCAGGAGGCCTTGGTGTAGAGGGCGGCGGCGATGCCGGTGGTGACCCAGGTTTCGTTGATGGGGCGGGGGTCGCCGCGCGGGCTGGTCAAGGGGGCGCTGTCGGTCTGGCGCTGCAGGTCGGTGATCTTGTCCAGGGCGGCTTCGGGGTCGGAGCCCAGTGGGCAGTCCAGGGCGGCGGTGCAGTCCTCGACGAAGGCGCGCAGCGCGGTCTCAAAGCCCTTGGCCTGCTCGATCAGCAGGTCGGTGGCGGAGAGGGCGGGGTCGACCGCGCCGTCCAGGACCATGGCGCGGACCTTGCGGGGGAACTGCTCGGCGTAGACGGCGCCCAGGTAGGTGCCGTAGGAGAAGCCCAGGTAGGTGAGTTTGCCGTCGCCCAGGGCGGCGCGCAGCACGTCCATGTCGCGGGCGGCGTCGGCGGTCCCGACATGGGGGAGGCGGGGGCCGGAGCGGGCCTTGCAGGCGTCGGCGAAGGCCCGTCCCTCGGCGCGCAGGGCCTCCACTTCCCGGGTGTCGTCGGGGGAGGCGTCGGTGCCGAGGAAGCGGTCCATGCGGGGGCCGTCCAGGCAGCGGACCGGGGCGCTGCCGCCCACGCCGCGCGGGTCGAAGCCGATCAGGTCGAAGCGGTCGCGTATCCGCTCGCCGAACAGGGCGCCGGCGTCGCGGAGGAACTGCACGCCGGAGCTGCCGGGGCCGCCGGGGTTGGTGATCAGGGAGCCGATGCGCTCGCCGCGGTCGCGGGCGGGCAGCCGGATGACCGACAGGGCGAGCCGTTCGCCCTGGGGCTTGGCGTAGTCGAGCGGCACTTCGACGGTGGCGCATTCGAAACCGTCACGGCAGTCGCGCCAGGACGGCTCCTGGGCGTAGTAGCGCTCCAGCCCGGAGGGGGCCTGTTCCTTGGGGGACGAGTCGCCGCTGCATCCGCTCAGCATGAGGGCCGCGGCCGCCAGTACGGCCAGGATCCGGTGCGGCAGGCCGGTTCCCCGTCGCAGTGCGTTCACCGTCCACCTCATTCCGTCCGCGCGGCCCGGTCCGGTAGAGGCGGGTTTCCCCACCCGGCGTCCCGTACTCCTGCGTCCACAGCGTTGTGGACAAGAGAAACCAAGCCCCCAAGAAGATCACCCAAAGGGAAATAGCGTAACCCACCGTGATGTTGGCCCGGATATGGATGCACAGCGCGAAGTGCGGATCGAGCCCAGCGCCAAACGGGTGCGCGCCTATCTGGGCGGCGAGGCGATCGCCGACTCCCTCCGCCCGTTCCTGGTCTGGGAGGTCCCCTACTACCCCACCTACTACTTCCCGGTAGAGGACGTCCGGACGGACCTGCTGGTGCCCGAAGAAGAGAGCAAGCCTTCCCCCACACTGGGCGAGGGGCGGGTGTTCACCGTGAAGACCGAGAAAGCCACGGCCCCCAAAGCCGCCCTGCGCTACCCCGACTCCCCCGTCGAGGCGCTGCGCGGCCTGGTGAGGCTGGAGTGGGACGCGATGGACGGGTGGTTCGAGGAGGACGAGGAGGTCTTCACCCACCCGCGCGACCCCTACCACCGCGTGGACGTCCTGGCCAGTTCACGGCATGTCCGCGTCGAGGTGGACGGGGTGACGGTGGCCGAGTCCTCCAGCCCGAGGCTGCTGTTCGAAACCGGCCTGCCGACCCGCTACTACCTGCCCAAGCCGCACGTCCGGACGGACCTGCTGGAACCCACCGGCACGGTCACGCACTGCCCCTACAAGGGGCAGGCCGAGTACTGGTCGGTGCGCATCGGGGACCGGACGTATCCGGACCTGGCCTGGTCCTACCGCTCGCCCCTGCCGGAGAGCCAGAAGATCGCGGGGCTGATCGCCTTCTACAACGAGAAGGTCGACATCTACGTGGACGGGGTGAAGCAGGAACGTCCACAGACGCCCTTCGCCTGAGCGGGCTCAGTCCGTCCGGCCGTAGGCGGCGTCGTGCTGGCGGCGCGGGGCGCAGACCGAGGCGGCCGGGCAGGAGCAGCGGCGGCCGTCGTCCAGCCGGACGGTGATCTCGTCGGCGGGGACGTTGCGGGCCACCACCTGGCCGCTGCCTTCGGGGGTGTCCACCCGCTGGCCCAGCCGGGGCATCCGCCGGTGGGCCTCGACGTACAGCGGGTGCTCGTACTTCAGGCAGCACATCAGCCGGCCGCAGGCGCCGGCGATCCGCAGCGGGTTGACCGGCAGGTCCTGGTCCTTGGCCATGCGCACCGAGACCGGCTCGAAGTCCTTCAGGAAGGTGGCGCAGCACAGGTCCCGGCCGCACGGGCCGATGCCGCCCTGCAGGCGGGCCTCGTCGCGGGGGCCGACCTGGCGCAGCTCCACCCGGGCCTTGACGGTGCGGGCCAGGTCCCGCACCAGGGCGCGGAAGTCCACCCGGTGCGGGGCCGAGAAGTACACCTTGAAGATGTTGTCGGCGTCCAGGTAGTCGACCCCGATGACCTTCATCGGCAGGCCGTGCTTGCGGATCAGGCGCTTGGCGATGCTGCGGCCCTCGGCCCGACGGCGCCGGTTGGCCTCGTCGCGGGCCAGGTGCTCCTCGGTGGCCATCCCGGCGCAGACCGGCAGGCCGCCGATGTCCTCGGAGACCCACTGCGGCGGCCACACGCACTCGGCCACCTCCGGGCCGGCGTCGGTGGGCACCAGGACCTTGTCGCCGACCTTGGGCGAGTACGGTCCCGGGTCCAGGTAGTACAGCCGCCCGTACCGGGTGAAGCTGACTGCCATCACCATGCCCACGGCCAGACCCCCTCACCGCTCCCGGTGCCGTTCACCCTACGCGGTACCCGTAAGGGACGGATGTGAGCGAAATCACCAGGCCACGTCGGTGTAACCCGCCGCGGGCAGCCCGCGCACCTCCTCGTCCGGGCCGGGGTAGACCAGCTCCCGGGTCCCGGCGGCCAGCAGCCGGCCGCTTTCGGGGTGCCGGCTCAGCGCGGAGATCTCCCCGGCCCGGTCGGCCTTGCGGGTCCACACCACCTTGGTGGGCTTGCCGGTCGCGACGGAGAACTCCTGCAGCGTCAGCGCCGCGGGGCTGCGCACGCCGGCCACCACGGCGCGGCCGTCGCGGCTGAGCACGGCCGCGGTGCCGCCGGCCGGCAGCACCAGGACGGGCTTGCTGGCCCGCAGGTCACCGCCGGCGGCGGTGGTGTCGAGGGTGCGGACCTGGCGGCGCACGGCGGTGCCGCGGGTGGTGGTCCACACGAACGACAGGGTGTCGCCGGCCCACGACAGGCTGCTGATCCGCCCGGGCAGGCGAGTCGTCCACTGCTTGCGCCGCGCGCCGTCGGTGGAGACGACCTCGATGCGGCTGGTGCCCGGCGCGTAGGCCAGGTAGGCGATCTGCTTGCCGTCGGCGCTGACGGCCATGTCGGAGCGGGCGGTGGAGACGCCCTGCACCAGCAGGCCGGGCAGCTGGGTCAGCTCCTGCGGCGCGCCCTTGGAGGTGAGGGTGAGCCGGTGGAAGGTGATCCGCCCGGAGGCGTAGGCGGACAGGATGTAGCTTCCGTCCCCGGCCGAGGCCACCTGGTGCCAGCGCTGTCCCTGCGGGGCGGCGACGCCCACGCCCACCTCCTCGCCGGTCTGCACGTCCCGGACGACCGCGGCGTCGCCGGAGCGGCGCACGGCCACCAGGAAGCGGGGGGCGACCTTGCCGGAGGTCTCGGCGGCCTTTTGCGCCGTCGCCTTCTTGGCGGGCTTGGCGTCCTGCCGGTCGTTGATCACGTCCACGCCGACCGCGACCACCAGGGCGAACGCCACGGCCAGCAGCACCGGGCCGGTACCGGAGCGCACCCCGTCGAACGGGGAGGCGGCGGGAGCCCGGTGGGAGGAGGGCTTGGCGGACGCGGCACCGGAGGTCTCGGCGGCGTCCTGCGAGGCCGTGGCCGCGGCGCCGGGCTCCCACGGCGGGGCGGCGGATCCGCCCGCGGCGGACGCGCCGCTTCCCGAAGCCGAGCCCCAGACCCGGGTGCCGAGGGGGTCGTCGAAGCCCTTCGGCTCGGCAGGTTCCTCGTGCCGTTCCTCACGCCTGTCGTTCATCGAATCCGCCGCACCGACCTCTCCATGTCGCGGACCGCCGGCCTCGTCCTCGGCCGGCCTCGCCCCGGCGGTCCCGCGCCGCCGGCCGCCGAGCAGGCCGAAGGCGGCGGCGACGGCCAGCGCGACCAGCACGATGACCACCGCCAGCGCAATGTCGTCCTTCCGGACGCCACCGGCCCGCCGATCACCAGGCCGGACATTACCGGACAGGGGGGACTTTGCGCTCCGTCCTTCGCCTTTGCCGTTCACCGGGCTCGCCGCACCGACCTCTCCATGTCGCGACCAAAATGTCCTATCGCATAATCGAGCTCCGCGATCCCCGATTCGCCCGAATCGCAAAATCGCTTACTGCGCGGGGCTCACCGGCGAAGGTCCCGCGGGCGCCCGGCGGCGGGCCGGGGCACGGCCCCTCGTCCCGTCCCGGCCTGCGGGAACGCCGCGCCGGACAGGTTCACCGGGACGCGCGCAGCGCCGCCCGGGCGGCCTCGACGGCGGCGCCGCGGTAAGACGGCCCGAACAGCGCCACGTGCACCAGCAGCGGATGCAGCTGGTGCAGCGGGACACGGGCCCGCCAGCCCTCGGCGAGAGGGTGAACCTCCCGGTAAGCATCCAGGATGCGGTCCAGGTACGGGGCGCCGAACAGGGCGAGCATCGCCAGGTCGGTCTCCCGGTGGCCGCCGTGGGCGGCCGGGTCGATCAGCCAGGCCCGGCCGCCGGACCACAGCACGTTGCCCGACCACAGGTCGCCGTGGATGCGGGCGGGCGGCTCCTCCGGCCCGGCCAGCGTCTCGATCTCCGCCATCACCCGCTCGACCAGCCCCACCTCGGCGCGGTCCAGGTGGCGGGCGGCCAGGCGCAGGTAGGGGGCGATCCGGCGTTCGGCGTACCAGCGCGGCCACCGGTCGGCCGGGGTGTTGTCGAGCGGCAGCCGGGCGATGAACCCCTGCCAGGGCGCGCCGAAGGAATCGGCGCCGCCGGCGTGCAGGGCCGCCAGTTCACGGCCGAAGCGTTCGGCGGCCTGCGGGGAGGGCGGTTCGGCCGGCAGCCAGGGCAGCACCAGCATGTGGTCGTCGACGGCGATCACCTCCGGCACCGGCGCGGCATGGCCGGCGCCCTCGGCCAGCCAGCGCAGCCCGGTGGCCTCGGCGGCGAACAGTCCCGGCCGGTCGTCGGCGGCCTTGACGAACACCTGGCGGCCGTCGGCCAGGCGCACCCGCCACAGCGACCAGGCGTGACCGGTGCCCAGCGCGGTGACCTGCCCGGCCGCCGCGCCGGTGAGCCGTTCCAGTCGCCGCCGGTCCATCGCCTCAGCGGTCCTTGAGCGCGTTGCGGATCTCTTCCAGCAGCCCCGGGACCGCCGCCTCGATCAGCTCCCGGACGTGCTCGAAGTCCGCCCGTCCGCCGTAGTAGGGGTCGGGGACGTCCAGGTCGTCGCCGGCGGCGGGGTCGAACTCGCGCAGCAGCCTGATCTTGCCCAGGGCCTCGGCGTCCGGCGCCATCGCCCGCAGCGCCCGCCGGTGCCCCCGGTCCATCGCGATGATCAGGTCGTAGCGGTCGAACCAGGACGGCTCGAACTGCCGGGCCCGGTGCGCCACGCGGTACCCGGCCCGCGTCAGCGTCCGCACCGTGCGGTGGTCGGCGCCCTCGCCGACATGCCAGCCGTCGGTGCCGGAGCTGTCCACCTCCACGTCCAGCCCGGCCTCCTCCACGTGGTGGCGCACGATCCACTCGGCCATCGGCGAGCGGCAAATGTTCCCGGTGCAGACGAACGTGACGCGGTACGGCATGACCCCCATCCTGCCCGAGACGGCTCAGCCGGCGCGCAGGGCCATCGTCATCGCCTCGAACGCCAGCAGCGGCTGGACGTTGGCGTCCAGCCTGCGGCGGCACTCCATGATCGCTTCAAGCCGCCGCAGCGTGGCCTCCGGGGTGCCGGCGGAGGCCAGGGCGCGCAGCTCGGCCTCCCGGTCGCCGTTCACCAGCTCCACCGCAGAGCCCAGCTGCAGCGCCAGCACGTCCCGGTAGTAGAACGCCAGGTCCAGCAGCGCCCGGTCCAGGGCGTCGCGCTCGACCCGGCTGGCCCGCGACTTTTGCCGTTTTTCCAGTTCTTTGAGCACGCCGGCGGTGCCGCGCGGCATCCGGCCCTTGTCGTTCTCCCCCAGGGCGCGGCGCATCTGGGCGGTCTCGGTCTCGTTGAGCTCTTCGGCGATGGCCTTGGCGTCGGCCTCCGCGGCGGCCACCAGCGCGGCGGCGGCGTTCACCGCCTGCGCCAGGCCGTTCAGCCGCCCCGGCAGGGCCAGCACCTCGGCGCGCCGCCGGCGGGCCTCGGGGTCGGTGGCCAGCCGCCTGGCCCGCGCCAGGTCGCCCTGGGCTGCCCGGGCCGCCTCGGCGGCGACCTTAGGGTCGATGCCGTCCCGCTGGATCAGCGCCTCGGCGATCGCCGCGGCGGGCGGGGTCCGCAACGTCACCACCCGGCAGCGGGACCTGATGGTGGTCACCAGGTCTTCCGGGGACGGCGCGCACAGCAGCCACACGGTGCGCGGCGGGGGTTCCTCGATCGCCTTCAGCAGCGCGTTGGCGGCGGCCTCGGTGGAGCGGTCGGCGTCTTCGAACAACACGATCCGCCAGCGTCCCCCGGTCGGCGCCGACGAGGCCCGCAGCACCAGCTCCCGGGCCTCCTTGACGCTGTAGGACAGCCCTTCGGGGCGCACCACCTCCACGTCGGCGTGGGTGCCCTGCAGCACCTGGTGGCAGGACGGGCAGTGCCCGCACCCCGGGGGGTCCTCCCGGCATTGCAGCGCGGCGGCGAACGCCCGCGCCGCGCCGGCGCGTCCCGACCCCGGCGGGCCGGTGAACAGCCAGGCGTGCGTCATGCCCCCGGCGGCCCGCTCGCCGCCCGCCAGCACCCGGGCGCCCGCCGCGGCCGCGGCCGCCAGCCGCTCGGCGACCGCCTGCTGCCCCACCAGGTCGTCCCAGACGCTCATGGCCCCAAGGCTAGGGCGTCAGTCGGCGATGGCGGGAAAGGTGCTGGTGATGTCCTCGGTGCTGGGCGGGATGGGGTCGGGCAGGATCTGGCGGAGCCGGTCGCGGATCTGCCGGCTGAGCTCCTCCTGGGGGCGGGTGGCGTCCAGCACCAGGTAGCGGTCCGGGTCGGCTTCGGCGAGCTTGCGGAAGCCGCGGCGGACCCGCTCGTGGAAGTCCAGCGGCTCGGACTCCATCCGGTCGGCCGGGGAGGCGAAGCGGCCCAGGCCGGTCTGCGGGGGCAGGTCCAGCAGCACCGTCAGATCCGGCTGCAACCCGTCGGTGGCCCAGCGGTTGACCTCGGCGATCTCCTCGACCGGCAGTTCCCGGCCGTAGCCCTGGTAGGCCAGGGAGGAGTCCACATACCGGTCGCTGACCACGATCGCGCCGCGCTCCAGCGCGGGTTTGATCACGTTGGCCACGTGGTTGGCGCGGTCGGCCGCATACAGCAGCGTCTCGGCGCGCGCCGACAGCCCGGTGGTCTCCTTGTCCAGCAGGATGGCGCGCAGCCGCATGCCGACCTTGGTGGCGCCCGGCTCGTTGGTGGTCACCACGTCGTAGCCGTGGTCGCGCAGCCAGATCGCGGTCAGCCGGGCCTGGGTGGTCTTGCCGGCGCCCTCGCCGCCCTCGAACGCGATGAACACCCCCCGTTCCCGGGCGGCCGGTTGTGCGGCCTCGGGCGGGGTGTAGGGGACGCCGCGCAGCGCCGCGGCCAGCTCGGCGCCCAGCGGCACCCCGCGGCGGTCGTCCAGCGCGCGGTGGGCGACCAGCCCGATCAGCAGTGTCACCAGCGCCACGGCCAGCAGCACGACGTTGACGCCGTCCAGCGAGTAGGCGGCCTCGTCGGTCAGGCGCAGGGTGTGCTCCCCGATCACGCCGGCCAGCAGGGGCGCGGCGGCCAGCGTCACCGGCAGCACCGCACGGGCCAGCGCCTGCAGGAACGCCTGCGCGGGCGCGCGGTCCTCCTCCTCGGCCTCGGTGTGGACGAGGGTGCGCGCGGTGGCCCACGCCACCCCGCAGGCCCAGCCCAGCAGCCCGGCCAGCACGACCACCACCACCAGGTTGTGGATCAGCGCCAGGGCCGCCGTCACCGCACCGGCCGCCCAGGCCGTCAGCCCCAGCAGCCGCCGCCGGCTGAAGTCGCCCAGCAGCCGGGGGCCCTGCAGCAGCCCGCAGGCCGTCCCGGTGAACGCCGCGCCCAGCAGCGCCCCGAACCCGGCGTCGCCGCCGCCCAGCGCGGCCACGTAGATCCGGGCCACGCCGGCCACCGCGCCGCCGGCCGCGAGCACCCCGGCCAGCGCGGCGGTCAGCCCGCGCAGCCCCTTGAGGCCGGTGCGCCCGGCCCGCACGCGCGGCGCCACGGGGCGGGGGGCGGCCGGGACGGCGCCCATGGCGAAGACCGCCACGATCGACAGCAGGAAGACCGCGGCGGTGGCGTAGGCCGGCAGGTCGGCGCGGGCCCGTCCCTCCAGCAGCGCCTGGGCGGCCAGCGCCAGCAGCGCCAGCAGCAGCGCGGCCACGGGCGCGGCGCCGTAGCCGATCCGGGCGGCGCGCCGGTGCGGGGCCTGCGCCTTGCCGGGGGGCACCAGGTCGTCGATCACGGCCTCGGCGCAGGCCCGCCACAGCACCGACAGGCAGCCGACGAGCAGCGCCGCCACCATCAGCCAGGCCGCCTGCCCGATCAGCGGGACGGTCACCAGCAGCGCCGCCCGCAGCACGTCGGCGGAGATCATGGCCGTCCGCCGATCCAGCCGGACGGCCGCGGCCGCCGCCAGGCCGGGCGGCAGCGCCGCCGGCAGCACCCGGCACAGCAGCGCCCCGCCCACCGCCAGCGACTGGACGGCATACCCCTCGCCCGAGGTGAGCGCCCAGGCCAGGGCGGTCAGGGCGAGCAGGCTCAGCCAGTCGCCGAGACCGGCCAGCGACAAGGCGAGCCACAGCCGCCGCAGCGGCTTGATCGACAGCACATCCGGCTCGGCCGCGCCCGTTCTGGTCATGTCGGTCAGGGTATCGACGTGACCCTGCCCGAGGGGACCGGTCTGCGTACTTCCTTGACTACGGTCAGGTCGCGGAGCGAGCGGATGTCTTCTTGGCCGTGGTCTTCTTGGCGGTCGCGGTCTTCTTGGCCGAGGCGCGCCGCGTGGCGGTCTTGCGCCCGCCGCCTGCGGCGACCTTCTCGCGCCGCTCGGCCAGCAGCTCGGCCGCGCGCTGGACGGTGATGGACTCCACCTCATCCCCCTTGCGGAGGCTGGCGTTGGTCTCCCCGTCGGTCACGTAGGGACCGAAGCGGCCCTCCTTGACCACGATCGGCTTGCCGGTGGCCGGGTCCTCCCCCAGCTCGCGCAGCGGCGCCGATGCCGCACTCCGGCCCCGGCCGCGCTGCTTGGGCTGGGCGAACAGCTCCCGGGCCTGCTCCAGGGTGAGGGTGAACAGCTCCTCGTCGGAGGCCAGGGAGCGGCTGTCGGAGCCCTTTTTGACGTACGGGCCGAAGCGGCCGTTGTGCACGGTCACCGGCTCGCCGTCCAGTTCCCCGAGGGTGCGCGGCAGCGACAGCAGTTTCAGCGCGTCCTCGAGGGTGACCGTCTCCGGCCGCATCGACTTCAGCAGCGAGGCGGTGCGCGGCTTGGGCGCGTCCTTCTTCTTGCGCCCGGAGGCGGTGGTGGTCAGCTCCTCGGGCAGCACCTCGGTCACATACGGGCCGAACCGGCCGGTCTTGAGCACGATCGCATGCCCGGTCTCGGGGTCGCGGCCCAGTTCGCGGTCGCCGCTGGGCTGGGCGAACAGCTCCTCGGCCTTCTCGGCGGTCAGCTCATCGGGCGCCAGGTCGGCGGGGATGTTGACGCGCTCTTCGGTGCCGTCCGGCTTGGTGCGCACCAGGTACGGGCCGTACCGGCCGACCCGGGCGGTGATGTCGCTGCCGGGGATCGGGAACGTGCTGACCCCGATGGCGTCGATCTCGCCCAGATCGGTGACCAGCTCCTTCAGGCCGACCTCGCCCTCGCCGTTGCCGTCGCCGAAGTAGAAGCGGCGCAGCCACGGCACCCGCTCGGCCTCGCCCCGGGCGATCAGGTCGAGGATGTCCTCCATCTTGGCGGTGAAGTCGTAGTCGACCAGGTGCCCGAAGTGCTTCTCCAGCAGGTTGACCACGGCGAACGCCAGGAAGGACGGCACCAGCGCGGTGCCCTTTTTGAACACGTATCCGCGTTCGAGGATCGTCCCCAGGATCGTGGCGTAGGTGGAGGGCCGGCCGATCTCCCGCTCCTCCAGCTCCTTGACCAAGGTGGCCTCGGTGTAGCGGGCGGGCGGGCGGGTGCTGTGCCCCTGGGCCTGCAGCCGCTCGGCGCTCAGCGGGTCGCCCTCGGCCAGGGCCGGCAGGCGCCGCTCGCTGTCGTCGGCGTCGGACTCGGGGTCGTCGGCGCCCTCCACATACGCCTTCAGGAAGCCGTAGAAGGTGATGGTCTTGCCGGTGGCGGCGAACTCGGCCCGCTCGCCGGCGCTGGAGGCGCCCTCCACCCGCACCGACACCGACTGGCCGACGGCGTCCTTCATCTGGGAGGCGATGGTGCGTTTCCAGATCAGCTCATACAGCCGGAACTGGTCGCCGGTCAGCCCGGTCTCGGCCGGGGTGCGGAAGACGTCCCCGGCGGGGCGGATCGCCTCGTGCGCCTCCTGGGCGTTCTTGACCTTCGTGGCGTAGATGCGGGGCTTGTCGGCGACGTACTCGGGGCCGTACAGCGCGGTGGCCTGGGCGCGGGCGGCGGCCAGGGCGGTCTCCGACAGGTTGGTGCTGTCGGTCCGCATGTAGGTGATGAAGCCGTTCTCATACAGCCGCTGCGCCACCTGCATCGTGTACTTGGCCGAGAAGCCCAGCTTGCGGCTGGCCTCCTGCTGCAGGGTGGTGGTGCGGAACGGCGCGTACGGCTTGCGGGTGTAGGGCTTGCGCTCGACGGAGGTGACCGTGAAGGGACGCCCGGACAGCCGCTCGGCCAGGCCGCGCGCCGCCTCCTCGTCCAGGTGCAGCAGCTCGGCGGACTTCAGCTCGCCCCGGGAGGAGAAGTCACGGCCCTGGGCGATGCGCTTGCCGTCCACCCCGACCAGGTGCGCGACGAACGAGCGGGGGCCGCCCTCCTCGTCGGCGGCGGCGACGGCGAAGTCGGCCTCGATGTCCCAGTAGTGGGCGGGGACGAACGCGATGCGCTCGCGTTCGCGCTCCACCACCAGGCGGGTGGCCACCGACTGCACCCGGCCGGCCGACAGGCCCTGCATGATCTTGCGCCACAGCACCGGGCTGACTTCGAAGCCGTAGAGGCGGTCCAGGATGCGCCGGGTCTCCTGGGCGTCCACCAGCTTCAGGTCCAGCTCGCGGGGGTTGGCGGCGGCGTGCCGGATCGCCTCGGGGGTGATCTCGTTGAACACCATGCGGTGCACCGGGATCTTGGGCTTGAGCACCTCGCGCAGGTGCCAGGCGATCGCCTCCCCCTCGCGGTCCTCGTCGGTGGCCAGGTAGAGCTCGTCGGCCTCCTTCAGCGCCTTGCGCAGCTTGGCGACCTGGCTCTTTTTGTCCGGGGTGACCTCGTAGTACGGCTCGAAGTCCTTATCGACGTTCACGCCGAGCTTGGCCCAAGGCTCGTTCTTGATCTCCTCGGGCATGTCGGCGGGCCGCGGGATGTCGCGGATGTGGCCGATACTGGACTCCACGACATAGCCGCTGCCCAGGTAACCGGCGATCGTCTTGGCCTTGGCGGGCGACTCGACGATCACCAGGCGTGTGCCCGTGCCACTGGACGCCGCGGCCCGGCCCCGACCCCGGCCCCGCTGTGCTGTGCCGTTCTTGGCTGGCACGATCGCTCCAACCTCACTGTCTTCGTCCGTCACGTGCGTGGATGTCCCCGGATGTCTCCTTGAGAACCCCGATGTCCTCCCCGAGACAACATGGAAGGCCTTCGCAACCTTCCAGCGCCTCGTCTTCCCCGCAAGTTCCCTTCGCCGCGAACCTCCGACAGGATGACACGTCCCCGCCGGCATCGCAGACCCCGAGCGGCGGAGGATCCTCCCCCGACCCTCCCCAGCAGGCGTTCCCCGAGTCATAATGAGGGGTAATGGCGGAGTACACCTACCTCGTCCTGCGGCTGCCGCGCGGTACTTCCAGGGATGCCGCCCGGCAGTTGATGACCGAGCATGCCGAGTATGGCGGATGGGAACTCCACCGGTTGCGCCTCTACCCAGACGGTAGCCGCAGAATCCAGCTCCGCCGCAAGGTCATCCGCCCGGTGCTCACCCTCTGAAACGGCGCGGCCCGGCCGGATTCCGGGCGGGACGGGGGTGGCGGATCACACGCGTTGTGACGGTGCTCTCGTCCGCGTTCCGCCCGGACGCGGTCTCCTCAAGGGGCCGGGCGGTGCCCCTCAGGCCCGGTCCAGGAAACGGTCGAGGACCCGCACCCCGAAACGCAGGCCGTCCAGCGGCACCCGCTCGTCCACGCCGTGGAACATTCCGGAGAAGTCCAGCTCCGGCGGCAGCCGCAGCGGGGCGAAACCGAAGCAGCGCATTCCCAGGCGGGCGAACGCCTTGGCGTCGGTGCCGCCCGACAGGCAGTAGGGGACCGGCAGCGCCCCCGGGTCCTCGGCGGTCAGCGCCTCCTCCATGGCGGCCACCAGGGCGCCTTCATAGTCGGTCTCGACGGCCCGGTCGTGGTGGATGAACTCCCGGGTGACCTGCGGCCCGAGCAGCTCGTCCACGGTCGCGAAGAACTCCTCCTCGTGCCCCGGCAGGAACCGCCCGTCCACCTGCGCGGTCGCCTCCTGGGGGATGACGTTGACCTTGTAGCCGGCCTCCAGCACGGTCGGGTTGACCGTGTTGCGGAGGGTCGCCCCGATCATGCGGGCCAGCGGGCCGATCTGCGTCAGGCACTTTTCCGGGTCGTCGGGGTCGAACTCCACGCCGTAGGCCTGGCAGGCCCGTTCCAGGAACGCCCGCACCGTCTTGGTCAGCCGGACCGGGAAGCGGTGGGAGCCCAGCCGGGCCACCGCCGCCGCCACCGCGGTGACCGCGTTGTCGGGGTGCACCATCGAGCCGTGCCCGGCCGTCCCGGCGGCTTTCAGCCGCATCCAGGCGATGCCTTTTTCGGCCGCCTCGATCAGGTACATCCGCCGGTCCCCGGGGACCGTCAGGCTGAACCCGCCGACCTCGCCGACCGCCTCGGTGCACCCTTCGAACAGCTCCGGATGCTCGTCCACCAGCCACTGGGCGCCCCACGTGCCGCCGGCCTCCTCGTCGGCCAGGAACGCCACCACCACATCCCGCGGCGGCCTGCGGCCCTCGCGCATCCGCTGCCGGACGACCGCCAGCATCATGGCGTCCATGTCCTTCATGTCGACCGCGCCGCGGCCCCACACGCACCCGTCGGCGATCTCCCCGCTGAAGGGGTGGTGCGTCCAGTCCTCGGCCCGCGCCGGCACCACGTCCAGGTGGCCGTGCAGCAGCAGCGCGTCCCGGCCGGGGTCCTCTCCTTCGATCCGGGCGATGACGCTGGTCCGCTTGGGGTGCGATTCCAGCACCACCGGCTCCAGGCCGACTTCGGCCAATTTCTCGGCCACGTACTCGGCCGCGGCCCGCTCCCCCGGGCCGGAGTGATCTCCCGGGTTGCTGGTGTCGATCCTGATCAGCTCCTGGCAGAGCCGGACGACCTCTTCCTCTGCTCCCTCGTGCGCGCCGATGCGCTCAGCCACCGGGCCCCTCCTTGACCTGTTGCCTTGACGGCCCTCGCCTCCTACCCCGCCCATCGTGCCCCCCGATCGACCTGGTCGCGAATCCGTGCGTCTCTTTGATCGGCCTCACCGCGGGTGCATGTGTCCCTCGATCGACTTCGCCGCGAGTCGGCGCGTTTGATATCGTTGGCACGCCGACGCGCGCTGGTGCGCGTGTGCTCGAGTCCGGGTGGCGGAATAGGCAGACGCGCTAGCTTGAGGTGCTAGTGCCCTTCACAGGGCATGGGGGTTCAAGTCCCCCCTCGGACACCAGGAAAGCCCTGAGTCTGCGCGAGTCACAGACTCGGGGCTTTTGTCGTGTCCGGTTTTCGAAGTTCTGCCGTTCATCCCTTCCCGTCGACCGGGAACGCGAGGAATTCTCACATCCACGGGTGGGTTTTCACCGCGGTCACCGGCCATGAGACGAAGGTGACGATGGGCAGATCCACGCTGATGTGCCCGTAACGGAGAGAGCGGGGTCCGGCCTCGTCCCGGAACGGGCCACCCGCCTCCACCCGCGCACGCGACCGGCCCGAGGGCGGACGGTGGGAGCGCGGCGGCAATCCTTCGTCCTCGGCGGCGTCTTCCCCGAATTGGAGCGGCTGGTCCAGCGCCACCGCCTCGTCCCACCCGTCGGGACCGGTGTTCTGATCGCCCAACCCATGGGACCGCTTTCGGGGTGATGGGACCGGCCAGGAGGCGCCCGGGCGGTGAGGGCACGCCGGAACGCGGCGGTGGGCAGGCCGGCCACACACAAGGTGATGACCGCGACGGCCGCCGCGTCGGTCCGTCCCCGCACCTCGTCGGCCGGGCGCGACAGCACCTCCAGCGGCCGCCGGCCGAGGCCGAGGAGCCGCTCGCGGTGCGCGCCCATCAGTCCCCGGGCGGCCGGCCGGGCCCGGTGGCGGCCTGGGCGGCCTTGCGCAGGCGGTCGCTCAGGTCGTGCAGGACGGGGATCAGTTCCGGGGGGTCGAGCACCTCGAAGTCGAAGCCCTTGGCGGCGACGTGGACGGCGAGTTCCTGCAGCGAATTGGAGCCGACGTGGAACAGGCAGCGGCCGGCGCCCACCGCCTCCAGGCGGCCGGCCGTCGGTGAGGTGCGGGGGGCGACCTCTTCCAAGGGGGCGTGGAAGAGGATGCGGGCCTGGTAGGCGTAGGGGGCGGTGCTGATGGAGTGGGAGACGTAGGCGGCGGTGTCCTCCTGGGGCAGGGGGCGCGGGGCGAAGCGGGCGCCGGGCGGGCCGAGGAGTTCTTCGATGCGGTCGACCCGGAAGGTGCGCCAGTCGTCCCGGCCCAGGTCGTAGGCGAGCAGGTACCAGCGGCGCGGGGTGTGGACCAGCCGGTAGGGCTCGACCTCGCGGGTGGAGGCGGTGCGGGAGCGGTAGCGCAGGCGGATGCGGCGGCGGTCGCGGCAGGCCGCGGCGATCGCGGTCAGCAGGTCGGCGTCCACGCCGCCGGTGGCCGCACCGGTCAGCGGCACGGCCGCATGGAAGGCGGCCACCCGGTGACGCAGCCGGGACGGCAGCACCTGCTGGACCTTGGCCAGCGCCCGCAGCGCGGCCTCCTCCAGGCCGGCGACGCTGCCGGTCGCGGCGGTGCGCAGGCTGATCGCCACCGCCACCGCCTCCTCGTCGTCCAGCAGCAGCGGCGGCAGAGCGGCACCGACGCCCAGCCGGTACCCGCCGGCGACGCCCGGGGTGGAGTCCACGGGGTAGCCCAGTTCGCGCAGCCGGTCGATGTCGCGGCGCACGGTGCGCAATCCGACCTGCAGGCGTTCGGCCAGCTCGGCGCCGGTCCAGTCGGCCCGTGACTGCAGCAGCGACAGCAGGCGCAGCAACCGCGCCGAAGTCTCCAGCACGGTTCCCCATTGTGGCCGCAATCAGTGCCAGAAGCTGTCACCATTCCCCGATAGCGTCGCGGACATGAGGAACACGCACCCCGCTGTGCCGGTCCGGCCCTACCGCGTCCACATCCCTCAGGCCGACCTGGATGACCTGCGCCACCGGCTGCGCCGCACCCGCTGGGCCCCGCAGCTGCCCGGCACCGGCTGGGAACGCGGCGTGCCCGCCGACTACCTGCGTGATCTCGCCGAGCACTGGGCCGAGGGCTTCGACTGGCGGCTCCAGGAGGCATCGCTCAACCGCTTCCCGCACCACACCACCGTGATCGACGGGGCGAACATCCACTTCGTGCATGTGCGCTCGCCCGAGCCCGACGCCGTCCCGCTGATGCTGCTGCACGGCTGGCCCGGCTCGATCGTGGAGTTCTGGGACCTGATCGGCCCGCTCACCGACCCGGCGGCGCACGGCGGCGCCGCCCGTGACGCCTTCCACCTGGTGATCCCGTCACTGCCCGGGTACGGCTTCTCCGGCCCGCTGCCCGGCACCGGCTGGAACGACACCCGCACCGCCGCGGCGCTGGTGCGGCTGATGGCCCGCCTGGGCTATGACCGCTACGGCGTGCAGGGCGGCGACGTCGGCGCGTTCATCGCGCCGCTGATGGGCCGCATCGCGCCGGACAACGTGATCGGCGTGCACGTCAACGGGCTGCTCACCTTCCCCGACGGCGACACGGAGGTCATGGCGGCGCTGACCGACGCCGAACGGGCGCGGCTGGAGGGGATGCGGCGCTGGCAGCGGGAGCTGGGCGCCTACATGCAGCTGCAGGGCACCCGGCCGCAGACCATCGCGGCCGCGCTGCACGACAGCCCGGTCGGCCAGCTCGCCTGGATCGTGGAGAGGTTCAAGGACTGGACCGACCCGGCCGCCGAACTCCCCGAGGACGCGGTGGACCGGGACCGGATCCTCACCGACGTGAGCATCTACTGGTTCACCGGCACGGCCGGCTCCGCCGCCCACACCTACTACGAGCGCTTCAACGACCCGGCCATGCGGGCGCCGCGCACGCGCGGCACGGTACCCACCGGCGTCGCGGTGTTCCCCACCGACTACTCCGTGCGGCCACTGGCCGAGCGGGTGCACAACGTGGTGCGCTGGACCGAGTACGAGCGCGGCGGCCATTTCGCGGCGCTGGAGGCCCCCGATCTCATGGCCGCCGATATCCGCGCCTTCTTCAGGGAACTCCGGCCATGAATTTCCCGCACCACCGATATGCGGCTCTATGAGGCATCGACGATCCCGGCCCACTGAAATTCAGTAGCATGCCGCGTGTGATCCGGGCGCTTTTGGCCGATGATGAGCCGATTGTTCGGGTCGGGGTCAACGCGATCCTCGGTTCCGACGAGGGGATCGAGGTCGTCGCCGAGGCGGCGGACGGGGCGCAGGCCGTGGAGCAGGCCCGGCGGGTGCGTCCCGATGTGGCGTTGCTCGATGTGCGCATGCCCGGTCTCGACGGTCTCGCCGCCGCTTCGGAAATCCGCCGGATCGTGCCGGAGACCGCCGTCATCATCTTGACGACCTTCGGGGAGAGCTCCTACATCCAGCGCGCGCTCACTGGAGGGGCCAGCGGGTTCCTGCTGAAGACGAGCGGCCCGCGGGAGCTGATCTCGGCGGTGCGGGCGGTCGCCGGCGGGGCGGCCTACCTGTCGCCCTGGGTGGCCAAATACGTGATATCGCAGATGCCGAACGACCGGATATCCCGGGCCGCCCGGGCGAGGGAACTGGTGGCACGGCTCACCGGCCGGGAGCGCGATGTGCTGGGCCTGCTCGGCCAGGGCCTGTCCAATGCGGAGATCGCCGCCCGGCTGCACCTTGTCGAAGGCACGGTGAAGGGTTATGTGAGCACGATCCTGCAGCGGCTGAACGTCGAAAACCGCGTGCAGGCGGCCATCCTCGCCTACGAGGCGGGACTGGTCGAACGCTGATTCGGGCGTCTTCGTGCAATCCGGCACCGCCGCTTCAGGTCTTCACGATCCCTGTGACGCCGAGCATTGAACCTTTTTCAACACGACGTTTCCACAGGTCGCATGCGGGGGCCTGGCAATCAGGGACGATGCCGTGCCCTGCGACGTCACGACCTCGGACACCATCGGGGCTCCCGTCTCCGGCGCCCGAGACCACGTGTTGAAAACGGTTCATCGGGAAGGCTTCATCCCCTCGTCCCCGAAAGCACCCGCCGGCGGCCATGTCTTTCGGAAGGTCTTGGAGGTGACTTCCGTCAGTCCTGCCCGTCCGGCGGCGTGGCTACGGTGATCCCATGGGGCGCTGGACCGGCCGTGTGCGCAAGGCGGTCTGGGCCTCGGCGCGTGCCGATCGCGATGCCGTGCCCGGCGCCGGGGGTGACGCGGGCCTGTGGGCGGCGCTGACGGCGCCCGCCGTGGCGGGTGAGCTGTATCCGCCGATCGGCGCCGGGGCGCTCGGCCGCGTCGCCGCCGTCTCGGCGGTGCCGGCGGCGGCGGTCTTCATGAGCCGCCGGGTGCCCGCCGTCTCGGTCGTCCTCACCGTCCCGCTGTGGGCGCTGGGCGATGTCTCCGACGCCGGATCGACCTCCCCGCAGAACGCCCCCTTCATCCTGATCACCGGTGTGACGTGCTACCTCATGGGGAGGCGGTCGCCCGGGACGTGCGCCGCCCTGCTGCTTTTCGCGGCGTCGGCCACGGCGCTCACCGCATCGGCGGCGCTCGCCCCGCCGGCCGCGGTCGCCTGGTTCACGCTGACGATGTACCTGCTGTTCTTCGGCGTGCTGCCCTGGCTGCTGGGCCGCTACCGCCGCCGGCATCGGAAGCTGGTCGTCAGCGGCTGGGAACGGGCCGAACGGCTGGAGCGCGAGCGGCGGATCCTGGCCGAGCAGGCCAGGCTGCGGGAGCGGGCGCGCATCGCCGGTGACATGCACGACTCCCTCGGCCATGAGCCGAGCCTGATCGCGCTGCTCGCCGGCGCCCTGGAAGTCGACCGGTCGCTGGGGGAAAGGCACCGCGCCCTGGCGGCCGAGCTGCGCTCCCGCGCCGACGCCGCGGTGCGGCGGCTGCACGAGACCATCGGCGTGCTGCGCGAGGGCACCGAGGCCCAGCCGGCCGGGGAGAGCGTCCAGGAGCTGGTGGAGCGGGCGCGCGGCTCCGGGATGGATGTGAAGCCGCCCCGGTGGGAGGACCTCCCCGGGCTTCCCCCGCTGGTGGAGCGCGCGGTGTACCGGGTCGTCCAGGAGTCGCTGACGAACGCCGCCAAGCACGCCCCGGGCGCCCCGGTTCAGGTCCGGATCGGCGTCCGCTCCGGGCACGTCGAGGTCGCCGTGGTCAACGGACCGCCGGTGCACGCCCCGCCGGCCGGCCGCGGCACGGGCGGCAACGGCCTGGTGGGGCTGCGGGAACGGGTCCGGCCGGCGGGACGATGCACGCGGCCCCCACCGGGGAGGGCGGGTTCGAAGTGTCGGCGCGGCTGCCGCTCGACCCCGATGCGGCCCTCGCCCCGGCCTCGGGCGACCCCGGTGCGGCCGAACCGGAGCTGGAGTCGGCCCACCAGCGTCACCGCATGGAACGCGGGGTGCGGCGGAGCCTGGTCATCGCCATCGCCGTGCCGACGCTGCTCGGCCTCGGCATGGCCGCGGCGGTCATCGGGCTGTTCATCTGGCAGACGCTCGCCTCGCTCCTTGAGCCGGACGACTATGCCGCGCTCCGGGTCGGGCAGCGGCGCGCCGAGATCGCCTCCCGGCTGCCGTCACGGCAGTACCCGGAACGCCCGCCCGGCGTGCGGGAACCGCCCGTGCCGTCCGGGGCGCGCTGCGAGTACTACCGCTCCTCGGGCAACGTGCCGGCCCGGGACGTGGTGTACCGCCTGTGCTTCAAAGACGGCCGGCTCGCATCCAAGGACGTGCTGTCGGCGGAGCATCCGGCGTCCGGGACGCAGGGCGGCTGACCGGCCTCAGGCATCGCGCCTGTCGAGCACCAGCCTGGCCGCGAAGAACCCGCCCACCACCCAGGCGAGCTGGACCGCCGACCCGACCGGCGCGGGATACGGACCGGTGTCGATCATGATGAAGTTCCGGCCGCCGATGGCGGGCGTGTACTGCGAGGTCCACACCAGCGGCGGGATGCCGGAGGCCTGCATGACCGCCGGAACGGCCATGACGAGGAACGCCGTGGTCAAGGTGGCCGGAGCGCTGCGGATGAGCGTCGCGAGGTAGACCGTGAACACGCTGGACAGGCAGATGTACACGGCGATCGCCGCCACCTGGCAGGCCACCCGGCCCGGCTGCACGTCGCTGTACCGCCCCAGCGGCAGGTCCGCCGGCAGCACCCCGACGACCGCGATGACAAACCCCATGACGAGGGTCACCGCGCCGATCACCACGCTCTTGGCCAGCAGCAATCGGCCCCGGTCGGGCACCCACTGCAGGGTGGAGCGGATGCTGCCGGTGCCGTATTCGGCCGTCATCATCAGCATCGCCAACGCGGCGACCATGAGCTGCACCATGTAGAAGGCGGTGCCGCCCGCGACGTCGCCGGGCTTGTAGAGGGTGTGCAGGCCGTCGGCCTCGTTGTTGTTGGCGAGGGTGAGGCCGACCGATGGGGCCGGCGCCGCCATCAGCAGGACGCTGCCGCAGACCAACCACCGGGTCGACCGCACCGTCCACAGCTTCGTCCACTCCGCGGCCACCGCGCCGATGAGCGGGCGCTGCGTCGACAGGTTCCAGGTCGTCATCGCGCCACCCGCTCCTTTCGCCGGGCCGGGCTCTCGGCGTCGGCGAACTCGACGCTGTCGCCGGTCAGCTCCAGGTAGACCTGTTCCAGGGACGCCCCGTCCTGGCTCAGTTCGTGCAGCCGGACGCCCAGCCGGTGGGCCAGGTCGCCGACCTGCGCGGCCTGCGCGCCGACGGCCGGCAGCCCGCCCGGGCCGCCGGTGCGGACGTCCACCCCGCGGGCCGCCGGCTCCTCGCGCAGCCGCCGCAGGCCCTGCGGGTCGGGGCTGCGGACCTTGACCGCGGTGTGCGCGCTGCGCGCGATCAGTTCGTCCAGCGGGGCATCCGCGATCAGCCGGCCTCGGCCGATGATCACCAGATGGTCGGCGGTGATCTGCATCTCGCTCATCAGGTGGCTGGAGACGAACACCGTGCGTCCCTCGCCGGCCAGCCGTCTCATCGGGCCGCGGATCCAGCGCACCCCGTCGGCGTCCAGGCCGTTCACCGGCTCGTCGAACATCAAGATCTCCGGGTCGCCCAGCAGCGCGCCCGCCACGCCCAGGCGCTGGGTCATGCCCAGGGAGAACTCCCCGATGCGCCGGTCGGCCACCGCGCCGAGACCGACCTGGCCGGCACCTCCTCCACCCGGCGGGCGGGAATGCCGTTGCTGCGGGCCATGGCCGGCAGGTGGTGGCGGGCGCTGCGGCCCGGATGCACCGCCCTGGCGTCCAGCAGCGCGCCGACCCGCCGCAGCGGGTGCCGCAGCCGGCGGTAGGGCCTGCCGTCGATCAGGGCTCTTCCGGAGGTGGACACGTCCAGCCCCAGGATCATCCGCAATCGTGGTGGTCTTCCCCGCGCCGTTGGGGCCGAGGAAGCCGGTGACCTTGCCTCCGGTGATCGTCAGGGACAGATCGTCCACGGCCGTGGCGGTCCCATAGCGCTTGGTCAGGTTCTGCAGCTCGATCATGTGATGTCCGGTCCTCGTTGACGGGTGGCGCGACTTTACGGACCGGTGCGGTTCCGCCGCATCGAGCGAACGGCACGAACCGTCCCTGACTTTCGGGGGGAATCCTCAGGCGGCGGGAAACGCCCGCCGCCTGGGGCGTTCTCGAACTCGATCTACTACCACTGTAGTAGTTTTGTGGAAAGTCACCGGAAGAGAGGGTGAGACGTGGTATTCAAACGGGTTCTGGGCACGTTCGGGGTGGGCGGCCCCTCGGTGGACACGGTGCTGGCGTCCACGCACTGCCGGCCGGGCGAGTACCTGTCCGGCGAGGTGCGCATCAAGGCGGCCGACTACGACGTGGAGATCCAGCGGATCACCCTGGCGCTGGTCACCCGGGTGGAGGTCGAGGTCGGCGACCATGAGGGCGCCGGGGGCATGGAGTTCCACCGGGTGGACGTGTCGGGGCCGTTCCGGCTGCCCAAGGGCCAGGACCGCGCCGTGCCGTTCCAGCTCGCCATCCCGTGGGAGACCCCGATCACCGAGGTGTACGGGCAGCACCTGCACGGCATGGCCATGGGGGTGCGCACCGAGCTGGCGGTCGCCAAGGCCGTCGACAAGGGCGACCTGGACCCGGTCTCGATCGTCCCGCTGCCCTCCCAGGAGCGGGTGCTGGACGCCTTCGCGCAGCTGGGCTTCGGCTTCAAGAGCGCCGACGTCGAGTACGGCCACATCTCCGGGCTGCACCAGCAGCTGCCGTTCTACCAGGAGATCGAGTTCTACCCGCCGCCCTCCCACCAGGGCCGGATCAACGAGGTGGAGCTGACCTTCGTCGCCGACCCGGCCTCGCTGGCGGTGGTGCTGGAGGCCGACAAGCGCGGCGGCCTGTTCACCCCCGGCGGCGACGTCCTGGGCCGCTTCCAGGTGAGCCACCAGGAGGCCATGAGCATCGACTGGGCCGCCGAGATCTCCCGGTGGCTGGACGCCGTGGCCGAGCACCACGGCGCCCACTTCGGCCCGGCCGGGCCCGCTCCTTACGGGCACGCCCCTTACGGGCACGACCCGTACGGCCACCACGGTCACCACGGCGGTCACGGCCACCACGGGCCGGGCCTGGGCGCGGCGGTCGCCGCCGGCGCCGCCGGGTTCGTCGGCGGCATGATCGCCGGCGAGATCATAGAAGAGGCCGTGGAGGGGATCTTCGGCGACGAAGAGGACTGACCCGAGCCCGCACGGCGAACCCGGTCGCCGCTTCGGCCGGCGACCCGGCCCGGTCCGGGATTCCCGCGGCCGGGCCTGCGTCGTTTTCACAACGGGCGCCCGGCGGCTGCGGGCGGAAGCGCCCTGAAGGGCGCGGTGGCGCGCAGGAGCCGCCGGCATGTTCCCCGCTCCGGGCCTGCCGGAGCGCCCTTATGTCGGAAAGCCGCCGCGCTTCAGTTCCCCGTGCCCCGGCCGGGAGCGGCGGGAGAGGGTGGTGGGTGTCGTGCGCCGCTCCCGGCCGGGCCGCTCGCCGTCCACAGCACCGGGCGTCCGGCGCGGTCCGGCCGAGAGCGGCACCCCGCCCGTACCGGGTGTCCCGGGGTTCAGGACGGGGAGTCGGTGATGCGGGCCAGGGCCTCGGCGGCGAGAGCCCGGTAGGCCAGGTCACGGGGAATGGCCTCGCGGTCGTCAGGATGGGCCAGGACCCGCGCAGAGTCGATGATCTCCCGCAGTCGCGGCACCGCGGCGGCGGCCCCGGGACCGTTGAGAGCGCGGACGGCGAGCATGCCCAGCGGGGTGGCGGCCGTCGTCTCCACCGCTTCGATCACCCGCGGCAGCACTGCGGTGTCACCGGTGGCGTGGTGGATCACGCAGGCCGCCGCGGTGGCCGACTCCTCATCCGGTGCCTCCTGCAGCAGCGGACGCAGCAGCGGGACGGCCGGGGCGGCCGCCCGCCCCAGGTCGAGCAGCCGTTCGGCAATCTCCACCGACAGGCTCGGCCGGAGCGCATCGGCCAGCACCTCCAGCGCCTCCGCGCCGTCCCCGGTGATCCGCCACAGCGCCCACGCCGCCTCCTGACGCTCCTCCTCAGCGCGGCTTTGGTGCAGACAGCGGCGCAGCACCGGGACGGCCCCGGCGGCGGCCTCGCCGATGGCGCCCAGCGCGGACGCCGCCTCCTTTCTGGCCCCATCGTCCTCCAGCAGGCCGGTCAGTTCCGGCACCAGCGGCGCGGCCCGCACTCCCCAGCGGCCGACCCCGGTGGCCAGCCCGGCCGGGACGTCGCCGTGGGCGGCGGACAGGATGGGACGCAGCACCGGCACCAGTTCATCGGCGTGCTCGGCCATGCCTCCCACCATGTCCTCCAGATAGAACAGCATCCGGTCTGCGGCCAGCTCACGGGTGAGCTGCGGCAGGCAGCGGGCGTCGCCGAGCCGGGCCAGCACCTCCAGCGCACCGCGCGACCGCCAAAGCTGAGGGCTGTCCAGCAGCGCCACCAGGGCGTCGGCCACCTGGGCGGCGGCGGGACCGCACCACTCGATCTCCTCCAGGGCGGCCCGGCCGGTGGACTCCCTTTCCCCGTTCAGCAGGCCGGCCAGCAGGGGCAGCAGCCGTTGCGGCGCCGCCCGCCAGGTCCGCATCACCTTCCCGGCCCGCCGCACCTGCCAGGCGGGGACGTCGTGCTCGGCGCTCTCCAGCAGGGAGCCGATCAACTCGATCAGCCCGCCGGGGTGGTCGCCCATGGCCCCCAGCAGCAGGTCGGTGAAGCCGTACTCCAAGACCCAGAACGTCTCTCGCAGCGCCGGTTCAGCGGCGGTCAGTTCCTCTTCGACGGCTCGGGCGAGCTCACCGGAGAACTCCGGGACGCCGCACCACAGCAGCGCCACCGCCGCGGCGGCCCGCACCTCCCGGCAGGGGGCGTCGGCGAGCAGGCCGCGCAGCCACTCCAGCGGCGCGTCCCGGCGTTCCTCGGTCAGGTCACCGATGGCCAGCACCAGCGCAGCGGCCGTCACCGGGTCGGTCTCCGCGGCATACCGCGCCTGCAACACCGGCACCAGCTCCAAGGCGCGCTCGGGGAAGTCGGCCAACACGAAGGCCGCCCCGTGACGAACCACCGGGTCGGAACTGCCGAGCGCCGCCACCAGGACGGGGATCTGGGCCTCGACCGCCGCCCGCCCTTCCAGGGCCAGGGAGCGCATCCGCTCGTCGTCGATCTCCTCGTGCGCCCGGCTGATCTGCGACAGCAGGCGGAACAGCCGCTCAGGATCCCCCAGTGGCCGGTTGCAGGCCAGCTCCACCAGGAACGGCACGGCGGCCGAGGTCGCCGGGTACACCGCGTCCTCACGAAGCAGCCTGGCTTCCAGCTCGTTCAGGCCCTCCCCCACCTCGCCGCCGCGGGGTGTGGCCACCTTCATGATCACATCTGGGATGTCGCGGGCGCTGCCCCTGGCGTGCCGCAAGGACGCCCAGTCGATCTCGTTCAGCCGCAGCCGGATCTTGCGGTGCGGCCACAGCCGCTCCGGGTCCAGCCGCAGCACGGTGGTGCCGTTGCCTGCTTTTACCCGCAGCTCGTCTTCCGGGCGCAGCTCCAGGCCGGTGATGCCGGTGCCCAGCCAAAAGTCCGCGCTCACCCCCGAGCGCACATCCTGTACTCGGACCTGCCCGTCGGTCCAGGCGGCGGCGACCGCCGGCCCGGTCGGCAGCACCGCCGCCGCCAGCGCGCACACCGCCCCCTCACCGTGGGCGAAAGGGCGTTTCGGCGGCTGGCCGGGCGGCTCCCACAGGCGAACGGTTCCCTCGGCGTCCCCGGTCACCACCAGCGGGCCGCCGTCCGGACGCACGCAGGCGACGGCGGTCACCTCGGCTTCGTGCAGTTTCCGGACCTGCGGCTCGGCACCGTCGAGCCGCACATGCACCCGGCCGCCGGCATCTGCGGTGACCGTGATCGTCCCGTCCCGGTCAGTGGCCGACACGACCTGTCCGGACGGCTCGGCGAACGAGGAAGCGGGCTCCGCCGGGTGCACCGCGGTCACCGTCCAGCGGCCCAACCCATCGGCATCGCCTTCGACGAGCGCCACCGGCCCGATATCGGCTTCTTGGCCGCTGTCCGGCCCGTGCTCGGGGGATTCGATCGCGTAGCCGACCACGTCGATCCGCAGCGTGCGCGCCACCCGCAGCAGCGCCTCACGGGCGCGGGCGCAGATCATCAGCGGGAAGTCCGCGCCCTCGCCGCGGGCGTGATAGATGATCGCGTCCGGTGCCCCGTAGGCGAGGCTGTCGACTCCCAGCTCCCGCCAGGGCAGCAGCCCCATCTCCGGGTAGGTGGCGCGGAGCCGGTCCAGCAATCCCGGGTGTTCGACGACCTCGTGGAGTCCCAGGCACAGCCGCCAGCCGTGGCGGTAAGGGATGCGTTCGACGGCCAGCTGCAGAAAGAACTCCGAGATCGACCGGGCCTGCAGCACCCAGTCGTCCTCGATGCTGACCAGCACTCTGGGATCGGGCCGGCCGGCTTCGGCGGCCAGGTACCCCCACTCGTTGCAGTACTCGTACTCGGCCATGAACACGCACACCCGCCGGTCCTCATCGGGACCGACGAACGGGTTGCGGACGGGCAGCGCGCCGCCAGAGCCGTATCCGGTGGGGTCGGGCCGGATCGTGGGCGGCCACTCCGGATGCGTGTAATACAGCTCCGGCGAGTGGACGAACGAGTTGAACGGCAGATCCCACCACTCTTTCAACGCCTCCGGGACCGGCAGGGAGACGTCCACCCGGGCGGCGTCGTCCTCATCGAAGTCATCCTCTTCGAAGCCGTCCTCATCGAACTCGTCCTCGGCCCGCCGCGACCGGCGCGGCGGCCCCTCGGGGTCCTGATAACCCCATTCGCGCTGGAAATCGCGCAGCAACTCCCAGAACGCCGACCGCCCCCGCTCGGCGGCCCGCCGCATCCGCTCCGCAAATCGCCCGTAATCGATCACCTCGCCCACGGCAGCAGCGTAGGGACGACCGCATTTCCACCGCGAATCAGACAAACCGGTTACGCCACGGTCATTTCGGAGTCGAAGAGATCCGTCTCTCCCACGCGGTCATGCATCCATCCGGGACGACCCGGTGCCCGGCACCGTCCGGCGATCACGGCCGCCGGGGAGGGACACCGTCCATGCGGCGGGCGATGTGTGCCGAACGGACCGGTACTGAGGGACCTAAGTCCCGTCCCCGGCGGCGCGCCGGTGCGACAGGCTTGGTCACGGTGCCATGGCCGCCCAGCCACCGGCCGCTTCGGGCCGGTGCCGGGCGCGGCCAGTCAGAACCTCCCGGCGAAAGAGACATCGCACATGCGCGGCATCCACCGTTCCGGACGTCCTCTGCGCGATCTTCTGCGCGGCGTCGTCGGCGCCGCTCTGCTCGGCGCCGGCCCCGTCATGATCGTCGAGGGTGTTCGCGGCAGAAGGCAGATCCGCGACGAGCTGGCGGCCCAGCAGATCACCTTCCCCTGGGAGGAGGGCCTGCCCGACCGCCTGGCGGCGCTGGCCGGGCGGCGCGTCGAGACGGGGCCGCAGGCGCGGGCCTACAGCGAACTGATCAAGATCCATCTGCAGCAGGCCACCGGCGGGCGCACCTATGCGCAGATCAGCGCGGAGATGGCCGCCGGCAAGGGCGATGAGAAGCTGGCAAACCTGCAGCAGACCGCGTTCATGGGGGAAATGCTGCGGGCCGGGCTGCTGTCGTCCTACCAGGCGTGGCGGCTGACCTCGCTGGTGACCGGCCTGGGCGCACTGCTCAGCGGGCTCGGCGCGGTGGTGCTCGCCGGCGGCCGGAGCGGACGCGGCTGACTTCCCGCCCCCTTGCGTTCTCCGGCAAGGCGGTGCGGGGCCGGGCGGCCCGTGGTGAGCGGGGCGGGCCGCCCGGCGCACACGCCGTCAGGACGCGGAGGCGGTGATGCGGGCCAGGGCCTCGGCGGCGAGAGCCCGGTAGGCCAGGTCCTGGGAGACGGCCCATCGGCCATCGGCCAGGACCCGCGCAGAGTCGATGATCTCCCGCAGTCGCGGCACCGCGGCGGCGGCCCCGGGGCCGTCGAGGGCGCGGACGGCGAGCATGCCCAGCGGGGTGGCGGCGACCGCCTCGATCACGCGGGGCAGCAGGTCTGCCTCCCCGGTGATCCGGTGGATCACGCAGGCCGCCGCGGTGGCCGACTCCTCATCCGCTGCCTCCTGCAGCAGCGGACGCAACAGCGGCACGGCCGGAGCGGCCGCACTCCCCAGGTCGAGCAGCCGTTCGGCGACCTCCACCGACAGGCTCGGCCGGAACGCATCGGCCAGCACCTCCAGCGCTTCCGCACCATCCCCGGTGATCCGCCACAGCGCCCACGCCGCCTCCCGACGCTCACCTTCCGAGGAGCCCTCACGCAGCAGACGACGCAACACCGGGACGGCCTCGGCGGCGGCCTCACCGATGGCGCCCAGCGCGAACGCCGCCTCCTCTCCGGCCCCATCGCCCTCCAGCAGGCCGGTCAGCTCCGGCACCAGCGGCGCGGCCCGCACCCCCCAACGGCCGACCCCGATGGCCAGCCTGCGTGAACCGGGCGCATGAGCGGCCAAAAGGGGACGCAGTGCCGGTATCAGCTCATCGGCGTGCTCGGCCATGCCCGCCACCATGTCCTCCGTGTAGTACAGCCCCGGGGCCTTGGGCAGGACGTCGATGAGCTGCGGCAGACAGCGGGCGTCGCCGAGGGAGCCCAGCACCTGCACCACGTCCGACCGGTCCCGGTGCCGCCGCTCCCGCAGCATCGCCGCCAGAGCGTCGGCCACCCGGGCGGCGGCGGGGCCGCAGCGCTTGATCTCCTCGAAGGCGTAGCGGGCGACGGTCTCGTCCTCATGGTCCAGCAGCCCGGCCAGCGGGGGCAGCAGCCGCCGCGGCGCCGCCCGCCAGGTCCGCATCACCTCCCCGGCCCGCTCCACCAGCCGCGGGCCGGTGTCGCGGTCGGCGCTCTCCAGCAGGGAGCCGATCAGTTCGATCAGCTCGCCGGGGTGGTCGTCCAGGGGCTGCAGCAACCCCTCATGGCGGTCGCCCTCCCACAGCCACAGCACTTCCTCCAGCGCCGATTCGGAGGCGGCCAGTTCTTCCCTCAGGGCTTGGACGAGCCCGTCGGGGAGCTCTGGGACGCCGCACCACAGCAGCGCCACCGCCGCGGCGGCCCGCACCTCCCGGCAGGGAGCATCGGCGAGCAGACCGCGCAGCCACTCCAGCGGCGCATCCCGGCGCTCCTTGGTCAAGTCACCGACGGCCAGCACCAGCGCAGCGGCCGTCACCGGGTCGGTCTCCACGGCATACCGCGCCTGCAACACCGGCACCAGCTCTAGGGCACGCTCAGGAAAATCGGCCAGCACAAAGGCCGCCCCATGCCGAACCACCGGATCGGAACCACCAAGCGCCGCCACCAGGGCCGGGATTTGGGCTTCGACCGCCGCCCGTGCCTCCAGGGCCAGGGAGCGCATCCGCTCGTCGTCGATCTCCTCGTGCGCCCGGCTGATCCGCGACAGGATGACGAACAGGTCCTCGCGGGCCCCGTGGGGACGGCCGCAGGCCAGCTCCACCAGGAACGGCACGGCGGCCGAGGTCGCCGAGTACGCCTCGCCCCATCTGAGCAGCGCCTCTTTCAAGCCGTCGATGCCCTCGCCCAGGTCGCCGGTGCGCGGCGTGGCCACTTTCATGATCAGGTCGGGGATGTCCCCGGCCCCGCCCATGGCGTGGCGCAAGGACGCCCAGTCGATCTCGTTCAGCCGCAGCCGGATCTTGCGGTGCGGCCACAGCCGCTCTGAGTCCAGCCGCAGCACGGTGGTGCCATTGCCCGCCCTGACCTGCAGTTCCCCGTCCGACCCCAGTTCCAGGCCGGTGATGCCGGTGCCCAGCCACAGGTCGGTGTCCACCCCTGAGCGGACGTCGCGCAGCCGGACCAGACCGTCGCCCCAGGCGGCGGCGACCGCCGGCCCGGTCGGCAGCACCGCCGCGGCCAGCGCGCACACGGTCTCTTTGCGGCCGGTGAGCGGCTGCTCCGGCGGCTGGCCGGGCGGCTCCCATAGGCGGACGGTTCCCTCGGCATCGCCGGTCACCACCAGCGGGCCACCATCCGAACGCACGCAGGCGACAGCGGTCACCTCGGCTTCGTGCAGTTTCCGGACCTGCGGCTCAGCATCGCCGAGCCGCACATGCACCCGGCCACCGGCATCCGCGGTGACCGTCATCGTCCCGTCCCGGTCAGTGGCCGACACGACCTGTCCGGACGTGAACGAGGAGGCAGGCCCCGCCGGGTGCACCGCCGTCACCGTCCAGCGGCCCAACCCATCGACATCCCCCTCGGCAAGGGCCACCGGCCCGACCCCGCCCTCCTGATCGCTGTCCGGACCGTGCCTAGGGGGTTCGATCCAGGGGCCGACCACGTCGATCCGCAGCGTGCGCGCCACCCGCACCAGCGCCTCACGGGTGCGGGCGCAGATGACCACCGGGTAATCCGCGACGCCCCACCGGCCGACGTGAATGATCGCGTCCGGCGCCCCGTAGGCGACGCTGTCGACTCCCAGCTCCCGCCAGGGCAGCAGCCCCATCTCCGGGTAGGTGCCGCGGATCCGCTCCAGCAGCCCCGGGTGCTCGATGACCTCGCTCGGGTACAGCGGCAGCCGCCAGCCGTGGTTGTGCGAGAGCCGCTGAACGGCCAGTTGCAGGAAGAACTCCGAGATCGACCGGGCCTGCAGCACCCAGTCGTCCTCGATGCTGACCAGCACTCTGGGATCGGGCCGGCCGGCTTCGGCGGCCAGATACCCCCACTCGTTGCAGTACTCGTACTCGGCCATGAACACGCACACCCGCCGGTCCTCACCAGGACCGACGAACGGGTTACGGACAGGCAGCGCGTCACTGACGCCCTGCCCGGTGGGGTCGGGCCGGATCGTGGGCGGCCACTCGGGATGGGTGTAATACAGCCTCGGCGAGTGGACGAAGGAGTTGAACGGCAGATCCCACCACTCTTTCAACGCCTCCGGAACCGGCAGAGAGGCATCCACCCGAGCGGCATCGTCCTCATCGAAGCCGTCCTCTTCAGCCTGCCGCGACCGGCGCGGCGGCCCCTCGGGGTCCCGATAACCCCATTCCCGCTGGAAATCGCGCAGCAACTCCCAGAACGCCGACCGCCCCCGCTCAGCGGCCCGCCGCATCCGCTCCGCAAACCGTCCATAGTCGACTGCTTCGCTCACGGGTGAGCAGCGTAGGGAGACCACATTTCCACCGCGAATCGAACAAACCGATTACCGTCGCGGCAAACCCTTCCCACCTTCACCTTTTCTCCGCCTCCCAGGTCACCCCCCAAAACGTGGCACGCTCCGGCCGAACCACCGAACCGGCCGGCGACGACCCTCACCCCTCATGAGGAAGATGCCGGTAACATCCCGTGCCATCACTTTCGAGAGGATCTCCATGAGCCGTGACGCCGCGAGCCCGGCCGGCAGGCTGCAAATCGACAGGCCGGTCTCGGCCCGGGTCTGGGACTACTGGCTGGGCGGCAAGGACCACTACGAGGTGGACCGCCGGGCCGGTGAGGCGGTCGCCCGGCAGGTTCCCGGGATCGTCGCGGCGGCCCGCGGCGACCGGCTGTTCCTGGGGCGGTGCGTGCGTCACCTGGCGGGCGAGCGGGGCATCCGCCAGTTCCTCGACATCGGCACCGGGCTGCCCACCGCCGACAACACCCACGAGATCGCCCAGCGGGTGGCGCCGGAGTGCCGGGTGGTCTACGTCGACAACGACCCGCTGGTGCTGGCCCACGCCCGCGCCCTGCTCACCAGCACCCCCGAGGGCGCGACCAGCTACATCGACGCCGACATGCGCGACCCGGGCGCGATCTTGGAACAGGCCGCCGAGACCTTGGACTTCGGTGAGCCCATCGCGCTGATGATGCTGGCCGTCCTGCACCTCATCCCCGACGACGGCCAGGCCCACCGCATCGTGCGGGAACTGGTCGCCGCACTGCCGCCGGGCAGCCACCTGGCGCTGTCGCACGCCTGCCTGGACGTGGAGGCCACCCAGACCGCCGTCCGCACCTGGAACGAGACCGGCACCCCGCACCCGGTCAAGGCCCGCACCCGCGCCGAGATCACCGCTTTCTTCGACGGCCTGGAGCTGATCGAGCCGGGGGTGGTCTCCTGCACCCGGTGGCGTCCCGAGCCCAACCCGTGGGGCGAACCACCGGAGGTCATGACCTTCGGCGGGGTGGCCCGCAAACCCTGAA
>Ga0207867_1000708_pt1 | contig 32248 bp, 44 predicted proteins | sample HigsolmetaAR206D_FD_184838 | JGI IMG/M metagenome (GOLD analysis project Ga0207867, IMG submission 184838) | Ionic liquid and high solid enriched microbial communities from the Joint BioEnergy Institute, USA - AR20-6-D (SPAdes) (version 2) ...
CACCGTTCGGGTAGATGACGCCGGTCTCGGCGTCCTCGACCTCGACCTCCCACACCGCCGGGCGGCCGCACACGTCACGGTGCCCGACCTGCTCCGGCCGGATGGCGACGGAGCACACGGTCCGGTCGGTCGTGGTGCCCCACCGCAGCAGCCCGGCGCGCTGCTCCTCCGACATGCCTCGGAGACTCATCGCGCGTCACCGCCTCCCGGCAGGTGAGCCCACACGTCCCACAGCAGCCCATTCGCGTCCGGCTCGGAGCTGCCCCACCGGATGAGGTGGTCTCGGTAGGTGACCGGCCCGGTCAGGCCGAGAGCGCGCACCATCGCCGCCGCGGCAGCGCGGGCGTCCGGGCACTGATCGTGGCCGAAGGAGAGCGCCACCACCGGGGGGCGGATGGAGACCTCGGTAGGCACGGGCGCGCCGCTGTCGATGGCAGCGGTGAGGCGCCGCCACATGCGCAGAGCGAGAGCGTCGGCGGTGGCAGTGTCAGGCGAGTCCTGTACGATCTGGTCTGGCATCGACGGTCCTCCTTGGGTTCGCGTCGGTGTCGGGGCCCTAGCCGATGGGACCGGCTGGGGCTCTTCTGTTACTTGGGCCGGCGCCGCCCGGTCGTCCCCCCAAATCCGCCGAGTGACGGTCTGGGCCCGGGCGGCGCCGGTGGCTTGGTGTCGGGCAGCGGGCCGACAGCTGATGCAGCGACCCACGCCGCCCGACGTCTGTGCCGCTGGCGGGTGATTCGTGAGGCCACTGTTCAAGCCCGTCCCGGCACATCTCCGGGCACCACGCCCCGCCAGCGGCGGTCTATGGAGTTGTGGGCCAGGCCCGGCCCCGCCGAGGGAGATGGATCTCGACGGGGCCGGGCCGAGCGCGGGGGTCGCGCTCACCGCGGGCGCGTCGCGGCGGCCGATCAGGCCCGCCCGCCGCCACCACCCCTCGACCAGCGGCGGGCGGACGGTCACCGGCCCTTGGGGCGCGGGATTGGCCCGTCACAGCAGGCGCGGCATTTCGGGCTTTTGCACCGGCCCTCGGGGCGCGGGATGGGCACCGTCGGCGGCTTCGGCACGCCGTCGGGGTCGGTGCCGTTGATGGGCTTGTCGTCGCTCATGCGGCCACTACCTCTCGTTGGGTGACAAAGAAAGCCGGCGGGAGATCGAGAGCCGCAGCGATGCGCTCCAAGTCTTCGATCGAGATTTGGCGCTGGCGACGCATCCGGCGCCGGACCCATGTCTCGCTCACGCCGATGCGCTGGCCCAGCTCCGTCGGGCTGATCTCGCGACGCGCCATCTCCGCTCGGAGCTGCGCGGCGGCGAAGTCGGCTAGGCTCTGGGTCATGGAGCTAAGTCTTGGCTAATCGAGCCAGACTGTCAAGCTGAGAGCCAGATTCGGTCCCACTTTGCCGGAGGTTTCACTTCTTGGGTTGACATCCTGGCCGTTTTGGCCAGAGGATGGCTGACATGACACCGCAGCAGGTAGCTAGCCCGGACGGGCTCACGGCACACGTCGCATCCGAAATTCGCGCCACGATGGGCCGGCTCAACGTCAAGCGCGCCGAACTGGCACGCCGCATTGGCGTCGAGGATTCGTGGGTCGGCAAGCGACTCAACGGCCGCACTGAGATCAGCCTCACTGACCTTGACCGGATCGCCACCGCGCTGGGTGTCGGCATCGTCGATCTACTCCCCCGTGACCGCCGCCAGCAGGTTACTGGCTGGTATCCGACGACCGTCTCCGGCACCGTGCCGCACCCACGCCACCCGATCGTGGCCGGCGCCGTACCCCTCGAGGAGATCCGCCACGGCGACGCCCGCCGCGAGCGGCGCATCGGCCGAAAGGTTGACGCCGCAACAACATCCACAGAGCGAATTACATCCATGTCGTTCGCGGCGACGGCCTAAGGGAGGATCTCATGTCAACTCCCGGTGGCCAGGATGTCGCCATGAGTGATCTTCTCGACCAGTACATCGCCGTACTGCGATACGAGGGAGCGCGCCCCTCCACCATCCGCGGCCGCAGGCGCTGCATCCTCCGCCTGCACGACGATCTACCCCACGGGGTCCTCTACGCCACCACCGAGCAGCTCCAGGCATGGCTCGCCTATGAGCGGTGGGACCGGTGGACCAAGTACACGTACTACAGCCACCTCGCCGCCTTCTACGGCTGGCTCCAGTCCAGCGGTATCCGTGGCGACAACCCGATGGACGGCATCCGCCGACCCAAAGCGCCCGCCTGCGTCCCCCGCCCGGCCAGCGAGGACGAGATCCGCCTGGCCCTACAGGCACCGGAGCCCATCCGCACCGCCGCCATGCTGGCCTACTACCAGGGCATGAGGCGGGCGGAGATCACCGCCTGCTGCCGGCAGCACATCACCGAGGAGGTGACGGTGATCCCGGTGGCCAAGGGCGGCGACCCGCAGACGGTGCCCACCCATCCGGCCGTGTGGGAGCACGTCCGCGACCTGCCCGACGGGCCGGTGGTGACCGAGCGCGGCGGCCAGCCCGTGTCGCCTGACCGGCTCAACACGCTCATCCGCCGGTGGGCGCAGCGCGCCGGGATCGCCCAGCCCGGAGACCGGTGGGGCCTGCACCGGCTGCGCCACGCCTTCGGCACGCAGGTGCAGCGCCTGGGTCGCGACATCCGGGTGACCCAGGAGTGCCTACGGCACCGCTCCATCAGGTCGACGCAGATCTACACCGCGGTGACGGACGAGCAGCGACGCGCCGCCGTCGCACGCCTGCCCCGGATAGAGCCTGAGCGGGACGCCCGGCCAGCGCTCTAGCGTCGCCGGTGAGCGGGTGGGACGTCTGGTCGCGGAGCCGTGGCATCCGCGACGGCGACCAGCTCACGGCAGGGCCGCCCAGAGGCACACCGCGGGATGGCCGTCCAGCGCCTCGTCCTCGATGACGGCCCCGTCGACGGCCAGGCGGCATCTCACGGGCCGGCCGTCCGGCCAGCCGGGCACGACCAGCACCACCGCCTCGATGCCCCCGCCCGGGCCGCGGACGACGTGGAGGTCCTCCGTCCAGCCGGTCCCCGCGGTCTCGATGCTCGGCGCGACCGGTGTGGGGGTGGGCGTCGGGCCGGTCGCCGGCATAGCGGAGATGGGCTCAGGCAGCCGGACGGCCAGGGACAGCGCGGCCGCGGCGACGGCGACACCCGCCACCACCCAGGGCAGCCTGGCGCGCCAGCGGGGCGGAGGCGCGGGCGAGGGAGGCGGCGCGTCGAGATCGATCGGTGTAGTCAGCGTCATGCCTGCACCAGCAGCGGCTCAGGCGCAGGGACGGGCACCTCGGCCTCGCCCACCCACACGCAGACCGCCGGTTGGCCGGGCTCAGCCTCGCCGGTGACGACGTGCCCGGACACCACCAGCCGGCATGTGGCGGGCTCCGGACTGTCCCATGGCGGCTGGACGACCAGCACCACGGCGGCGGTGCGCTCATCCGGGCTGCGCACGACCCGCACATCATGGCCGGAGCCGCGGCCGTCGACCTCGATGCTGCCGAGCGGCGGCGGCTCGGCGGACCGGGTCGCGTGGAGCAGCACGCCGATGACGGCGAGTTGGCTGGCGATGGCGACGGCGACGATGCACCAGGGCAGGAGACGCAGCCAGCGTCGGGACAGCGCTTGGTGGGTCATGCCGCTGAGAGTGACAGACCAGCGGCCGTGATCGCCACCCCTGGCTCGATCCATACGCAGACCGCAGCGTGGCCGTCGCTGCCCTCGTCGACCACCTCGTGCCCGTCGACGACGAGGCGGCACGTGGTCGGCTGATCGTCGGACCACGACTCATAGACCAGCACGACCGCGGTGATCGCCTCGTCGGCGCCACGGAACACATTCGGGCCCTCGGTGTAGCCGTCGCCGGAGTAGTCGATGCCCCGTGATGTCGCCACCGGGGTCGGCTCGACTGGCGGAGCTACGGCGACCGGTGGCGGGATGCGGATGATCAGGGCGGCCACGGCCACAGCGAGCGCGAGGCCGGCAACCACCCACGGGATGCGAGCGCGCCAGCGCGGGGGTGGAGGCGGAGTCGGTGGGGCGTCGAGGTCGACCTCGAGGACTGTGGTCATGCCGAGCAGAATGCCACGGTCAGTCAAGCTCGGCGAGGATCGCCCGTGCGAGTGGGGGTTGCGGCCCGTTTGGGGCGGCCGGACGGACCCGGCCACCCCAGAGTCACGCCTCCCAGGCCTCAGAGAACTCCCGGTCGTGGAACAACTCAGCCAGGCCGGTGATCTGTCGCAGGCGCAGCACCTCGTCCGGCTCCATCCCCAGCTCCCGGCCGATCTTCTCGTCGTCCCAGTTCCGCCGGGCAAGATCGAGCACGATCTCCGACATGGCGTCGACTTGGTGCACGCCACGGGCGCGGTTGTGCCGGATCGTCGCCGCGATCCGGTCTTCACGGGCCGTGCGCTCCGCATTGATGACCGAGATTGGTAGCCGGCCCCGAACCCGCTTGCGCACCGCCCCCACCTCCTTGCCGACCCGGCTGCGGTGAAAGCCGTCCACCACCTCGTACCGGTCGCCCTCGACCGGCCACGCGACGACTGGCTGGGTGTAGCCGTCGGACATGATTGACAGCTGCAGTAGCCGCATCTCCGGCGGCGCGACCACGTTGGGGTTGTAGTCGTTGGCCTGCACCCGCTCGGCGGGCACCCACAGTACGCAGTCCACCGGCTCCCGGCGCATTGGCGAATGCTTCCGCAACGCCAGCCGGATCTCATTGATGACGTTGATTCGCTCATCCTCGGGCAGCGAGTCGAGCTCGGCGAACAACTCCCGGGCACGCTCCACAATGGACATCGACATCGAAGTCTCCTCAGAACAGGGTCAGGTCAGGGGGGTTGGGCTCGTCTGGCCAGTAGCCCCGGTAGTAGACGTCATGTCCCTTGCGGAACCGACGTATCACTCTCCCGGCGGCCACCATGCGCTCCAGCGTGATCACCACCTCATGCAGCGGTGCATCCACGAGGGCGGCGATCACCGATGGCACCAGCCCGGGCATCCGGCCCGGCAGCGCCACCCACAGGCGGCGCTCATCCATCGCGCGCTACCCGGGTGAACGCGCCCCGGGTGCTGGTGACGGTGAAGCCCCTGGCGAGCAGGGCCGGCAGGCTCGCCGTGGTACAGGTGGCTCGTATCGCCCGGCCGGCATAGTCCTCCAGCCGGGCGTCGAGCAGCCGCCGGTAGACGCCGTGGCGCCGCCACGCCGGCAGGGTGTAGGCGGACTGGAGCTGCACCCACGAGCCCCTGTCGGCGGCGGCGGCGAAGCCAAGCACCATGCCGTGGGCCATGCCCACGTACCACACCTTGCCGTCGTCGTCCCAGATCGGGCCGCCGACATCGGCCACGATCTCCCGCCGCGACAGGTACGGCCCCATCAAGGAATAGAAGCCACGGCTCTGATTCGTCATGCGACGAATCGTCATACCATCAGGCCCCACTCGTGCCTCCGCTGTCGCATCAGTCGCCGGTATCGCTCGTAGGCGTCGCTCTTCTGCGGCGAGAATGTCAGGCCCTTGCACCAATAGTCATTGCGCAGCAGGGCCTTGCAGATCCGCGTCCACGACGGGACGCCCTTGGCCGACGCCGGCCCCTCATCCGGGATGCCATCGGCGTACCGGTCCGGGTACTTGACTGCGTACCACCGCAGGAACACGGCGATCTTGTTGCGGTAGTGCTCGGCGGTCGGCGGAGGCATCGATTCCAGCAGTCGCTCGGCGAACTGCTGCCATGTCAACCCATCCGGCTTGGTGATCTTGATTCGGCCGAGGATGTTGCCGGACTCCCGGGCATACAGCGCGCCCTGGTTGGCGCCCGCCACCCGAGCAACCACCCGCGACCACGTTTCCGGCTCGATGACGTGGAACAGCCACAGTCCCTTGCGCTGGTCGTCCCCGTACGGCTGGCAGATCCGCGCCTGGTGGATCGTCAGCCCGGCCTGGTGCATGCGGTCATACAGGCGGTTGTAGGGCCGCTTCTCCCGCCCGTAGAAGGTCCAGACGTCCTCGGTGGTCCAGTCGTAGATCGGATAGACGTTGTACGTGGGGCCACCCTTGACCCAGGTGGTCCATGGCAGTCCGTCGTAGCGCTGCTTGGTCGTCGAGGCGATCGTGCGCCACCGGTTGAGGCTTTCCGCCGTGCGGATGGCCACGAAGCATGCGGTGAGCTGTCCGCCGCCGTACCAGTGGCCGAACGATGGCACGAACTCCTCAAACTCCATGCGCCGCCGGAAGAACGGGAAGAAGCTCTCGTCCACAATGGACGACGGGTGCGGCTGCCGCACCCAGTCCTCGCGGCGATCGGGGTCCCAGCACATCCAGTGAGTCTCGAACTGTGACACTGCGTTGCGTAGGTTGAGCGGCAGCGCCACCCAGTACCGATCGATCACGTCGGCGTGCCGGTCCAGTGCGTCGGCTATGTAGTCGATCGTCAGCCTGTACTGGGCCTCAAGGTCGACGACCAACACGCCGATTCGCCGGCCTCGCCGTCGTGCTTCATCGGTGACAAGCTCCAAGACCACGCCGGAGTCCTTGCCGCCGGAGAACGACACGTAGATCCGGGGGAAATCGTCGAATACACGAGAGATGCGCTGTCGGGCGGCGGTCAGGACGTCGACTCCGAGCCATCGCTTGGCCACCGCGCTCTCACCTCCTCCTCGGTGAGATCCACGATCTCGCCCTGGTCTCCGACTGCGACAAAGCGGCGTACCGTCCGCTCCCAGCCGACCTGGTGGGATACCTCGTACACGGAGCCAGGGGACAGCACCCACATGTAGTGGACACCTCGGGTACCGGACCGGTTGGCGTAGGTGTGGTCGATGGACGGCCGGAGGAATCTCCGCGCGAGTCCATACCGGGGGTCCGGGCCGAGGATCTCGGCGCACCACGGTCGCGGTGCCCGTAGCCCGTTGCGTCGGTTGGGTCGCCAACCGACGCACTCCACGTACAGCGCGGCCCTCATGCCGACCGCCGCCGGGGACGCCCCGGTGCCCCTCGCCCTGGCCGACTGGCCAGCCACTCGTCGAGCTGCTGGCGCGTCCAGACCGGCTGGGCGTAGCCGCCTCTGATCTCGCGGTCGATGGGCTTGGGGGCAATGCCGCGTGCGACGTCGGCGGCCCGGCCGCGTTCGCGCCGCACCCGTTGGTGTATCGAGTCGTACGACATCACATCTCACCTCTAACGATCCGTCGCACCATCTCCCGGGTGTAGCCCGTCGCCCGGACGATGTCGACCTGGCGCAGCCCTGCTGCGTGAGCAGCGCGGATCAGGTCGGCGAGCCGCGGCCGGATCTCGTCGAGCTCGGCTTGCAGTCGCTGTCTGCGATCGCCGAGCTCGCGCAGCTCCTCTGTGATGCTCATGTCAACAGTATGGCATAGCTGTTGGCCTACGGATTCACCCGTTCGTTCCTGGGAACTGACCGAAAGTACTACCCGTAGGCCTAGACCTAGGCCTACGGGTAGGCTATACTGGTCTCAGACAACAGAACAGGGGAACGGCCCAACCGCCCGGATGGATACGGAAGGCAGAGCGGTCCCAGAGATCAGCCGCCGGGCCAAGTACCTACCGAATAGACGACCTGAGACACACCCCGGGAGCAGCGCGACACCGCGCCAGCCGCGACCGCAGCGCCCCGGGGGAGGCGGCGAGGACATCTCCCCAGCGCGCTCATACGCGCCGCCGCCACGGAGCCCCGCCCAACGAGCGGGGACACGTCGGAGGGAGACCGACATGGACAAGGCTCAGCTCCTCGCGATGCTCGCGGCCACGGTCGAGCGCAACGGCATCGACCTCGACCCCAACGACGCCGAGGCCGGCTACTTCGACTGGTCCACCCGCATCGAGGGTGGTCGAGAGTTCGAGATCGGCTGCGACGGTGACGTCGTGACGATCCAGATGACGTGGCAGCAGATCGCGAGGCTCCAGCAGGCGCTGACGGTGCTGCTGTTGGAGCACGACGGCGAGTGAGCCAGCCCGGCGGGCACCTCATCGTGGGCCCGCCGGGCACTGGTAGCGGGCATACTGGCCTGCTACCCACGGCCCCGGATGGTCCGGGGTCGACTGAGTCGGAGGGAGACCGACATGGACGCCTACCGACGGGCGGCACGGCAGTGGCGCGAGGACCGGGAGCACGAGGCCGAGGAGCGCCGCATCCTCGACCTCATCAACGCCGCCCACGAGGCGCGGCGCACCTACGTCGAGAGCGACGACGACGCCGACTACGAGGCGTGGCAGGCGATCGAGCGGAAGCTCGATCGCGAGTACGAGCGAGCGAAGCGGGTCGACCCCCGCGCTCGGCGGGCCACCACCCAGATGCTCCGCTCGTACTTCTCCTGACATCCAGGCCCCGGGGCGGGGAGATCGCCCCGGGGCCACCCGCCGAAACCCCCGCCCCCGGGGGTCGCCCGGAGCACCGGGCCTGATGTGGCACTGCCAGGGTAGCGCCCTGGCCTGTCGGAGGGAGACCGACGTGAGCAACGACGGTGGTTGGTCCATGCGAGTCACTGACCTGGAGCAGGTCCCGTGGATGGACCACGAGGATCATCAGATCGGTGTCTCGATCGCCCACGGGATCGCATTTGACCTGCTCCGCCACCAGCGGTGGCGGCAGGGCAACGGCCAGCCGGTCTACATGGTCTACGGCGGCGAGAGCGTCCGCTACGTGGGCGATGACGCCTATGACCAGGTCCGGTGCTTGTCCGGCACCGATGTCATCCGGATCGGCCCGGTCGAGGGCCCGCTCCTGCGCTCGCTGGAGCGGTCGGCCAGGATGGAGTACGAGCTGCTCCCGGACATGTGCGAGTTCGTATACCGCCGCATGTACCGCGACCGGATGCGTCGGGCGGCCGAGCTGCGTGACGTGCTGGAGGAGGCGATCGGCTCCGGGCTCATCGAGGCCGATGAGTCGATCAGCCGGGCGGTGGCGCGACTGATGCGTAACGGCTACACCGCCGACACCCTGCGGGCCGAGCTGGCCCCCCTGTCCTGACGCTCCCGGTGGGGGCGGGACGTTGTGCCCGCCCCACGCCGAGGCCGCCAGGGCCTGACCCGCGCCGCAGGGGCACTGCGGCACTGTCGGAGGGAGACCGACATGGCCACGACTGAGCAGGTAAATGCCGCACTGAACTGGCCGGAGTGGGACGTGAACTCGGCGATCCTGAGGGACCTGTCAGCCTGGCTGACCCCGCAGGTGGCGGAGCACTGCGAGTGGTCCGCCGACGAGTACGCCGACGAGAAGCACCCGGAAACGGTCGCGGCACGTCAGGCCCGCGTGCTGGAGCGCATCATCACGCCGCAGGTGATCGCGGCGGCGGTGCAGTACGCCAGGTACCTCACCTTTGAGCGGCCCTACCCGTGCACGCGCGACGAGGCGGCCCGGTACGCGGCTGACGCCGTGGCGCAGATCATCGCCGACCAGTGCGGTGTGTACTGGCCGGCCCGCAACGCGCTGCTGGCGGCGGTCGCGCCGCTGCTCGATCCGGAGTGCCTGCCGCAGTGGGAGCGGGACCTGATCTACGAGACGGAGACCGCGCGGCGAGCCGGCGCAGCGGCCGATGTCGTCGAGCAGTCCTGACGCTCTCGGTCCCCGCGCGATCGCCGAGTACCTCGCGGCGACCGCATCCTGACCATCTCGACTGGCCCCGCCCCGCTGCCGTCCGGGGCGGGGCACCCCTAGGGCGTGATGGTCCTCGCCAGGGTCCGACTCCCTGGACGCCCACCACTCTCTGCCGCGTCGAGCCACGCTCCGCGGCCTTGGTTCCGCTGCACGCTGCCGGCGCGGCGACCCACTGGCATGGCCGGTGGGTGGCCGGGCCGAGCAGAAGCGCGGACCCCGAGCCGGACGGCATCCGGCCCTACATCGGAGGTACCCGATGAACTTCCTCGACGTCCCGTTCCAGGCTCTCGGCCGTATCGGGCCGCGGCTCATCATGCTCGCGGCCATGGTCACGAGCTACGCGACGCAGTACCACCTGTTCCTGTCGTGGGGCATCGACCGGCTCACGTCGGCGATCGCCCCGGCGGTGATCGACCTGCTGGCGATCACCTGCGCGGAGATCCTGCACGACCAGCGGGTGACCCGCGGCAGAGGCGCGGCTGGGTTCGTCCTGGCCCTGGCCGGCCTCGGCTCCATGGCGGCCAACTGGCTCGCCGGGGCCACGCCGGGCGACAAGGCGGTGCACGCGTCGATGGTTCTGGCGTACGTGCTGGCCGAGTTGGTCGTCGGCCGCGTACGACGGGAGTCTGAACAGCGTGGGGCGGCCCAGCAGGTGGCCGTGACCGAGGTCAAGGCGGACGACGCCCAGGCCGAGGACCTGCCGACCGCGCCCGTGTCGCCCGCTCCGGCGGGGACGGCGGCGGCGACTACCCGCAAGCGCGGGCCTTACGGGCCGCGCAAGGGCACCGAGTACAGCGAGCGTCACCGGCGCCGGCTGGCCAAGCAGGCCGCGGCGTGAGCTGTACCGGCGGTCCGGGTAGTCGCCGGTAGAGACTAGAGAGGCCCCCCAGCCAGGGACACCTACCCGGGTCCCTGGCTGGGGGGCCTCTCTTTTTTATGTCCGGATTCGGATGAGTCGCTGTTCGGAAATGTCCGCAGCGGCAAGCGATAGAGCGCGACGCGGCTACCAGCGGCGAAGCGGACAATATCGATCGCGCGTACTAGAACGTCGGCCATCATCGAACGGCTGGCGCCGAAAGCAATGAGCGCGCCCTGCCCCTCGCGGGACAGGGCGCGACCCTCGGTGCTGCGGACTAGCATCGCCAGTCTACGTCCGGGGTACGACCTCCCCGGCCTGCCACGCCGCGACCAGCGCGGCCATCTCGTCCGGCGTCAGCTCGGCCACGCCGCCCGGCCGCTCCGACGAGCGGAGCCGGACGACACGCTCCCGCTCCAGGTACTGCCACTCGGGGCAGGCGTGACTCTCGCATGTGGACGGACGCCGCCAGGTCATTGGCCCGACCCCTCATCCTGGTCCGGGGTTACGTTGGCGTGCGCCATGCCGGACACCATCGACGTCAGCAGCGACACGACCGCCTGTACCACGTCACCGTGGGCCACCTCCCACGCGCCGTAGGCGAGCAGCAGCAGCGACGCGACGCCATACACCCACCTGCGGGCGCGGGCGGGGAGAAGCTGGAAGAATGCCATGGGGGTCACCCTCCTCTTAGGACAGTCACGATCAGTCCTAGGACGCTGAGCACGATCGCGACGGACGGCAGCGGCCATCGATGCTGCTCCAACGACCGGATGCGCGCCTCGTGGTCCTCGACCCGTTCGGCGGTGCGGTCGCCGCGCTCCAGCGCGGTCTCGACGCGGGTGGTCAGCCGCATCACCGCGTCGTAGATCTCGCGGGCTGAGATAGTCACGGCACCGAGCGGTACATCGTCGGCCGGCGGCGGCTTGGGTCGGCGGCGAGGCTGCCGCGGCATCTCATCTGCCATCTCCGGCTACAGCCTCTGCGCCAACTTGTCGGCTACCGCGTCGGCGATCAGCCTGGCGACCAGCGGGGCTACCTGCTGCGCCAGGCCGTCGAGGTCCACTGTGGCCGGCGGCTGCGGCTCCTGCGGCTCGGCTGGCTGCTGCGGCGGCTGTGGCTTCGGGGCGAACAGCACCGGCCAGTCGTCGGCGCCGATCGTGCCGTCCACCGGCCGACCAGCGTCGCGCTGCCACGCCTCCACCGCCGCCCTCGTGTTGTCGCCGAACCAGCCGTCAGGCCCGTCCGGCCCGACGTCGTAGCCGAGCTCGATGAGCCGCTGCTGGATCCTGGCGATGTACGGCCGGTCGGCCGGGTCCTGCCCGCCGTGGTATTCGCCGCGGGCGTTCTGGATGTTGTAGTGCCCGGCGACGTGGCCGTAGGGCCACGGGAAGGCGTTGGGGTCCATCGACACTCCGGTCACATACTTCGATCGGTAGGGGGTCATGCCGGGACGGCTCGACTGGCCGATGCGATACCGGGCGCGGGTGGGGCCCATGCCGCCGCCCTGCTCCAACATCTCGTACCAGCCCTCGGCTTGGCTGACCTTCACCACGACGCCGACGTGGCCGGCGTTGCCGGCGGTGCCGGGGCCGCCGAGCATCACGAAGTCACCGGCCTGCATCTGCGACCACGGGATCGGGTACAGCGTGCCGGTCGTGGCAAGCGTGACCGTGGACAACCCCGGCGGGGCGATGCCGAGCGCCATTGAGGCGAACCCGGAGCAGTCGCGCCGGTAGCCGTCCGTCCACGTGGCGCTCTGGCTATAGGGGACGCCACCGATCGGCCATCCGGTCTCGGCACGATGGACGATCTCGGCGAGCGTGGTGGCTGGCATCGGTGACTCCTCTCGGATAGGTGCGGCCCCAGGGCGGCGTTGCCGTAGCCGCGGTGCGGGCCTTTCTGGCCGACGAGCACGTGATAGGCAGAGCCCGGTCACGCCGACCGTCCACGTGCCCTGTTCCGGGCCCCGGCGGTGGCGTGGCACACGATCCCGCGCAGCGGCCCCCACGACGACGCCCCGCGGGTCTCCCAACCCCGGGTAGGTGCGCACCGACAGGCCGGCGGCACGCAGCACGTCGGGCAGCCACATCAGGCGCATCAGCCCTCCTAGACCGGGCTCATGTAGTCGAAGCGACAGGCGATCGCGTCCCCGGCGGCCCACACCCAGGGATAGTCGTTGTCCACGAATGCCTGGGTGCCGTCGAGGATGGCCAGGTCGGCGACGGCTACCCCGCCCGGCCCGCCGCTGACCGTGTTGCGCGTCAGGTAGCCGAGACGGGACGCGTCGGTGTTCGAGTCGTCGCGGATGGTGAACCAGCCCCAGATGTCGGCCTGCCCGGTCGAACCCGACTCGAACCCGTCAGCGGCGGTCGGCAGGGTCACGCTGTAGGTGCCGGACCCGGCGCTGACACCACTCCCGCCGAAACTTATGAATATTTCTCCCCATACACGTCCGGTGATGGGGTCCCGCCACCACCGGCCCAGCGCCTCGCCGGTCGAGCCGAGGATCGGGTTGGTGGTCGATGCGAGCAGCTGCGGCGTGTAGTCGCCGTTATCCACGAAGTGCTCGACCAGGATCGGGTCTCCCGCGCTGATGGTCACAGCCCATACCTCCCTCGCGAGTCACGCGCGATACGCACCTGCGCCCCGGCCGCGTGGCTCTTGACCACACCGTTCACCGAGCGGACGACGGTCAGCGTCTGGCTCGCGCCGGTCCCGGACACGGCGGTGACCGTCATCCGCTCACCGCCGATCTCGATGTCGTACGGGACGGCCGTGCTCGACCACCGCGCATCACCAGCGTTGGTGACATCGACCCCGGTCTCGGTGGTGTCCAGCGCCTCGGCTGTGACGGTCTGGAGCGTGTCGTAGCGTTTCGTCGCCGAGCCGGCGTCGGCCCCGTAGGTGCCGATGTCGTACGGCCCGTACGGCTCGGTGACGAGCTCGACGACCCATCTCCGCCGGCCGAGGGTCTCCGTGTATCCCTCGATGAGCATGGACAGGTCGTCGGGGGTGTGCTGCTGGGGCAGGCCGGTGACGTCGACGCGTGCGCCGAGGACGGTGCCGCCCGGCGGGTCCAGCCAGGACGCCAGCAGGTCCGGGTTGGCGCCGAGGTCGAGCGTCAGCGACGGGTAGCGGACGCTGTCGTCGGTGCTGACGTGCAGCCGCCACGACGCGTCATTGGTGAGCTGGTCGTCGGATGCCAGGTTGACGGTGACCGAGTCGTTGTACCGTCCTCGCTTTGCTTGGTGGTCCGCGTCGATGACGGTGACCTCGGACCCGCCCACGCGCCGCACGGTCCATTCGTTGCGGACCCGCGCGTCGTTGCGCACTGGCCGTAGCGGTGCTGGCCGGCCCGTCGCCCGGTAGGTGGACAGGTCCACGGCTATCAGGGGGTCCTGGTTGTAGTGCGCCCGCAGTGGTCGGTAACCCAGGCCCCAGGTCGAGAGGGTCTCGTACAGTCGGCCTTGGCCGGCCGTCTCGGCGTCACGCAGCACGTCGAGGACCGTCCCGACCGGCTGGGGGCCGAGGCGGATGTCATCGCTCGGCGCCGGAGACCACGGCGTGTGCGGTATGCCCTCCTCGGCGCAGACGCGGGCTATCCGGTCCGTCGCGGTTTCGCCGATGTAGCCGGCGGCAGCGTCGCTGACTGTCGCGGCCGGCTCGAGTGCATCTATCCACAGTGCCGCATGGCCGATTACCCCGTTCGCCCTAGAGGTGCTCAGGACCCACCGGGGGATGGTCGTCAGTGATGCCGAGGAATCCGTAGCGGATAGGACCAGTTGCCCATCGATGTACGCTGCCACGTCAACGTCTGGCCCGTTCTGCGTGGCCTCAATCCGGAAATGGTGCGGTTTTCCGTCCCACGGGATTTCGGCAACGTCGCTGGTGTCGGTCGTGAGAGTGCTGTTGAGGCGACGCAGCTCGAGGCGGAATGGGTCGGTCTGGGCGAGGATGCCGTATGTGTTCTCTACGGGAGCCAGGACCCCGAAATCAATACCTTGGAGCCGCAGGAACATGACGGGGTTCGTGCCACCCTCATAGCGGAACACCACATCCGCTGCGATGGTGGTGGGAGAGCCTGGAGCCAGGATGCCGCCGTAGAGCAGCATGCTCCCAGTGATGCGCAGGCCGGAGCCCAACCATGGGGCCAGCTCTGCGCCGGCCCAGTCAGGTGGCTCGTCGACGGTCGATACCTCGAGATGAATCGGTTCCGTCCCTATGAGGGGCCGCGATTGCAGTGAGGCCAGCGGCTGGCCATAGTCCATAGGCCAGTAGTAGATCGGCAGTCCGCGGCCCATCCTGGCCGCGATCTGCGGATCGAAGAGTCGGCGGATCGTCGACCGCAGGACCTTGCCCTGCCCCAGCCGGCGCTGGATGCCGCCCAGTGTGACCTTCACCGCCGACGTCGACCTGCCGCCGACCAGCGGCACGATCTCGGCCTCGATGCTCACCGCGTACCCACGGAACAGCCCGTACGGCGGGCTCGAGCCCACGCCATCCACGTCCAGGGCGATCGGCACACCGAGATCCCAGTGCGGGTAGTACGGCGACGTCGCCAGCAGCGGAGTCAGTGCCCCGTCGTCGTTGTCCAGCCACAGCGTGCACTGGCCAGCCGCCGCCGTGCGCTGACCTGGGCTGCGACCCAGCGACAGCGAGATATCCCGGTCCAGCAGTCGGCTGGTGAGATCGACTGGCGCCGGCCAGTTGCTGGGGTCGTCAGTCGGGTCGGCGCCGAGGTAGGCGTAGACCTTGACCTGCAGGTCGTTGTCGGGGAACGCCATCAGATGCTCACCGTCAGGGCCAGGTTGGGGTCACCGTCGTACTGGGTCCGGATCGCCTCGCGGATCGCGGCGAGAGCCGCCGCGATCAGCGAGTCGCCAGCCACCACTGGCACCGGGGCGGGAGCGGCGGCGACCTGCGTCGAGGTGCCCACGGTGGCGGGCGCGAGTGCGGACATCGTGGCGTCGGCCGCGGCGCGGGCGCGGCTCTGCACGCCGACGATGTAGCCCTCGATCGTGTCCTCGCCCACCTCCATGTACACCTTGGACGGTGACGCGATGCCGAGCCCCTTCTTCACGCCGTCCAGCGCGGAGCGCAGCCCCGACGTCAGGGCGGAGCCGACGCCGCCGACGGTGTTCCTGATGCCGGTGATGACGCCATTCACGATGTCCTTGCCGAGCTGGATGACATCGTTCTTGATCTCGGAGAACCTCTCCCTGATCTTGCCCGGAAGCTCCTTGATGAAGTCGGCGATCCTGCCCGGCAGGCCCTTGATCCAGTCGAGCGCGCGATTGAAGACCTCGACCGCCTTCTCGCGGAAGCTCTCGCCGGCCTCGCTGGCCTTCTCTCGCAGCTTGCCCGGCAACTCGCGCAGGAACTCGACGATGTTGCCCGGCAAGTCGACGAAGAAGCGCACGACCTTGCCGATGCCGAAGCCGACCCAGAACGCCATCGTCTCCAGCGCCTCGGTGGCCTTCTCCCGCAGCTTGCCGGGCAGCTCCGACAAGAATGTCGCGATGTTGCCAGGCAGGTCGCGGAAGAACGAGACGATCGCGTCCCACGCGCCGGAGACGGCCGAGGTGATGGAGTTCCACACCTCGCTCCAGTCGATGTCCGACAGCCAGCCGGCCAGCGCCGACACGCCGTCGGCGAGCCACTCCATGCCCTCGGCGAGCTTGTCGACCAGCGGCCCGATCAGGAACTTGGCGGCAAGCTCGACCAGCCAGCCGACCAGATCGGCGACCGGCACCAGCAGCTTGGCCAGCGCCGCCAGCCACTCGCCCAGCGCCGGAATGGCCGGCAGCAGCGCCAGCAGCAGCTCACCCAGCGGCGGCACCAGCTCGGCGATGACCGGTGCCAGCTCGGCGATGACCGGAGCGAGCGCGATCAGCGCCTGCGCCAGCACCTCGCCCAGCATCGGCAGCAGCGGCGCCAGCGCGGTCGCGACCGCGCCGAAGGCCTGGCCCAGCGCCTCGAGCGCGCCGGACTCGGACAGGATCGTGATGGCCCGCGACAGCCCGTCGAGCAGCGGCGTGAGCACCGGCGTGAGCGCGGTCGCGATCTGGCCGATCAGCGGCATCAGCGACGAGAGCAGGCCCCCGAGGCTTGGCGCGAGCTGGCCGATGGCGTCGCCGAGGACCGGCGTGAGCCCCGCCAAGGCGTCCTTGATCTGCGGGATGACCGGCTGGAAGGCGTCGCTCAACGCGATGCTGATGGTGTCCTTGAATGTGGAGAAGACGCCGAGCAGCGTGCCGGCCTGTTTCTCCATCGCCCCGGCCGCGCCGGGGAACTGTGCCATGCCGGCCAGCAGCGCGTTGATACCGGTGGTCGCGTCGACCTCGCCGGCCGTGATCATCTCCATCGATGTGGCGACGTCCACGCCCAGCGCCGACGCGATCGCGGCGTTGGCGTTGAAGCCCGGCAACGCCTCAGCCAGCTGCAACAGCTCCTCTTGGGAGACTTTGCCCTTGCTCGATATCTGGCCGAGCGCGCGGACAACGCTGTCTATGTTTTCCTGCGTGCCGCCCAGCACCGACACGAGGTCGCCGATCGTGGTGAGGGTCGGGATCACCTCGTCGCGAGCGATCCCCACCGCGTTGCCGAAGGCCAGGACGCGGCGAGCGGCGTCCGCGACACCCTGGAACTCGAACGGCGTCGTCGCCGCGAACTGCTGCAGCTCGCCGAGGAACACCCCGGCTTCCTCGGCCGACCCGATCAGCGCCTCCAGCCCGATCTGGGTCTGCTCGAGGCTGGCGGCCGACTTGAGACCGAATGCTGTGAGCGCGCCAAGCCCGGCCACGGCCGCTGCGGCGGCGGTGACCAGGCCGGTCTTGAGCATCGCGCCGATGCTGGCGAGGCGACCGCGGATGCCCTCGCGCATCCCGTCGCCGAAGGCCCGGCCCGCCTCGCCACCGGCCTGCCCGACGGCCGGATTGAGCTGCCTCAGCTCGCCCAGCAGCTCCTGGCGCAGCAACGCCGTGAACCGCTTGAGCGACGGGATGATGGAGACGTATGCCTGACCGACCTCGGTGGCCACGGCTCACCTCCCGTCGAGTGCTCCCGTGCGCATCGCGTGCAGCAGGGCGTCGATCTCCTCTTGACCGCGGCCGCCGGCATCGCCGGAGCGCTCAGCCCGAGCCCGGGTCTCGCGCTTCGCGAGTGGACTGACCGGCTGCGGCCTCGGCGCGCCTTTGCGGCCGCCGCGCTGCCAGTTCGCGATCCGCAGGGCGTCGAGGATCAGTGCCAGTAGGTGCTGGTCGAGGGTCCAGTCGTCGCGGGCCAGCTCGGCGCGCAGCAGCGTCCCCGGAGTGCGAGCCAGCGCGTCGATGAGGATGTCGAGGCGGCGCCAGGAGAGCGTGCGGCCGAGCTGGGTCAGCTGGTCCTGCGGCCCCGCGCGGAGCGCGAGGTCCGCCTCGACCGCGCGGCCGTACCGGCGGACGAAGGCGTAGACGCCGAGGATTTTCCCAGCTCGCCGCTGTTGTTGTGCATCCACGCCTCGATCAGCTTCATCGCCGCCCTGGGTGACACCGGTCGGCGTTCCCGCATCTTGGCTAAGACGTCCGCGCCGAGGACGAGCTCAATCAACTCGAGGATTTCCGCCGGATCGAGATCGGCCTCACGCGTCTGAAGCCTCTCGAGCATGCCAAGGAACGTGATCTGGTCGCGGATGTCTCGGCTGGCGATGGAGGGCAGCTCGAATGTCTCGCCACCCCAATAGAAACGAAACGGCGGATCCTCTGGGTCGCCAGCGATGGCGTCGGCGATGACGGCGTCGAGATCGAAGATTTCACGCTCGGACATGCCTGCTCGGATTCCTCTCGCTCGGATGCTCGGATGCGGGTATGACCCGCCCACCCGCGTCCGAGCGGCACGGGTGGGCGGGGGTCAGAGCGGGCGGGGATCAGCTGTAGCCCCAGTTCGGGTCGTTGCTGTAGGTCACGAACGGGGCGCCGAGGGTCTCGTCGTGGTAGCAGGTGACGGTGACGTTGTAGCCGATCGGCTCCCCGTTGCTGTAGACGATCTCGCCGCGCTCGGTGATCTCGCCCTGCGCCACCACGTGACGCTTGACCTTGGCCCCGTCGACCACATCGACGATGAACGCGCGCACGTCCGGGACCTGCGTGTCGGGAACCAGCTTCCACTGGCCGCTGCCGACGGGCGTGATCTCGCCTCGGTGGTACAGCTCGACGACAGTGCCCTTGTCCTCGATGAGGACGAACTGGAAGGTGTAGTCCAGCTCGGTGCGGGTGGTCTGGACGCGGGCGCTGTTCTGCCACGCCCGGACCGCGTCGACGCTCTCATTCGGGGTGAAGGTGATGCCGTCCTCGCTGATGTATCCACAGTCGACGAACGCGGCATCGAGGGAGCCGGTTGCCGAGGTCGGCAAGGTCGTGCCAAGCGGCGCGACATACACCGCGCCCGTCCGCGCGACCCGTACGTTCTGGCGATTCAGGGCCATGGGTGCCTCCTGAGGCGGTTGGCGGGTTGGGTTGCCGGCCGCTCGGTAGCCGGGTCAGGGGTCAGGCGGGCGAAATCTCGTCCGCCCGAAGCGTCAGGGCGTAGGTCAGCCAGTAGCGGGCCTGGCCCGTCTCCGGGTCGTCGAGCTGCCGGCACAGGCTTTCCTCGACGCGATAGCAGTCGACGCCGAGTGTCGTGGTGCGGGCGAGCGCGAACATCTGCGCCCGGACAGTGTTGGCGATGTCTCCCGCGTCCGGGCCGCTGCTGCCCCAGCACCAGATGTCGAGTCGGGCCACGTCGCGCACCGGGGGCAGGCCGGCGCCCCCGACGCGACGGACCTGGATGAATCGAGCCGGGCGCGGGTCGGGGACCTTAGAGCTGACGGGGATGGCGTGCAAACCGTCCAAGTAGGACACGACGAGGGCGACGGCGTCAGGCAAAGCCACGGCTCACCCCCTCGCAGCGTCCAGCGACCCGCCCAGCACCCGGTGCTCCGCCTCGATCCGTAGCGCCGCCGGGTGCCGGGCGATCACCGCCACCCGGGCGCGAGGCTCGCTGGTGTCGGACTCGCGCTGCAGCACCTCGGTCGTGACGTCGCCGTGGCCGATCGCCCCGTACACCGCTTCGGCGGCCTCGGCGACCCGACGCGCCCGGTCCTCGAGATGCTCGTCGACCTCGCGTGAGGCACGCAGGGCCCGGATGCCGTCGATGTCGGCGCGGAGCCGGATGAGGCGGATCGCGTCAGCCATCAGCCCTCCACGAGCCTCAGGTTGGCCTCGGTGTGGTGGTAGCCGGCCGGGGTGTACAGGTCCTCCGGCGGGCCGTCCACCTCGAATGTGAGCGTGCCGAAGACGATCCGGTCCTTGCTCATCACGTCGGGGTCGTTGACGATGAGCGTCCACTCGCGCACGTCGGCATGCCGGCCGTCCTCGATGATCTCCTGCGGCCGCTCCTGCTGCACCCACGCCCGCATGTCCTTGCTCGACGCGGGCGGGACGGTGTAGGTCAGCTCCTCGTCGCCGTAGGCGTTGGTCGAGGTGGCGGGCCGGATGTGCTGCACCGTGTGGGGCAACAGGTGCTCGGGGATCGCCATCAGAGCCTTACCAGGGCGACGTAGTACGACCACCGGAAGAAGCCGGCGTTGAGACCGCGCCATCCGAGTAGGTGCCACCAACGCCGACCAACGTACACGGGGCCGATGTAGAGCGGCACCCATCGCCACCAGGTTCGGATTCGAAGACTGCCGGTCATCAGCAGCAGCGAGCCCATCTCGACGTCCGCCTTCATATCCTCACCTCGATGGTCCCGGCCGTACGTGGCCCGTAGCCGGCCTGGCGCAGCAGCTCCTTGTCGGTCTCCCGCAGCCGCACCGAGGCGCCGGGTGACCCGCCGCCGACCTCCTGCGCCATCTGGTAGCTGTACTTGCCGACCCGCTCGGCTGACATGCCCTCCACCGGGCTCGGGGCGAGCAGGACCCGCAGCACCATGCCGCAGCACACCGCCACCACGGCGTCGGGTACGACGTCGTCGCCGTGGTCGTAGTCGACCTCGTACGTGTCCGGCAGGTCCTGGCCCAGCTCGAGCGTGGGCAGCGAGAGCCAGACCTCGGTCGACAGCGGCGCGAGCTCGATCGTGTCGATGCCGTCCCAGCCCCAGGCTCCGGCAGGCAGCAGGATGTCATGGACGCCGGCCCAGCCGATAGCGGTCACGCTGTGAACTGTGCTCACAGGCCGGTTCGGCAGCCGGATGCGGGCGCCGACCGGCCGGAGTCGCACCTTGTCATGCGTGACCGCGGTGAACGTGCGGCGGGTGTAGGCGCGGATCAGGGCCGAGGCGTCTGCCAGCAGCGCGGGCGCCTTCGCCTGCTCGCTCGCGGTCAGGCTCCGGCCGAGGCGGGCCTCGAGGTCAGCGGTCGTCGCCAGATCCGACACTGCGCACCTCCCGCAGATACTCGCGCATCCGACCCTCGGCCGCGGCCCTCTCGTACTCCTGGTAACGCCGGTAGTTCGCCTCGGTCATTTCGGCCGTGCCGTGGCGGTCCCGGTGCCACATCGTGTAGACATCGCCCTCACCATCCGGGCATCCATCGAGATAGAGCGTCGCCAGCGCCAGTCTGTGGGCGGCGTCCTCGGAGCCCCAGCCGACGAAGCGCTCATCCATCGGGATCCAGGCGTCGCGCCGGACGGCGATGACACCCATGCACATGCCGATGCGGCTGTATCCAGCCACCTTGGCGGCTACGACCGGCGGGTGATGGCCGGCCAGGACCAGATTGGTCGCGACAGGTGACAGGATGCGCGTGCCGGTGTAGACGGCCGTCCACGGATGCCGCTCGAGCCGGTCGACGATCCAGTCGACGCGGGCTGGGTCGGGGATGTGGTCGGCACCGTAAATCGCGACCGCGTCGCCGGTGGCCACTGCCGCCGCGCGATTGACGGCCCGTGCCACGGAGAACGGCCCGGCCTCGACGCCATCGTCGGCGACGCACAGCTCGACCGGGAGCCGCCCCCACGCCGCGCGCACGTACTCCCATGCCCGCACCCGATCCGGGTCATCACTGCGCCACGGGATCAGCACGGACAGCCTCACACCAGCACCGCCCTCGGCGCGCCCAGCTGCTCGGCCTCAGCGACCCAGCGCTCCTCGTCTCCGGCCCGCATCCGCTGGTGCTCCTCGGCCCGAGCCAGGGCACGCTTGCGGGCAGCCGCGTAGGGGCCGGGCAGGGCAAGTGTCCTCAGTGCCCGGATGTACCCGTCCACGTCCTGCCAGTCGACGTAGATCCCGGCGTCGCCGAGGTTCTCGGTGAGGCCAGGGGTGGGATGGCACACGACCGGGATGCCGGAGCAGATCGCCTCGGTCGCCGTGCGGCCCCACGACTCGTACGACGACGGCATCATGAGCACCCGGGTGCGGGCGTACACCCGGTCGCGCATCTCATGCGCCGGCACGTGCGGCAGCACCTCGACATTGGGTAGGTCGCCCTCGGCCTGGACGCCGTAGCCACCCGTCACGCCAAGGAACCTGGTCTTGGGCATCCTCGCCGCCACGGCCCAGAACGTCTCCCCGCCTTTGGTCATGCGGCCGGCGCCGGAGTCGTAGTCGGCCATCCTCCGCAGGTTGACCAGCGTCACCCGATCGCCCGGGGTCGTCTGGTAGTCGGCCCGGTCCACCAGCGGGCGGACGATGATGGTCCGCGGCTGCGGCAGACCCGCAGCCTTGTGCCAGGCGGCGAGGTCGTCGGCCATCCACTGGCTGTTGACGACAGAGAGATCGACACGCCCCTGGGGGAAATGCAGGGACTCCTTCGTGACCGCGAATGTGTTGTGGTGCACCAGCACGACAGGGATGTCGTAGAGGTGACCGGCGAACATCGCCACATGCGTGTTCTCGAGGTGCGCCACCAGTAGGTGGGTGCCCTCGATGTGCTGCAGGTGGTTGGGCTTGGCTCCCTGGCGCGGCAGCACCCGCACACCGTCCACTGTGTACGGCTCACCGGTCTGCATGGACAGGGAGACGTCCACTGTGTGTCCCCGCCGGGCGAGGGCGCGGAGCATGCCGTGCAGCATGGTCTCCGCGCCCGCGCCGCAAGCGGGGACGTAACGGTGTGCGAGTGCTAGGACGCGCATCAGCTGTAGGTGTAGGACGGCGAGCGGAGGACGAACCACGGCCACCGGGTCGCCGACTCGGTGGGCTCGATGCCCGCGCCGCCGTCGGTGTCCGGCGCCAGCCGGTTGGCGGTGTTGGCCACCTGCCACGCGACCCGCATCGTCATCCGCAGCGCCGTGCTGTCCTGCTGCATCAGGTTCAGCACGACGTTGCCGCTGTCGTCGGAGATCACGCCCTCGGTGAAGACCTTGAACGTGATGTCCTGGCGGATGCCGACGATCGCCTCCGTCCAGTCGCCTCCGATCAACAGCGCCTCGGTGCCGTTCCATGCGCCGTTCTTGAGCGGCCGCAGCGGGAACCCGTACAGGTCGCCCACCTGGCGACCCTCGCGGATCGTCTGCGTGTAGATCGGGGCGCCATTGTTGTCCCGCATCCGGGTCAGCCGCCACCCGAGGCCGGGCTTGCTGATGAACCCGTTGACGTCGTAGCCCTGCTGGGCGAGCAGCTCACCGCCGTAGGCGATGTAGCCGGCCAGATCCGTCTGGGCGGGGGCGCCGGTGTCGGGGTCGGGGATCGCCCAGCCCTGGGTCACGACGTTGCCCTTGAGCACGGCGGTCTGGTAGATCGCCGGCCCCCAGTTGGAGGGCTTCGACTGGCCGAAGATCACCGCTGCGTCGATGAGGGCACCGGCGGCCTCGATCATCCGCGGCCGCACCTGGTCCCAGATCGGGGTCTGGGCGTCGGCCATGTAGTTGTCGGGCACCGGGATGATGACCGCGATCTCCTCGGCGTACAGGATCTTGTTCTTCCAGCGCTGCTTGCCGGTGCTCTTCAGCCCGGTGTCGCCGCTGACGAAGTAGGCGCTGGGCAGCACGGAGATGACCGGCACACGCTCGGTGAGCGCCGACATCTCGATCCGCTGCGTCTCCGGGATCATCGACAGGACGGCCGAGGCGGCCGGCACCTGCTGCAGGATCTCCCGGCGCAGCGGCTCCGGCACGAGCGCATCCGACCCGCCGGACCGGCGGGCGATGGCGTCAGACGTGGTAGCCATCGGGGCTATCTCCCCTTCCTTGGATTGACTGATGCCCCGTGGCTCGGGGCTTGCTTACGCGACTCCGGCCTGACGACGGATCCAAGCGTCGACATCTTTGCCGGACATGATCTGTTGCTCACCCGCCGGCAGGGCGGCGGACTTGAGGTCGGGCACGGGCCGAGCGCTGCTGGCCGGCTTGGAGCCGACCAGCTTCAGCAGCTCGTCGGCGTCCTTGGACAGCTCCTCCTCGGTGGCGCCTCGCAGCCGGGCGGCCAGGTCGGCCGGCAGGCCCTTGGCGAGGGCGACCTTGTAGCGCAGCAGCTCTATGCGCGCCTCGTCCCGCTCGCGCTCCGCGGCCGCGCGAGCCTCGGCGGCCTTCTGCGCCTCGGTCTTCTGCGCCTCCTCGAGCTCACGTGCCTTCCGCGCGAGTGGCTCGAGTTCCTTGAGTCGCTGGCGCAGGCTCTGCGCCTCGCGGTTCTTCTTCTCCAGCGCGGCACGTGCGCGCGCCGGGTCGAAAGTCGCGTCGTCGACCTCCGGGGTCTCCTCGGCGGTGGTGGTCTCCTCGTTGTCCGACATGGACGATCGCCTCCAGGGCGTGATTGCCGAGCCTCCAGGGCTCGGGAATGCGAAAACACCGCCGCGATGCGACGGGGTTCGGCCGGCGGAATGCCGGACGCCTATGGGGTGGGGCGCTGTAGCGCGTACTCCGGGTACTCGTCGCCCGGCTTGGCGCTGAACCGGATGCCGTTGTCGCCCTCGACCGGTTCCCGGTGGTCGAGATCGTTGCTGAGCACTGCGAGAGGGATGCCGCTCGGGAAGGCGTCGCAAGTGAGGGGCGCGTCGAAGCTGCGCCGGCCGCGGAAGTGCCGGCAGGCGTGACACTGGGACCGCGGGCCGATGGTCACTCGTCCTCCAACTCCTCGCGGCGGATCGCGAAGACCTCCTCGGCGTCCATGATCTGATCTGGCTCGATATCGGGCGCCATCCGGCCCGCGACTTCCTCGGCCAGCTCGTCCGGGATCAGCGGCGCGGTCATAGCGGCAGGCTACTCCGGCAGCAGCATGACCACGACCACCGTCGTGCCATCGGAGCGGGTCGACTTGCGCACCACCTGCATCCGCCGTCCCCGCCCAAGCAGCGCCTCGCTGGCGCCCTCGTGCCCGAGCGCGGCATGGGTACCGCCCGGGGTGAAGATCTGGAACAGCACCGGCTTGTGGGTGGCCGGGGCCTTCTTCTGGCGCCAACGGATGATGCGCTCCGCTGGCACCGAGTCCGTCGCGGTCGACAGATAGCCGGGCTCGGTGATGATGGCGCCGGGCTCGAGCCGACGCAGGTCAACCGGCCGCATCAGCGCCCCGCGCCACAGTGTGACGTCACGGGGGATGACGCTGGCCGCGATCGCCTGGTCGAGTAGTGCCGACACCTCATCCAGGTCGACGACGCCCTCCCCGATGCTGGTCAGGTCGACCCGGCCGAACCCAGTCGTTCGTCCGGCCCGCAGGGCACCGTTGAGCGGGTCGGCGACCGCTGACAGGGTGTACAGGTCGAGCGCCCGGTTCTCGGCGTCGGACAGGCCCGGACGGAGGTGGCTGACCTCCCGCTTGAAGATCGCGGTACCCGAGGACGGGTGGTGGAACGATGCCGGCACCGGCTCGCCTCGGTGCAGCAAGAATCCCTCTTTGGGCGTGATGAAGCGCTCGCCCGGGCGCGGGGTCACGACGAATCGCGACTCGTCGATCGCCTCGAGTGTGGCCCGGTCCCCGGCGACCGTCTCGCCGAGCGTGGGCCGGCGGCGGCGGCGGGGGAGCTTCAGGTCCTCGAGCGCTTCGGCGAGGCGCTCCGCGACCCTGGCCGCGTCCTCGCCGTCACGGATGATGGCCAGGTTCCGGTTGTCGAGCATGTCCGGGTGCTCGGCGCGCAGCGCGCGCTGCTGGTCGACCTGACGCCGGATGATGACCGACAACTGCCGCAGCTCCCTCACGGCCTGCTGCTGGCTCACGCGCCCGTTGCGCAGGCCGTCGATGATGCGGGCGAACTGCCAGCCGAAGGGGTACTGCACGTCCACCGGATCGCCGAGCCTGGCGTCGTGCGCCCGCGCCGGGTCGACGTGGCGGCGCAGATCCACGCCGATGCTGTCGGCGTACCGCTCCAGCAGGAGACTGTTCTCCTCGTCGAGGTAGTCGGGCCGGGCCCGTCCTGTCACCTTCTTCGCGGGGGCGGCCTTCTTGGCGACCTTCGCCGGTGGCGGAACCGCGTCGGCTACCTCTACCACGGGCCGCATGAGCACGACCCGCTCGCCACCGATCTCGATCTCGTATCCGGGTCGGACGACCTCGACCCGTGCTCCATCGGCGATGCGCTCACCTTCGATCGGCCGGTGGACCTTCGGATCGAACCGCGTCGCTGAGCCGGCCTCGTCGCCGATACGGCGCAGGCCCAGCTTCTTCTCCGCGTTCGCCATCGCACGCCGGATCGCCGCCGGACGCCCGGTGCGCATCGCCGTCACCAGCGCCCGGATCTGCGCCTCGTGCGGCCAACCCTCGATCAGCGACTCGATCCGGCGCAGCCGGGACGCGGCGCGGGATCCGAGCGCAGCCGCCGACGCCTCGTTCGCCAGCAATTCGCTGGCCTCGGCCAGCGCCTCGGCCACGGCTCGCTGCCGGTCGATGATGACCTGGCTCCACCGGCCGACCTCCGCCAGCCGCTCACCCTCGGGCAGCTCCCGCCAGCGGCGCACCCACTGCGCCAGTACCGGCTTGGGGACCGCCGCGATGTCGGCGTCGGTGAGGCGGCTGCCGGGCAGGCGCGTGGCCGGCTCCAGCTCCTTGCGCAGCGCGGGGGCGGTCATGCGCTCCGGCGCGGGCGGGGCCTTCGGGGCGGCGACCTTGCGTGGCGCGGCCTTGTTGGCGGCCTTCTTGGCCGGGGCCGCGGCCCGCACCGCCGCCACCTGCTCCGGTGTCGCCGGCATCACCTCAGCCCGGATCAGCACCGACGTGGACCCGTCGTAGGTCGTCGCGTAGCCGGGGCGGATGACATAGGCGTGGGTGCCGCGCTGCTGGCCGATCCACGACATCTCACCGGCCTTGAACGGCAACACGTCGCCGACGTCGCCGCCGACCTGGCGCAGCTTCGCCGACCGGGCCACGGTGGCGAGCGCCGCCCGCGCCGCCGCCTCATCCGCCGCGTCCAGCGCGTCCAGCAGCGGCTTCATCTGCCGCAGCAACGCCGCGAACTCCGGCGCGTCCGCGTTGATCGTCACCGACCCGCGGCGGATCGAGTTAGCCAGCCACCGCAACGCCCGCTCGCTGGCGCCCTTGCCGAGCAGCTCGTGCGCCCGCACCAGCGCGTCGGCGACCACCCGGCGCTCGTCCAGCACCGACTGCACCGCCCGGGCTCGGGCGGCCTGCGGGGGCATGCCGGCCTCGAGATCCGTGGCCAGGCGAACCAGCGCCGGCTTGGAAAGCCCCGGCGGGACGGTAATGCCATGCTCGGCCACCATCGCCCGCAGCCGTGTGACGGGCAGGCGGGACAGGTCCGGCAGCGACGGGAGCGGCGCGACCATCACCCCACCACGGCCGCGATCGGGCGCCGCATCCACGAGCCGCACGATGGCCCGCGACAGGCCCGAGGCCCGCGCTCCGTTCATCACCACATCGGCGTACGCCTCGGCGACGAGCTCGTCGTAGCCGAGCTCGGCGTACCCGGAAACCCCTGCGGATATCACCCGCTCCCGGGCGACACCGGTCTGCCGGGCGGCGCGGTCCAGCAGCTCATCCAGATCGCGGCGCAGACTACGCGGATCGAGGACGTGGCCGGCCTCGTGCACCGCCACCGCGACCGGGGAATCGGTGCCGGACGGATGCCAGCCGCGCCGCGCGTCCTCGGCGAGCGCCTCCAGGTAGCGCTGGCGGGCAGCCACGGTGGACCAAGCCTCATTGAAGATGATGTCCTGGCCGGCCGTCTCGGCGTAGGCGCTGCGGCTCGCGGTCGGGCCGGTGCGCACAGACCCCAGCACGATCTCCGGGTTGCGCTCGACCGCGCGCAGGATGCCCTCGGCATGCTCCCGGGCCGTGTCCACCGACCCGCGCAGGTCGACGACGAGCGCACGGCCGGTGATGCGCCGGTACTCCTCGGCCAGGACCCGGGACACCTCCTGCGGTGAGCGGGCGGCGGCGAGGATCCGCCGCACCTGCGCCGGCAGTCCCGGCGTGGCACGGCCGCCCGACGGCTCAGCCGCCGCCAGGCCCATCCGCTGCCGCGCGCGGGGATGCGCCGCCTCCCAGTGCCGACGCCACACCCGCAGCGCGTCCTTGCCGCCATGGCCGGCGGTGACCCGCTCCCACTGGGAGCGCAGCTCCCAGACGTCGGGCGGATCCGGCTCCCGCTTGTACAGCGGCTCGGCCCAACAGCGGCAGTGCGGGTGATACCGCTCGCCCCGGTGGGAGATGAGCGCGACTTCCTTCGACGGGTAGACCGCGCCGCGGCTGGCCAGCATGGCGCAGAAACCGCAGGCCCGGGCGCCGATGCGCCGCCGCCACCCGGCCACGCCCTTGCCGCGGCGGGCGGTCTGCTCGATGACGTCGCGGTCGCCGTCGCGCACCGCCTCCTCGGCGACTCCCGCCATGCGCGAGGCCATCGCCTCGACGGCCTCGTCGGTGTCCATGCCGGCCGCGATCGACCGCTTGAACATGACCGGGCCGGTGATGCGCAGCCGCTCCCGCAGCCGGCCGACATCCAGCGACCCGGGCACGACCTCGACCGGGCCGGCGCCGGACAGTCGGGCGTGGCGCGGCAAGAAGCTCATCGCCGAGTTGCGCGACTGGGCGTACCCGACCTGGATGCGGGTCAGCAGCCCGTCGATGACGCCCCAGTGCCAGGTGGAGATGGAGGCGATGTCGGCGCCCATCGCCACCGACACGACGACCGACGTGACCCCACCGGCGATGGTGGCTATCTCACGCTGGTGCGCCAGCGCGAGCTGGTCGGCGCCGGGCGTTGCCATCCTGCGCGCCTCCCTCTGGCTCTAGCTGGGTCTGCTGAGTCATCCGCTCAAGCTCGCGCTCCATCTGCTGCTCGAGCACGCCGTCCTCACGGTCCGCCTCGCGCTCCCACGCCTCGAGGTCCTGCTGGCTCAGCCACGGCAGCAGCTCGATCGCCATGCGCCACATGGCCCGGCGCGGAATGCCGAGCATCTGCGCGAGCTTGCCCAGCGCGTCGGCGACCTGGCCGAGCGAGCGGGACTCGGTGTCGCGCCAGATGACCTGGGACGACCGGTCGCGCCAACCATCCATGTCATCTGCGGCCAGCGAAGTGAGGCGGAGCAGCTGCTCGACGCTCTCACCGAACGACGTCTTGTACTCGTTGATCTTCCGCTGCTGCGCGGCCTCGAGTGCAGCCAGCGCGTCAGACGACAGGTTGGCGATGCCGTCGGTGACGAGCAGGCTGTGTGGCGCCATCTGGGCGACGGCGGTGATGATCCGCATCGTCGACTGTCGCGACTCCAGAAGGCCGGACGGATCAGCCTCGCTGAACTCGCCGAACTTCGTGTTCGCCGAGTTGCTGATCCAGACCTTGTCCGCCCCGCCGGCGAACGGCTCGACCGGGTTGCCGTGCTCGTCCTCCTGGATCTCGATGCCGGCCGCCCAGCGCTGCCGCCAACCCTGCGCCCGCTCCACCGTGCGCAACGTGAAAGTGGTCTGATTCAGCGCGTCCTGGTAGGGCATGAGCGGCTCGACCTCGCCGCGAGCCTGATCGTCCAGGTCTCCGCCGGCCGCGGCGAAGCGGACCAGCGGCGCCATGCCCGGACCAATCTCGAGCCCGTGCGCCTGTACCGGGCCACCCTCGCGCTCCTCGTCGAGGACGAGGGTGCCCTCGGAGTCGCCACTGCGGATGAAGTGGTACAGCAGCTCATCGTCAGTCAGGGTGACCCGCTGCACGTACTTCCGCCTACGGGCGTCCCAGCCCTTCCGGACGGTGATGAAGTAGACCGGCCACTCGTCACCGATCGGGTCGTCGTAGACGGCGGTGCACTGACGCGGCGACCACAGTGAGATGAGCCCGAGCTTCTTGCCATCCATCCGGCCGGGCAGGACGGAGGCGTACGACAGCCCGTACTCGATGGCCGTGCGCCACAGCGCCGACTGGCGGGCGTCCATCCGGTTGGCCTGCCAGTCCCGATCCCACGCCGGGCTCATCTGCGGCGCCTTCGCCGGCTTGAACCCGGTCACCGCGAGGTTCTCGGCGAAGGTGCTGACCACCAACGGGATGATGTTGGTGCGCGCCATGTCGACGAGCTCGGTGTAGTCGCGCGTGTGACGCCTGGGCCGGAACACCCGGATCACCTCACCGCGCACGTACCGGCGGATCTCGTCGAGCCGCCGACACTCCTTGGCGCGGACATCGAGCAGACCGCGGGCCACGTCACGGGCGTCAGCCTCGGAGAGTGCCATCACCACCCCCAGCTGTACGCCTTGCCTGGTCGAGCCCCTGTATCCTGCTGCGCCTTCTCCAGTGCGCCGCTGTTCAGCACGATCCGCCGCCCCATGCGGGCGCCCACCATGCACACCGCGAGATCGACGAGGCGGTCCGAGTCGCGTGTGATCTTGCCGAGGCTCTCGCCCCACTGGTTGGCCCGCTTGCGGGCGTTGTGGACGTGCAGCCGCAACGCGGCGTCGCCGTCCCACGACAGGTTGCCGTCCTCGATGTCGCGGACGGCCTGCATCGCGGCCTCGGTGAACTGGCGGTTGCGCTCGGCGCCGCCCTTCTGGCTTAGCCGCATGTCGAACAGCACCGAGTTGCCCGTCGCCTGACCCGGCGTGGCCCAGACGAGCACCTTGTCCCGGAAGTGCCGATGGAACTCATCCACCAGCGCCATCCAGTACAGCGACTCGTCCGCATCGTCCCGGGCGGGAGAAGGGTCGACGCCGAACCACACCACCCGGTACCGCTGGTCGGCGGCGTACACCGCCGCGCGAACCTCGTCGCGCGGCGCCAGCCAGCCCTTACCGCGGTCCCCGCGCGGGCGCTGCCACATGTCGATGACGAACACGTGCCCGTCGGAGATCCGGCACCCGACGAGGCCGGTCGCGTCCTGCGACTTGGAGCAGTCGAGGAACATCGCGATCTGGTCGCCGTCGTGGACGATGATGTCCGGACGGGCGAGCTCGTCGAACCGCCGCGGGTCGACCCACGAGTCCTCCCGAGCCGCCAAGCCGTTGCCGTAGAACCGGATCGTGTCCGCCACGCTCGTGCGCGGGTCGAGCACCTCGCCAGCCAACCGCTCGAGGTCGGCCCACGGCGCATCGGCGTAGGCGGCCTTCAAAAACTCCCGCAGACCGTCGTCGGTGTAGATGTCCAAGTACGGCGGCGCCTCGATCGAGTCGTACAGGATGTCGACCCGCTTCGTCTTACCCGCGACCTGCGCCTGCCAGGCCAGAAAGGTCCGCTCGGCGACCGAGTCGTTGCCGGGCACATGGGCGTTGGTGAACTCCAGCACCCGAGCCTGCAGCTCGCGCGGGGACTTGCCGACGTTGCGCCGCGCCACCTCGGCGATGCGGTGGCCACCGTTGGACTCGGTCATGTGGTGCGACTCGTTCAGCGCGATCGCCGTGGCCGGGTCGCCCTCGGAAGACCGCTCCGAGGCCGTCAGGATCTCCAGTCGGCCACCGGAATCGGTGATGGTCCGGGTCTCGCCGCAATCGATGCCGAACGCCTCGCGAGTCCGCCTCGACAGCATGCCGTTGGCGACCCGCAACACGTCCTTGGCCTGGGCCTCGGAGTTCGCGGCGATCTGCACCAGCGGCATGCGGTGCCGCTCGCCCACCCACCGGCCGTTGCGCTGCACCAGGTGCGTCGGGCCAATCAGCTCACCGTCCAGCCACACCGCGGCGAACGGGTCCTTGCCGGTGCCCTTCGCGCCGCGCTTCGCCCCCGACCGGAACAGCCACCGACCCGTGTCCGGGTCGTAGGCGTACCAGAGGATCAGGAACCGCTTCTGGCCCGCGGTGAACCGCCACGGCTCACCGGTCAGATGGTGGATGAGCCCCGGACCGTCCTCGTCCTCCCGCCGTCCCTCAGCCCAGTCGATGACCTGCGGGCCGATCGAGCACTCGATCAGCCGCTCCTTCGCCTGGCGATCCAGCGGCCACGGCAGCGTGCACCAGGCGAGCGTGCCGTACCACGGGTCGACGAAGTAGCCGGGCGGCAGCTCGAAGTCAGAGGTCGGCGTAGCTCCCACTGATCGGAGTCACCTCCGCCGGGACCGAGGACAGCCGGCGCCGCTCAACCTCGATCTTCAGCCGCCGCCGCGCGCCCTCGGTGGTCATCAGCTCGCCCATCGCCGACCAGATCCGGCCGAACATCGCCGCGTTCGGAGCATCGGCGAGCATCCGGGTCATCTCCGCCGCCACCAGCCGCGCCGCCGCCCAGTCCGACGGCTCCATCAGCTGCCTCTGCGCCGATTCCTGCAGCGACCGGTACCAGTCCTTGGCGAGCTGGTGCCACGACTCGTCGGCGGGCGGGATCTCGACCGCGCCGGTCGCCTTGACCATCGTGGCCTCGGCCTTCTGTGCCTTCGTCAGGTGCCCGAGGCGCTGAGACGTGCGCTTGGGCACCGGGCCGCGAGTGCCCATGCAGTGATCACCTCAAGATCAAGAACTCGGGAGGAGCGGCCGGCGCT